>Ga0209514_10001693_pt1 | contig 36800 bp, 35 predicted proteins | sample Subgrocontami58m_FD_187452 | JGI IMG/M metagenome (GOLD analysis project Ga0209514, IMG submission 187452) | Subsurface groundwater microbial communities from S. Glens Falls, New York, USA - GMW37 contaminated, 5.8 m (SPAdes) (version 3) | ecosystem: Environmental > Aquatic > Deep subsurface >...
CACGGACAGTCGGAGAGCCCGACCTCCGCCGACCAGTACTCCGCCGACATCATCGTGGAAGACCTGTACCAGCTCCTGCGCGCCCTGAAGGTCGAGCAAGCCGTAGTGGGCGGCCTCTCCATGGGCGGCTACGAGTCTCTCCGCTTCTATCTGCGCCATCCCGAGGTCGTGACCGCCCTCATCCTGATGGACACCGGCCCCGGCTATCGCAACCCCGCCCGCATGGCGGAGTGGAACAAGCAGCAGGAAGAGCGCGCGCAGCTGTTGGAGAAGCAGGGCATCCGCTCCTTCGCCGACGACCCCGGCACCCGGTCCCTGGACAGCTACACCCCGCGCGAGCTGATGCTCAGGCAGAACCCAGTGGGCCTGGCCCACATGGCCCGCCGGGCGGTCTCCCAGCACGACTCCTTCGTCATCGAGCGCCTGGGCGAGGTGAGGGTGCCGACCCTGGTGCTGGTAGGGGACCGGGACAAGCCCTTCCTCCAGGCCGCCGACTACATGGCCACGGCGATCCCGGGCGCTCGCAAAGCGATTATCCCCAACGCGGGCCACGCCTCCAACATCGACAATCCGGAGGCCTTCAACCGCGAGGTGCTGGGCTTCCTCGCCGGCCTCAAGCTCAAATAGGAGTTGTGGTATGGCCGAGCCGACTGTCGCTGTCCTCATCGACTACGAAAACGTTGGGTTGAGCGCGTTGCCAGACTTGTTCGACAAGATTTCTGACGTCGGTCGTGTCATCGTCCGGAGGGCTTACGGAGACTGGTCAGCAGCCAAGGAGGAGGCAAGGGATCAGCTGCTTGAGCTTGGTATTGAGGCGATACAGAACTTCCACTCCAAAGGGTCGGCAAAGAACTCCGCAGATATCCGTCTGGCGGTGGACGCGATTGAGTTGCTATATCGTTCACCCGTAGAAGTATTTGTGATCGTCTCTGCTGACAGTGACTTCGTCCCGTTGGTCGGTAAACTTCGAGCGGGCGGGAAGGAAGTAATTGGCGCTGGCCGGCAGGACGTAGTGTCGTCCACCCTAGTTAAGTCATGCGACAGGTACATTTATCTCGGCGGTGATAGCGCGCAGCTCAAAGGCGTAAAACGCACGGCACCACGAAGGGGCAAGGCTGAGAAGCTAGCCTCGCAGTATTCTGCAGCCGTTCAAGATCTATTACTGCGTGCTTTGAAAGCCTCTGCTGGTACAGATGGAAAGGTAGTCGGAGCGAAGCTTAGCCAGACTATGCTTCGTATTGACCCTAGTTTTGATTTCCGAGCATTGAGTTTCAAGTCGTTCGGAGAGTTTCTCGAAGCGTGCGAAGGCATCAAGGTCTCCCGCCCGAAAGGATCTCCAGACGTTGTTGTGGAGGTGACTTAGGCCAGGTCATTTCCCATGCTATAATCGTGACGCAATTCACAGAGTAGAGGCGGACTCATGGCCGAATCCCTGCCGGCGATGCGCCAACGAGCGCAGCAAACCTGGGACCGCTACTGGAAAGGCCCCGGGCCGCGCGCCGCTGTCAATTTCGACACCAACGGCTGGGCTATGGGCGCCCCCGCCGTGCAGCGCGCCCTAGAGCAAGAGCTACAGCGCCGCGGCATCCCGGCCCCGGTCACCCGCGTGGGCGGCCTGGGGCTGTGCTACTTGGAGCCCCTCGTCTACCTGGCGGCGGCCTCGCAGCCCTTCGTGGTCTACGGGCCCGTCCAGCCCGAGGACGTGCCCGCCCTGGTGGAGTCTCACCTGGTGAAGGGCCAGCTGGTGCGGGAAAAGGCGCTGGGCACCCTGGGCGACGGCTCCCTGCCCGGCCTGCCCAGCATCTGGGAGCACCCCTTCCTGAAGCCCCAGGTGCGCCTGGCCACCCGCAACTTCGGCGTCATCGACCCCGAGAGCCTGGACCATTACCTGGCGCGGGGCGGCTTCACCGGTTTCGAGCGGGCCCTGGCCACGGCGCCCAAGACGGCCATCGACTACGTGCGGGACGCCGGCCTGCGCGGGCGCGGCGGCGCCGCCTTCCCCACCGCCCAGAAGTGGGGCTTCTGCGCTAGCGCCCAGGGAGTGCCCAGGTACGTGGTGTGCAACGCCGAGGAAGGCGACACGGGCTCCTTCATGGACCGTGCCCTCATCGAGTCCGATCCCTTTCAGATCATGGAGGCGCTGCTCATCGCCGGCTACGCCATGGGCTGCGCCGAGGCCTACGTCTCCATCCGCAACATGTTCGAACTGGCCCTGCGACGGGCGCGGCTCGCGGTCAGGCAGATGAAGGAGCAGGGCCTGCTGGGAAAGAACATCCTGGGGTCTAGCTTCAGCTTCGAGATCGTAGTCCAGGAGAGCGGCGAGTCCTACGTGGCGGGCGAAGAGACGGCGCTGCTGGCGGAGCTGGAGGGCGACCGCGCCCAGCCCCGCGCCCGGCCGCCTTTCCCGGCCCAGCAAGGGCTGTGGCGTCGTCCCACGAACGTCAATAATGTCAAGACCCTGGCCTATGTGCCTTCTATCCTGTCCCAGGGCCCCCAGTGGTTCAACGGTGTGGGCACCGAGCGCAGCAAGGGCACCGCCCTGGTCACCCTTTCCGGTGACGTGGCCCGCACGGGCCTGGTTGAAGTGCCCATGGGATACCCGGTGCGCGACCTGGTTTACCAGGTCGGCGGCGGCCCCGTCTCGGGCAGCCAGCCCAAGGTGTTGCAGATGGGCGGGCCCCTGGGTGGCTTCCTCCCCGCCACCATGTTCGATCACGGGCTGGACTTCGAGTCCCTCCAGGGCACTGGCGGCACCCTAGGCTCGGGCGGCATCATCGTCGCCAGCGAGCGGCGCTGCGTGGTGGACCTGATGCGGCTCATCGTGGCCTTTACGCAAAAGGAGTCCTGCGGGAAGTGCGTCCCCTGCCGGGTAGGGCAGACCCAGCTCCTGGAGGTCTACAACCGCCTCGCCACCGGCCGCGCCCGGCCCCACGAGCTGGAGACCATCCAGCAGATCTGCGCCACCATGGCGCCGGGCTCCCTGTGCGGCCACGGCCAGCTCACCCCCAACCCCATCAACGCCACCATCCGGCACTTCAAGGGCGAGTACGAGGCCCACCTTCGCGACAAGGTCTGCCCCGCTGGTGTCTGCCCCATGGCCTAGCGGGGTGCTGAGAAACTCGTACCAAACATCCCCCCTGCACTCCCTCTATTCCGGCACGGTGCCATTTTTGTGCAAGGCCGAAGACACCCCAATCCTTCCACGGAAGGACCGTCATCCGCCTAGGCGGACGCTCCTCTGGACCCCCCGTTTTTCAGCCGGCGGTGCGGTGATATACTACTCACCTCGCCCTGGGCTGCCGTATCCCTTGAAGCGGGGGCCGTGGAGCGGAGTCCGGGGACATCCGACTGAGGGGGCTATCGCATGCCATACGAAGGGTTACTAGCGGAGACCACCAGCATTCGCGGGTATCAGGGCGACAACATCGCGACCTACTTCGCCCGACCCTTGGGCTCAGGGCCCTTCCCCGGAGTCGTGCTGCTCCACCACGCGCCCGGATGGGATGAATGGTACCGGGAGGCCACCCGCAAGTTCGCCCATCACGGCTACGTTGCCTCCTGTCCCGACCTCTATCATCGCGCGGGGCCGGGCAGCGCCGAAGATGTGGCAGCCAAGGTCCGCGCCGCCGGGGGCGTCCCCGACGACCAGGCCGTTGGCGATGCCGAGGGCGCGATCCACCACTTGCGCTCCTTGCCCTACGTCAACGGCAAGGTCGGTGTCTTCGGCTCCTGCTCCGCCGGACGGCACACCTACCTGGTTGCCTGCCGGGTGAAGGGCGTGGATGCCGCCGTGGACCTGTGGGGTGGGCGCGTGGTGATGACCAAGGAAGAGCTCAACCCCAAGCAGCCCGTTGCTCCCATCGACTACACCAAGGACCTGTCCTGCCCTCTGCTGGGGCTCTTTGGCGAGGAGGACCGCAGCCCCACGCCGGAGCAGGTGACCATCCACGAGCAGGAGCTCAAGAAGTACGGCAAGGTGTACGAGTTCCACATGTACCCCAAGGCCGGCCACGGCTTTTTTTACTACGACCGCGCCATGTACCGTCAGGAGCAGGCAGTGGACGGGTGGAAGAAGGTCTTCGCCTTCTTCGAAAAGCACCTTATTACACCTGCTACAGCACGCGTATAGGAGGGTGAGCGATGTGCACGGGTATTATCGAGAAGGCAGTGGTGTCGGGCAGCGGCAGGGGCCCCCAGGGTTGGTTCCCTGTCACCGGGGCCAACGTTAGCTATGACCACCCTACCCAAGCCCCTCTGGAGTACAGCCTGAATATCGACTTCGTGAACGAGGCGCTGGGGCCAGGCGCGCGGATCGCGGTGGAACTGAGCGCCGAGTCGGCGCGGGCACTGGTCCAGGCCGTCCAGGCTGCCCTGGAGACTGGCCGGCAGCAGTTTCAGATTTGACCATCCCCCTGGGCCCCCTTCCCTTCGGCAGCTCAGGGCAACCTCTGGCCAGGAAGGGGGTAATATGAACCAGGAGAAGGGGGACACCCCCTTTGGCCCCCGGCAGAGGCACTCCCGCTATTCCAACACCTTGATCCGCTCCAGGATCAGGAGGACCCGGTCCTGGGCGGTATTGGGAATGCGGTAAGCCTCGTTGCGGACGATGAGGTACTCGTCCGTCCGCAGGGAGGCGATCTCCGCCGCCACCCTGGGCCCTTTCATGAAGATGGCCTGGCCGCCCAGGGGCAGGCATCCGCCCAGACGGGGCAGAGTCTTCTCCACGGTTTCGAAGGCGCGGGTAATGGCGGCCGCAAAGGGTTGGGTAAGGCTGCGGGATGTGACCTTATGCGTGAAAACTGAGATATCGCGCAAGCCCAACTCTCGGATAACGGTTTCTAAGAACCCCGCCCGTCGCGCTCGAGGCTCCGCCAAAACGATTCGCGTGCCCGGGGACATAAGCTTGATCATGATGCCGGGAAAACCGGCTCCGCTTCCCACGTCCACCAGTGGGCTGGGCCATTTCCCACCCATCATCCCATGGAGGATCATGCAATCGGCGTAATGCCTTTGGACGATGGTGTCGAATCCGATGAGTCGGGTGAGGTCGTGGTCCCGGTTGTTCTCCCGCAGGAGCTGATGATAAGCCCAGAGCAGGTCCAGAGTAGCTGGCGGCAGGGGGACACCGTAGCGCGCCATGAGCCTTCCCAATTCGCCCTTTGAGGGCGGGGGGGTGGCGGGATGGCCCTTGCTGCGAAACGAGCCCCTACCCGAAACGGGCGGGCGGGCTTGGCCCGGAAAAGGCTGGGCGCCTCGACCCTTCACAGCCTTGCCCAGAATGTCATTCTTGCTGAGTCCCGACTTGTCGGGACGAAGAATCATTAACGGGCGCCTCTATCCCACGAAGAGCCCGGTAACGGACTCTTCGCTACGCTCAGGATAAATATTCGCCACCGACCATATTATGCTGCCATATGCTGTAGGCGAATAGAGGGGCATACTGGGGCCTGGGCTTGACGGCGACCAGGCGGCCTTCCCTCAATCGTATCTGCTCGAAGACCTCCCTGCCCAGCTCGCGGCGCTGCTCGGCGGTGACGCCCTCATGATGCCATAGGGACGGCAAGTCCTTGATCAGCTGCGCCGCCCGATCAAGGTTGGGGATCATGGTTGCGGCCACCGGCATCTGCAGGGCCTTGAGTTGTCTGATCAAGTCCTGGAAAGCGCCCTTGAACTCCTCGTCGGAGACCGCACCCCAGAGGTGTTGCTTCTTGAGGTTTCCTAGAGCGCCCTCGATGCGCCTCGCCTCCAGCGTATGGTCCGGCCTCGAACCCTCGTTGGCCAGCGCCCTGAGGACGGCTGCCCGCCAGCCTTCGTCGAGGGTAAGGCAGGATAGCACGCGCTCGGCAAACTCCTCCTCCACCTTCGGCGCGGCTACGGACAGGGGCCTCATGCCGCAGCGGTGCCAGCTATGCCACATCCTGGGGTAGCTGCGGGGCTTGGAGACGGTGGAGACCCCGTGAAAGAGCTCTCCACAGCCGTCACATACCAGCACGCCGGTCAGCGGGTAGACCCGGTGTTGGCGCGAGCGCGGGCTTGGCTGTGGCGTGAGGGCCTTCTCTCTGCGCACCTGCTGGCACTGGCGCCAGAGAGTCTTCACCTCTTCAGGGACTTCATGGACCCCTTCCCGTAGCTCCTGGTCGGGGCGACCCTTGTGCAAGTAGAACCTGCCTTCGTAGAAGGGGTTGTTCAGGACCGTGGCTATTGAGCCTTCGGTAAAAACGTTGCCCCGCGTGGACCGCTTGCCAAGGGCATTAAGTTCCAGGGCCAGGCTCTTGAAAGAATGCTCACCAGTCGCATAGCCCTTAAGCAAGGCAAGGAGGACGGGCATACGCTGCTCGTCAGGCAGCGCCCAGGCCCCACGCCCACTCTTGGCCTTTTCATGCCGGTATCCCAGGGGCGCGTGTCCCAGGGCAAGGCCCGCCGCGGCCTTGCGGGCCTTGCCCTCGCGGACGTAGCGGGAAAGATTGCGGGAATACTGCTCGTCGAGTGTCTCATTGATGCGCTCCGCCAGGAAGTCCCGGTCGGAGCCTGAGATGATGCCCTGGGAGACGAAGACCACGGTCTTGCCCAGTTGCTGCAACTCGCCCTTGTACCTGATGCACTCCTCCTGATTGCGCCCGAAGCGGCTGGTGTGATCCACCAGGAGCACCTCGTATGCATCGACCCGGGCATCCTCAATGAATTGCTGGAACTGGAGGCGTTTGCTGGCCTGCCGGCCGGAGACAAACTCTGTGTACCAGCGGGTCCCCAGCACCAGGCCGTAGCTCAGAGCGAAGCGCTCGATACTGTGGCGCTGGATGTCCGGACCGAAGCCGTCCCGCTGGTCGAGGGTGCTGTCGCGGACATAGCCTTCAGCCCTTAGGCCCTTCAGGTCTTCGAAGGTCCACTGGCTCCTGGGAGCTAGCTTCAATGCCGTCACCATTCGCCTTGGCTCCTTCTCCTACTCGGAGCCCCTTTCTGGCGCTCCGGCGGCCAGAGTGTATACGCTGGGGTAGGCATGTCAACGCCTTGGGCGCCTCAGTTTTGGCCTTTCCTTCAGGCTGGCCGTGCTCCCGCTCCCAGGCCAGGGCCGAGCGCAGCATTCCGGCCAGGATGGATACCAGGCGCTCCATCAAGCCTTCCCCTCCGTTGCCTGCCCTGAGCCTGTCGAAGGGGCCTGGGCATCCAGGAGGCGCTTGAGGGTGGCGTACCCTATGCCCAACTCCCATGCCGCCCGGCGGCGCGACAGGGAGCCCTCGCCAAGGCGCTCCAGAACTGCTCCAAAATCGCGTGAGAAGCCCCGGCGCTCTGTTATCCTGGGACGGCCGATTCTGCGGCCCTGGCGCCGGGCCCGCTCCATGCCCGCCTTGACCCGCTCGCGGATCAGCTCCAGCTCGAACTCCGCCAGGGCCGCCAGGAGATTCAGCAAGAGGCGACCGTAAGGGGTCGAGGTGTCGAACTGCTCGCGCAGGCTCTTGAAGCTGACGCTGGCGATCTCCCACGCAGCAAGTGTGTCGTGCATGTGCTTGACAGAGCGGAAGGCGCGGTCCAGCTTGAACACCAGTACGACACTGAAGCGCCTCTTGGCGGCGTCGTCCAGCAGGTCGCGCCAGGCTAGGCGGTGGGCGACATCGTTGGCGGAGACCTGGTCCACATACTCGCGGTGGACCTCCCAGCCCTGGGCCTGGCAGTAGTCTCTGAGCGGCAGGAGCTGGGTATCAGGATTCTGGTCCCTGTCCGATGTGCTGATCCTGGCGTAGAGGGCAACCTTCACGGCCTGGCCTCCAGCCGGGCGAGAACCTGGGCGACGTAGCCCTGGTCGTTGATAAACAGCCGGGCGTGGCGGCCATCCTTAGGGCAGACCATCATGATGAAGGTCTTCTGGCGTTTGGCCTTGCGCGAGTGTGCCAGGCGGACCTCCAGCGGCGTGCGGCAGATAGGGCAAGGCAGCGGGCTCATGATGCCCTCCGCCGCCTATACGCGGGCGTATAGGACTTTTGCCCCCGCAAATAGGCCTGACAAAGCTGGTAGAGGGCCAGACCGCGACGGTTGGGGTTACCGCCCTCGCCGGACTCCACGTCCGGCAGCATCCGAGCCAGCGCCTCTTCCACGACCTCGAATTGGGCAGGGGTGAGCTGCACCTGGAAGTGGCGGAGCCGCGCCGCCTGCAGCTGCTCGAAGGCCCGCAGCCGGTCGGCGATCCCCTCCTTGCCAATGGAGACGATGGCCGTGAGGGACTCCGCCGTCTCCGGCAACAGGGCCAACACCTCCTCCTGCGGCCGGGCGGCCAGCACCTCCCTCAGCAGTTCTGCGCGCAGCCCGGCGTTGTCCCTACCGGCGATATGGTTCAGGGTCTGGCTCAGGAGCCGCGCCTGGGCATCGTCGACCTCCACGACAACGCAAGGTACGGTCGTGAACCCGAGCTCGCCCAGGGCTGCGAGGCGTTGGTTGCCGCCGATGGTCTCGTAGCTGTCACCGAACCGTCGGACCACCAGGGGCACGACCAAGCCGAAGCGCTCGATGGAGCGGCGCAGCCGGGCGCGCATGGCTGTGTCCTGCTCATTCGCGTTCCAGCTGGCAGCAGCTAGCTGATCCAGGGGAAGTTCAACCAACTGCATTGCTGGCCTCCCGCTTGGGATAGGGGAGCACCGGCACCCGCAGCCGCGGCCGCCAGGTGGGGTATAGGAAGTAGACGTACCGGTGCTTCTGGGATTGCGGCACCAGCCTCACCGCCACCCCGTGGCGCCGGAAGTGGCTGGCGCTGTGAGTGCCGTAGGCATGGGAGAGGCTCCGCGAGTGCCGGGCCTTGCCGTCGCCCACGTTGTAGAGCGGCATGGCCTCAGAGAGCCCGGTATAGAGCCAGTTGCTGGCCTGATAGATGGTCCCGACGTGACCGACGGCGGGGTCAGCGTAACTCACCAAGAACTTGACGGCGGTGTGGGCCCCCAGCGCGCGGAGCGACAAGCCGATCACTCTGGACTCGGAATTGCGGGGCAGTTCGTCGGAGAGCCAGAGGCGGCTCAGGACAAGACAGTCGGCGGGGCCGGCGCCCTCCACCAGCCTGTGCGCGTTTACCGGGCCGGCGCCGAACGTGATGGCACCCAGCAGCCTGGCGGCTGAGAACACGCCGAAGGCCAGCTTGGTGCCACCGGGATAGGAGTGCAAGTAGTGATAGCGCACGAGCAGCTCGCGGCCCACACCATGACCGATCGGGAGTACCTTGAGGGGTGGTAACGGCCCTCTCTGGGTCCTCCCTCCCGCTAGCGACTCTTGGAGAGAATTCGGCATCATGTATACTCACGCTCTTGCTTTCCGGGAGCAGGTGTCTAGAATCAGGTTATGGGTTAGACCAGCGTCTGGGGCCAACTTTGGGCCAAGTTTGGACGAATGTCGGGGGAAGGACGGTGCCGGAGAATGCTATACGCGAACATGGAATCGGGAGGGCCGTGGTATTCGGCTTCGGTCCGGGCGGCCAGCATGCTCGGTCATCGAGCCATGCGAGCGGGAACGATAAGCTACCTTGACCTTCAGGCCCAGCTAGAGACCCAGCTTGCGTCCGAACTGAAGGGGCGGAATGCCCCGAGTCTGGAGATCATCCGCCAGTGGGAGCGGAACCAACCCGATTTCCCGGAGCGCGCCGTGCGTGATGGATTGGTGCCTCCCGCACGGCTGCCCGGATGGGCGCAGAACCAGCTAAGACTCAATCTCCCGAACGTGGAACTCCATAGCCTGCGTCTGGGGTCGGGACAGTCCGCGGACCATGCCCAGAGCAGCAGCAGCGATTGGGGCCCCTGGATTGTCCTGGGCATTGCGTTGCTCTTGGGCAACGCGGCCCAGGCCCGGCCAGCGCAGCCTGAGCCGACGCCGCTCGATTTCTATCGAGGCTCTTTCGGGCGAGGGCGGGTGGACAGCTTTCCGCCGCTCGACTAGCGCGGCAAAAAAGGGCCGGTGCTATGCCTCGTAACGGCAAGTGAACTTGGTCGCGGCCCGGGACCCGGAGCACAGGCTGGGACGCTCTGCCAGGTATGAGCGCAGCGCCTTGCCGAGCCGCTCCCGCGTCTGGCGCAGGGTGAAACCCGTGAGAACAGCGCTAAGCGTACTGGTGCCCACCTGGGTGAGCTGCTCACCGGCCAAGACGTACTCGACGATGTTGGCCAAGGCGGCGGCGGTGGAGTCGAGCCGTTGTGTGAGCTGGCCCAGGCGCTGTTTGCAAGAATCCGCTGCCCGGTCCAGGTCCTGACGTATCTCGGCCAGGCGGCGATCCAGATTATCATCACGGGCGGTCAAGCCCTGCACCGTCGCGCGCAGCTCAGCGACCTTGCTTCTGACCGTGGAGACCTCGCCCAACGCGTCCCGCAACGACGCCAGGGCTGTCGCCACGCCCGCGTCTGGGGACACCCGGTCCATGGACGCCGGCTCCCTCAGCACTACGGCTCTGGGCGCCATCGTGGCCGCGGCTCTCCGTTGTGCGGGCGGTCCTCCATTCCGTCTGAACTGGCGCTGGGCCTTGTAGACTGAGCCCGGCGCATACCCCCGCTCGATCACGTCCCGGCTACTGTCGCCTGCCGCCAGCAACTCCCTGATCTCCTGTAATACTCCTTTTTCTTCCACTCGCGTTCTCCCTTCCGCCCCTATCCTGCGGCGCTCTGTCTGGTGTACACGTGTAGCGGCTAGGGGTGGATATGTCAACGCCTTAGCCAGTTCATAGGGAGAGCCATAGGCACTTCCCTGGGAGCTGCCCAGTACACTGCATAAGCACGGTAGGGCACTAGCCCCTGGCCCCATTAGGGAGGTGCATAGACACGGAACGGGAGCTTCCCAGGATACTGCCTATGCACCGGGGTACCATTAGGCCAGGAGTGCGGAGAATGTTCGGCGACATAGGCTTGCCGGAGCTGTTGGTGATCTTGGTTCCTAGCGCTATTCCTTTTCGGGCCCGGTCCCCTGCCTTAGGCGGCCCTGACCCAGCGGAATCTGGATGCCGCCACCGAACGCACCTGGAAGGCGCTCAATCTGCCCTCCCGCCAGCAGGTCACTCGCCTGCTGGAGCAATTCAAGGTGCTGGAGATGCGGCTGGAGGGGTTGGAGGACAAGTTCGCCGCTGCTTTCGGCCACAATGGCGCTCAGGCCCAGACTTCTCCCGAGCCAGCCGCGCCGCGGCGCCGCAAAAAGGCCTCCTGAAAACGGCTTACACCGGTCGCAAAACGAATGGCCCCCTAGCAAGGGGGCCATTCGCGTTCCCAAGGCCCTGCCTCAAATGTCATTCTGAGAAGCGCAGTGACGAAGAATCTCGGGCGGAGCCGACGTTACCCAGGTGGCCCCGACCCGTTACACGCGGGATAGAATACAGGCAAGCCTCAAACACAGCTGAGAATAAGCAAACCGAGAGTTCAACCGAGGAGATTGGGATGCCCAGCGAGAGAGTCCTGGTCGTTGAGGACGAAGAGAACCTCCTTGCGGCGTTGCGGTACAACCTGGACAAGGAAGGCTACCAGGTCCTTACGGCAGTGGATGGCGAGCAAGGGTTAGAGGCTGCCCGCGAGGAGAAGCCCGACCTAATTCTCCTGGACATCATGCTGCCGAAGCTCGATGGCTTCGAGGTTTGCCGCATCCTCCGGCGAGAGACCAACATACCTATTGTGATGCTCACCGCCAAGGGGGAGGAGGTGGACCGGGTGGTGGGGCTGGAGCTGGGCGCCGACGACTACGTCACAAAGCCCTTCAGCATGCGCGAGCTGCTTGCCCGGGTGCGGGCTATGCTCAGGCGCTCCCGCATCGCTTCCGAGACTCATTCTGCCAGGGGAGAACGGTTCCAAGCAGGAGACCTCGAGATAGACCTGGTCAGCCATACGGCGAGGCTCGGCGGGTCTCCCCTGGAATTAAAGCCGAGAGAGTTTGACCTCTTGGGACTGTTGGTGGCTAACACGGGAAGAGCTCTTACAAGGGACCAAATTCTGGAACGCCTCTGGGGACACGATTACGTCGGGGACACCCGCACCGTGGACGTGCACATCCGCTGGCTGCGAGAGAAGATCGAAGCCGATCCCGGCAGCCCTAAGAGAATCATCACCATCCGAGGCGTAGGGTACCGGTTCGAAGGTTGAGGCTTTTACACAGTCTTCAATGGCGCATTGTCGTGGCCTATACTGCCCTCATTTTCGTTTCCATGGGAGCGGTCAGCGTCTACCTGGTCAATTTCGTTAGTGACACCTACATGTCCAATCTGGAAGAGCGCCTGGAGCAGGAAGCAGGGTTGGTAGGTGAGAGTACGGCTCGCTTCTTCCCCGAGCTACTCGATCCCGCTGACCTCCAGGTAGCCAGCAAGCGTATTGGCAACCTCATCGATGCTCGGGTGACAGTGATCGCCAGGGACGGTACAGTGCTGGCCGACACCTGGGAAGACCCCACCATGATGGAGAACCACGCCCTGCGGCCAGAGTTCCAGGGTGCCCTCAGCACTGGCCTTGGTAGAAACACGCGGGTCAGCGCGACCGTTGGCCAGGAGATGCTCTATACTGCTGTTCCCATCTGGGTAGGCGGCACTCTGATGGGTGTGGCCCGGGTAGCGGTGCCCACTTCCACCATTCAGGCAAACGTCAACCGGATCGTCGCCACCATCTCCTTCTCAGCGCTTATCGTAACGCTCCTCTCTGTAGCATTGGGCTACTTCCTGGCCCGTCGTACCTCTCGGTCCATCCGTTCTGTCACCCAGGCGGCCCACCGTCTTGCCGGGGGCACGTTGGAGCAGCGGGTAGAGGCGCTCTCGTCGGACGAGACCCAGGAGCTGGCAGAGGCTTTCAACAGCATGGCCTCTGCGCTCAGAAACATGATCCAGGAGCTCTCAGGGGAGCGGGACAAGCTATCAGCTGTCCTTGACACTATGGCGGACGGCGTCGTGGTGATCGGGCCGGAGGGCCAGGTTGTGCTCTCGAACCCCGCGTCCGAAGCGCTGCTAGGCATTAGGAGACAGGGCCCTGTCGGAGGGCGGTTCATAGAGTTGATTCGAGACCACGAATTACAAGGTCTAGTGAAGCATTGCCAGGACACTGGGCAGCAGCAGCACGGCGAAGTCGAACTGCTTCAGCGCGGCCTCTTCCTCAGCGCCATCGCCACTCCACTCACTGAGGGCGCCTCCTCAAGCGTGCTCCTGACTTTGCACGACCTCACTCAGATTCGCCAGGTGGAGACTATCCGCAAGGAGTTCGTCAGCAACGTCTCCCACGAGCTGCGTAGTCCCCTGGCCTCCGTGAAGGCCCTGGTTGATACCCTGGACAGCGGGGCGCTGGAGGAGCAGCAGGTGGCCAGGGACTTCGTTCGCCGTATCCAGAGAGAGATCGACCGCATGAGCAGCATGGTGGAAGAGCTGCTAGAACTGGCTCGCCTCGAGAGCGGGCAGGAGAGGCTCCAACTGAGCCCTGTGGACCTGAGACCCCTGCTGGAGGAGATCGGGGCGCGGTTTCAGGAGCAGGCTGATGCCAAGGGGATCGAAGTGGATGTTGTCCTCCCCGACGCTCTGCCCAAGGTCCTGGGGGAGGAAGAGAAGCTTCGCCAGGTGCTGACCAATCTGGTGGACAACGCTCTCAAGTACACACCGGAGCGGGGGCGCGTGACTCTGTCCGCGAGCGCGGCCAACCAGGTGGTCGGAGTCAGCGTCAAAGACACCGGCATTGGCATACCACAGGAACACCTTCCACGCATCTTCGAGCGGTTCTACAAGGTGGCCCGCTCCCGGCGGGATGGCGGGTCGGGCCTCGGGCTTGCTATCGTCAAGCACATTATCCAGGCCCATGGCGGCGAAGTCGGGGTCGAGAGCCGAGAGGGCGAAGGCAGCACCTTCACCTTCACCTTGCCTCGCGCCAACTAGCCCACCTGCCCGGCGCGCTTGAGAGGCCCTTCCAAGCGGAAGGGCTTCTTGCTGTTCATCCTCCCTTCATGGAGACCTAAACGAACGTTAACGCTGCCATAAAGACCCGTTCACGTAAGGGGGCTACCTTGAAGATGGAATCTAGAAGGGAAAGGAGGTGAGAAGGTTGGCTAAGGTTGAAGTCAGAGAGACGCCGACTCCGCTAGAGATGCTGGTAGGCACAACCCCTCGCCAGATGAAGCCTTCGGCCTGGAGGCGGCTGCGGGCCCTCGGCGCAAGAGCACTGAGCAAGGTCTGCCCGCAGTTCCCCATTCCGGGCTATTGTCTCTCTTGCTGGGCCAGGCTAGAGATGATGAGAGACCTGCCTCGAGAGGGGTTTGATGACTACCTGGTACAGGGAGTGCGGCTCTGGAGATGCCCCGACTGCGGCCAGGGCGCCAGCACCAGGTATACCTACCTGTATGACCCCAGCCTCTGGTAACGGAGGGTTAAAGCTTCGTTAACAATGCGTTTACGGTCCCTTAAAGAGACATCAATACAATCGAGTGGAGGAGCACTAGATGCAGAAGACTAGCATAGCGAATCAGCAGCGGGCAAGGATGCAACTGGCCGTAGTCGGCCTGACTGCAACTGTACTGTCGCTGGTGGCGGCAGCGTGTGGTGGTGGGGCAAAGCCCATTGCTACTTCTACGCCCACAGCCACTCTCACGACGCCCGCGACACCTACCACTCCAACTGCCCCCACTATAACACCGGTCAAGCTTAGCGGCAAAGTCGAGATTGACGGCTCTAGCACCGTCTTCCCGGTGACGGAAGCGGTGGCTGAGGAGTACCAAAAGCTGCACCGGGACGTCAAGGTGACCGTGGGCATCTCTGGCACCGGCGGTGGATTCAAGCGGTTTTGCAGTGGTGAGACAGACATTAGCGACGCCTCCCGGCCGATCTCAGCCGCCGAGATTGAACAATGCAAGAAGACAGGGGTAGAGTTCGTTGAGATCCCCGTGGCCTACGACGGGCTCTCGGTCATGGTCAACCCCAGCAACACCTGGGCCACCTCTATGACCGTGGCCGAATTGAAGAAACTCTGGGCGCCCGAGGCGCAGGGAGTGATCACTCGCTGGATCCAGGTCCGCCCGGACTGGCCCGACCAGCCGATCAACCTGTACGGACCTGGCACGGACTCCGGTACGTTTGACTACTTCACCGAGGCCATCACCGGGAAGGCGAAGGCCAGCCGCGGCGACTTCACTGCCAGTGAGGACGACAATGTGCTGGTCCAGGGCATCGCGGGCGACCGGAACGCTCTGGGGTATTTTGGCTACGCCTACTACATTGAGAACACTGGCAAGCTGAAGCTGGTTGCGGTGGACGGCGGCAAGGGCCCGGTCTTGCCCACTGAGGAGACAATCCTCAGCAATACGTACCAGCCGCTGTCTCGCCCCCTGTTCATCTACGTGAAGAAGCAGGCGGCGGAGCGCCCGGAAGTCAAGGAGTTCATCAGGTTCTACCTCACGGCCGGGCGGCCGCTCATCAAGCAGGTCGGCTACATCCAGATCCCGAGCGTTGTATACGATATAGCGCTCCAGCGGTTTGAGAAGGCCGTGGTCGGCTCAGTGTACGGCCCCAACGTCCCGACCTCAGCCAAGCTGGAAGTCATCTTCAAAGCTCCCTAGACACTCGCAGGGGTGGAAGAAGAGCAACAGGCCTGGGCCGCCCCCGTCTGTTGCTCTTCCATGACGTGAGGTGAGAGCGGTCCATGAGACAGAGCGCAGCCCTTAGCGCCCGCAGGCGAGGCCGCCAGCTATGGTTTGGGCTCAACACCCGCTCCGTTGCCGAGGGCGCGGTCCAAAATTTGCTGCTCCTGGCAAGCCTGGTCTCCATTGTGACGACGGTGGGGATTGTTGCAGTCCTGATTTTTGAAACTGTCGAGTTCTTTCAAGAAGTGTCGATTCTTGAATTCCTCACGGACAGGCAGTGGACGCCGCTGTTCACGCAGCAGCATTTCGGCATAGCACCCCTGTTCACCGCCACGGTCCTTATTGCGGTGGGCGCGATGACGGTGGCGCTGCCCATTGGACTGGTGACGGCCATCTATCTGAGCGAGTACGCTCCAGACCGGCTCCGCAGCATCGTGAAGCCCATTCTGGAAGTCCTGGCGGGTATTCCCACCATCGTCTACGGCTACTTTGCCCTGTTGTTCATCACGCCCATCCTCAGAGCAATCTTCCCGCAGATGCAGACCTTCAACGCGGCCAGCGCGGCGATTGTCATGGGGATCATGATCGTGCCGTACATCTCCTCGCTGAGCGAGGAGGCGATGGGGGCGGTGCCGCGATCGCTGCGGGAGGCGGCCTACGCCCTGGGCTCCACCAAGATGGAGGTCGCCACCCGCGTGGTGGTGCCCGCGGCGGCGTCGGGCATTGTCGCGGCGTTCATCCTGGGAGTCTCCCGCGCCATTGGCGAGACCATGATCGTGGCGATTGCGGCGGGCCAGCAGGCGAGGCTGAGCTTCAACCCTCTCCAGGGCATGGAGACGATGACGGCGTACATTGTGCAGGTGAGCCTGGGCGACACGCCAACCGGCACGATAGAGTTCAAGACCATCTTTGCAGTGGGGATGGCGCTGTTCCTGATGACCTTCTTGCTGAACATGGCAAGCCGGTGGCTGCTGCGACGTTTTCGCGAGGTGTACCAGTGAGCGCGACGGCCTCACCCAAGCGCCATGCGCTCCTACGGAAGAGGAAGGACATAGCATTCCAGGTGGTGGCCGTCGTCGCCACCAGCATCGCCATCGCCATGCTGGTGCTGTTGCTGGTGGACGTGGCGCGCCGGGGGTTCGGCGGGCTGGACCTGAGCCTCTTCACCAACTACCCATCCCGCTTCCCGGACCAGGCCGGGCTGAAGTCCGCGCTCGTAGGTTCTGTGTTCGTCATCGGCCTCACGGCAGCGTTCGCGCTTCCCCTGGGCGTCGCGGCCGCCGTATACCTGGAGGAGATAGCGCCTAACTCCTGGCTGAAGGCGATCATTCAGACCAACATCTCCAACCTGGCTGGTGTACCATCCATCGTGTACGGACTGCTAGGGCTTGAGGTGTTCGTGCGCGCCATGCAGTTGGACCGGAGCATCATCACGGGGGCGCTCACGCTGACGCTGCTCATACTGCCCATCATCATCATCGCGACCCAGGAGGGGCTGCGCGCCATACCCAGCTCGTTCCGGGAGGCCTCCTACGCGCTAGGCGGAACGAAGCTACAGACCATCGGTGCGGTAGTCCTGCCGATGGCGCTCCCCAGCATGCTGACCGGGACGATCTTGGCGCTCTCGCGGGCCATCGGAGAGACGGCGCCGCTCATCACCATCGGAGCGCTCACCTTTATTGCCTTCCTTCCAGACGGACTCCGCGCGCCGTTCACGGTGCTGCCAATCCAGATCTTCAACTGGATTTCGCGACCGCAGGCGGGGTTCCATGAGCGGGCTGCCGCCGGCATTTTGGTCTTGCTCGCGGTGCTCCTGCTGATGAACGCCGCCGCCATCATCCTGCGGAACAGGTACCAGAGGAGGGCGCAGTGGTAACAAAAAAGGGGCGGGAAGCCCCTCCGGCTCCGGCGCAGCGTGTCACTCTTCCGGAACCGGCCCAGGCCGCTGCGCCTCCGCGCGCCGACTTTGCGCTAGAGACGGTTGACCTGAGCGTACACTACGGCCCCCGGCCCGCCATACAGCACGTGGAGATTGGCATACGGCACCGCACAGTGACGGCCATCATCGGCCCCTCCGGCTGTGGCAAGAGCACGCTGCTGCGTTGTTTCAACCGCATGAACGATCTGATCCCCACCTGCCGGATTGAGGGGAAGGTGCTGTTCCACGGCCAGAATATCTACTACCCCGGCGTGGATGCCACAGAGATCCGCTACCGGATTGGCATGGTGTTCCAGAAGGCAAACCCCTTCCCCAAGCCTATCTACGACAACGTGGCGTTCGGCCCCCGGATCAACGGCCTTCACGGGAACCTTGACGAGTTGGTGGAGCGCTCTCTTCGCCGCGCCGCGTTGTGGGACGAGGTGAAGGACCGGCTCAAGCACAGCGCTTTTGCGCTTTCCGGCGGCCAGCAGCAGCGCCTGTGCATCGCCAGGGCGCTGGCCATTGAGCCGGAGGTCCTGCTGATGGACGAGCCGGCATCCGCACTGGACCCGACGGCGACCGCGCGCATTGAGGACTTGATCCGCGAGCTGGCCGGGGAGATTCCCATCGTCATCGTGACGCACAACATGCAGCAGGCGGCGCGCGCCTCCGACATGACTGCCTTTATGCTGGCGGGCAGCTTGATTGAGTATTCTTCCACCAACGACCTGTTCACCAACCCCAAAGAAGAGCGCACGGAGGCCTATATTACTGGCCGGTTCGGCTAGGGAGAGGAGACGCCCATGCCCAGAGCTGATTTTGACCGACACCTGCGAGCATTGCAGGATGATCTGCTGGTGCTGGGGAGCATGGTGGAGAAAGCCATCGCCAAGGCCCTGGACGCTCTGAAGCGCCGAGACCTGGAAGAGTCAAGGCTGGTGATCCAGGAAGACGATGCCATAGACCAGCAGCGGTTCCAGCTTGAAGAGAAGTGCATCGAGCTCATCGCCACCCAGCAGCCCATGGCCCGTGACCTGAGGGCGCTCATCGCGATCCTCCACATCTCCGTGGAGTTGGAGCGCATGGGAGACTATGCCGAAGGTATCGGAAAAATCAGTCTCATGATGGGGGAGGAGCCACCACTAAAGCCCCTCATAGACATCCCACGCATGGCCGAGAAGGCTACGGACATGCTGCGGCGAAGTCTGGACGCCCTGGTAGGTCGGGATATAGTTGCGGCCAAAGCTGTGTGCAATGACGACGACGAGGTGGACGCCCTGTGTGACCAGGTGTATCGGGAATTGCTCACTTACATGATTCAAGATCCGAAGACTATTCAACGTGCCACCTACCTCCTCTGGGTTGCCCATGACCTGGAGCGTGTTGCCGACCGTGCCACCAACATTGCTGAGATGGTGGTTTATCTCGTCACTGGGAAGATGACGGAGATCAATGTCTCGAAGTATTAGGGAACACCACGGAAAGTCAGCCTCCTGCTTGCTGGAATTACGGGTCAGCTAAGCCTTCCAGGGCCGTCTGAGCAAGCCTGCCAACCCACTCCGAAACCCCCAAGACCGCTACCCCTGTTGGTAGAACTGTTGTCGGTGGCATGCGCTCATCCCAGGATAGATATTGGCCACCGACCATGTTATGCTGCCATATGCTGTAGGCGAATAGCGGGGCAACTCTGCTCCAACGGCCGGGGCTTCCGGGTGTTTCCATCGGCGACGAAAGCAAGAGCCCAGCTCAAAGAAGAGTGAGGCCCTTGGACAGCTCCCTGTCTGGCTAACAGTCGTGAGTCATCGACGTTTTTGGGGACGGAGCAGCCAAAATCTGAAAAAGGGGTGCAGAAATGTTTAGGCGTCTCACTTTGGTTCTACCGCTGGTCTTGTTGGCGGTTCTGGCTTTCGTTGGATGCGAGGGATCTACACAGGCCCAGCTTGAAGGCATCCTCCAGAACGTGGACAGCATCTCTGGGGAAGTTACAGTTAAGCTCAAGGACGGAGGGACGGTCACCTTCAATCTCAAAGATGTCAACGTAGAAACCCTTCGCAAGACGATTGGCAGCGCCTCCTTAGAGGCAGGTAACCAGGTCACTCTCGAAATCGACAAGGATCAGAAGGTCAAAACAGTAAAGGCCCGCCACGCTGAGGTCGAAGGAGTCATCAAGAGCGTGGATAAAGACAAGAAGAGTGTAACTATCACCGCAGAAAAATCTGGCGACCTTACCATAGGGGTGACAGAGGCCACCAAGATTGAGATGGAAGATGAGGACGCGGCCTCCTTCTCGTCCCTACGCGAAGGCCAAGAGATTGAAGCCAAGTACGATGTGGAGACCAAGGAAGCTCTAAAGATCGAGGTGGGGGAGGAAGAGGCCAAGGCTGAATTCGAAGGGACCGTCACGGCAGTCGACAATAGCGCCAAGACCGTAACCATCCGTGCGAAGAACGGGACAGAGGCCATCTATAAAGTCACGGCATCGACCAAGCTCGAACTCGGCGGAGTGGGAACCTTCGAAGGACTCAAGAGCGGCATGAAGGTGGAGGCCAAGATCTATCGTGCCAACAACGAGTTGGTCAAACTAAAACTCGAAGATTAAAGCCTCCCAGGCGTGCAGTTGTGGGAAAACGGAGACACGAACAATGGACCAGAAAGAAAAGCAAGTGCTCTATACGGGGATGGAGACAGTGACGCTGGTGCCCTTGCCGGGGTTGGAATGGAGCTCCAGCCTGCCGCCCAGCAGCTCGGCGCGCTCCTGCATGCCCAGGAGTCCCAGCTTGCCCCTAGAGGCGAAGCCTCCCAGGTTCGAGGACACGTTGAAGCCCGCCCCGTCATCGTGGACTACCAGCCTCACCACTGGGTCTGCGAATGATAGGGTCACTGAAACGTTGGTGGCCCGGGCATGACGCTCTACATTCCGCAACGCCTCTTGCGCGATGCGGAATAGCCCCAGCTCCGTGTCCGGCGGCAGCCGCCGCTCCTCCCCCGTCACTTTCAAGTGACCTTCCAGCTTGGCCCTTTCCGCCAGGTCCAGGAGCAGTCTCCGGATGGAGGTGACCAGCCCCAGGTCCTCCAGCGTGAGTGGCCGGAGGGCCTTGGCGAAGTCGCGGAGCTGCTGGAGCACCTGCTCGGCCGACCTTCTCGCCTCGTGGAGGCCCGCCACGACCGGAGGTGGCAAAGCGCCCTGGGGTCCCTCGATGGTGTCCAGGCGCCGACAAAGCAAGATCAGGGCCTGCACGGTCTCGTCGTGCAGCTCCTGGGCGATGCGCAGGCGCTCCTCTTCCTGGGCCCTGATTACATAGGCGGCGTAGGCCTTCAGCCCGGCCTGGCGCAGGCGCTCCTCCGTCACATCCCGCAAGAGCACTTGAGTCAGGGGCTCCCTCTCATCGGCGACGATCCGGGTTATGGTGGGCTCCAGATATAGCTCGCGGCCAGCGCTGGCCTTCAGGGTAAGCTGAACATCGTCGCCGTCACGTCCCAGCGTCGAGGTCAAGAGCTTCTTGGAGCTCTCCCCCAGCATGTCGGCCACGGACGCGCCCCTAAGAGCGTCAGCCCGGACCCCCAGGAGGACGCCCGCGGCGGGGTTCGCATCCAGGATCGCGCCAGCAGGGTCTAGGACCAGGACGGCGAAGGGGCTGGACTCGAACAGGCCCCGGTACTTCATCTCCGAGGCCCTCAGGGCGACGCCGGCAGCTTCCGCCCGCTGCCGGGCGCTCATCTCCTGTTCGACCCGCTGGCCCACGAACACCGCGATGGCATCCACGATGCCGATTTGAAGGGCCTCGCGCAGGCGTTCCACCCCCGTATGGAACGTCACCAGGTTAGGTATGGTGAGCACGGTGCACCACGCGGCGGTGGCGATGGCGCCCGTGAAGCCGAAATTGAGGGCCGCGTACACCACCGGGACAAAGAACAGCGACACCGTAACGAAGGAGGCCAGGGCGACTCGGGGCTCGGCCCCAACGAGGACTGGATGCCCGAAGAGCTTCAGAATTTCGGCGCTGGAATGGGTCCCCGCAACCACTACCACCAGTCCCTGCACCACCCAAAAACGCCAGTCCTGGAGCGGGGGCTGATAGGGATTGAGGGAGCGGCTTAGCCGCCCCAGCCAGCGCAGCGGCGCGGCCCGGCCCGGTATGGCCTCACGCGCTTCTGGGCCGGGCCCTTTCATGGCCGGGCATCACCTTCCAAGGCGATCCAATGGCGAGAGGCAGCATAAAGGACGGCCTCTAGACGTGAGGATACGCCCAGCTTGGCCAGGATGCTGTTGAAGTGTCCTTCCACCGTGCGCACGCTGATGGTCAGCCTCTCAGCAATCGCCTTGTTCCGCAGTCCCCGGGCGGCCAGCTCCAGCACCTCCCGCTCCCGCTGCGTCAGGGCCTCGGGCTGCTCCCGCTCCAGGAGCACCTGGCGGTGTCCCCACAGCCGCGCCACCTTGGCAGCGATGGCGGCTTGCAAGACCGGCTCGCCTTGGTGCACGGTGCGGACGGCCTCCACCAGCTCGTCGGCCCGCGCCGTTTTCAGGAGGTACCCCATCGCGCCGGCCTCCATGAGGGCCAGGATGTAGTCGTCATCGTCGTAGGCGGTCAGCATCAGCGCCTTGGTAGCAGGCGAGCATTCCTTCATCCGGCGCACGACCTCGACGCCGTTCAGCTTGGGTATCCGGATGTCCAGGATCGCCACATCGGGGCGCAGGCGCTCCAAAAGCTCCAGGGCCTGCGGGCCGTCTTCAGCCTCGCCCACGACAGCTATGTCGGCGCACTGCTCCAGGATCCGGCGGGTGCCTTCCCGCACCACGGCATGGTCCTCTGCCAACAGGACGCGGATAGGTGCCATACCCCCTCCCGTCTGCATGATAGCACCACCGCGCGCCCCGCCACCGATGTGTCCACCCGGCCTGGGTAGGTGTTTTCACCTGCCCCAAAGGGGGTGCTTTCTTCCATGCCGGAACTCCTCGCGCAGCCGATATTGGAGGCGGTGACAGCGACCACGCGGAGGAACGCCATGAGCAGCGCCAAGGAAACCGCGGTCAAGGCGACGATACAGGCCATGCGTCTGCCCCCCGCCCTGGCGGGGGAGTTGCTGGGCCGGCCAGCGCCTCAAGGGCAGGGCCTGGTATTGATGCTGGAGGAAGGGTCTTGGGGTGTTTACACCCCGCCAGTAGGCTACCTGGCCGATCCTGCCTACGAGGTAGGGTTAGCCGCCTAGAAGGATGGGGCGGTTTGTTCAGAGGACTGAGGAATGTTCATCATGGTCCAGGGCTGATCATGGCCTAGGCTGAACCAAGTTTGGACACTGGAGCAGCGGAACGCAGCACGATGGAGATGCAGATGGATCAAGGGCCAGGCAAGGCGCGGGTGAACCGCCGGCAGTTCCTGAAGCTCTTGGGCACCGTCGGGGCGGCCGCCGCGGCGGCCCCCCTGTTGCCCTCCCTCCTGACCAAGGTAGGTGTCGTGGCCGCGCAGGGCAGCGCCGATGAGAGCGCGCCGAGGCGCCAGTGGGCCATGGTCTTCGACCTGCGCAAGTGCGAGGGCTGCGTCACCACGGACAAGCCCCCCCAGTGCATCGAGGGCTGCAACACCGAGCACTTCGTCCCCAAGGGCCAGGAATGGATACGAGTGTTCGAAATGGAAGGCGCCGCCGGCCACGCCTCCTTCTTCCCCCGGCCCTGCATGCAGTGCGAGAACCCTCCTTGCGTCAACGTCTGCCCGGTGGGCGCCACCTACCGGACGGAAGAAGGGATCACTCTCATAAACCACGAGCGCTGCATCGGCTGCCGCATGTGCATGGCCGCCTGTCCCTATGGGGTCCGCGTCTTCAACTGGGGCGACCCGGAGAACCCCGCTGGCGCCACCTTCGCCAGCTATAGCCCCCAGTACCCCGTCCCGCACCGCCGGGGCACGGTGGAGAAGTGCATGCTCTGCGCCCACCGGGTGAAGGACGGCAAGCTCCCGGCCTGCGCCGAGGCTTGCCCTATGTATGCCATCTACCTGGGCGACTTCACCCAGGACATCGCCACCAACGGCAAGGAGGTGGTCAAGCTCTCCACCTTCCTGGCCGACCACAGCGCCTTTCGCCTGAAGGAGGATCTGGGGACGCGGCCGCGGGTGTGGTACATCCCCGGCCACGGCCAGGAGTACGGCCACGACATCAACGAGACGCGCCAGCCCAAGCCGGCCCGCACCTGGCAGGAGCTGGGCGCCACCCTGGAGAGTCCGCATGGGGGACATAAGTGATGAATGTGCAGGCTGAGGCACGATCAGAGCGGCTGGAAGAGCGGGTCTACCGCCCCCTCACCCACACCTCCCGCGGGTGGTACCTGTGGCTGGGCCTGCTGGCCCTGCTCACCACCGTCGGCTTCTTCGCTTACGCCACCCAGTTGCAGAAGGGGCTCGCCTCCACCGGGATGCGCGATACGGTGATCTGGGGGCTGTACATCTCCAACTTCGTCTTCTTCAGCGGCGTGAGCATGGCCGGCACCTTCATCTCCGCCATCCTGCGCATCACCGGCGCCGAGTGGCGCCGACCCCTTACCCGCATGTCGGAGCTGACGACGGTGTCGGCCCTGCTGATGTGCGGCCTGATGCCCATGATGGACCTGGGCCGGCCCGACCGCATCTGGCACCTGCTCCGCTACGGTCGCCTGCAGTCCCCCGTCGTCTGGGACATCCTGGCCATCACCACCTACCTCACGGCGAGCGCGATCTACCTGTACCTGTTCCTGATACCCGACTCGGCGGCGCTGCGCGACCGGCTGGGGGGCAAGGTATCGGGGCTGCGCCACAAGGTCTACACCCTCCTTGCCCTGGGGTGGCAGGGACGGCCGGAGCAGCGCCGCCGGCTGGAGCGCGGGGCCGCCGTCATGATGCTGCTCATCATCCCCATCGGCGTCACCGTGCACTCGGTGGTGTCCTGGATCTTCGGCATGACCTACCGGGCGGGCTGGAACAGCACTATCTTCGCCCCCTACTTCGCCGTGGGCGCCCTCTACTCCGGCGTGGCGATGCTGATCGTCCTCATGTTCGTCTTCCGCCGCGTCTACCGCCTCGAAGAGTACTTCACCGAGAAGCACTTCCGCTACCTGGGCTATATGCTGGCGGCTTTCGGCGTCCTCTACCTGTACTTCACCTTCGCCGAATACCTGACCGTGGCCTACAAGCTCCAGGGAGGGGAGAAGCTGCTCCTGGAGGAGCTGCTCCTGGGGCGGTACAGCTTGCTGGTATGGGGCGGCTTCTTCGGCGGCCAGATCTTGCCTATCCTGCTGGTTGCCCTGCCCTGGACCCGCACCATACCCGTCCTGTTCGCGGCCTCCGTGCTGGTGAACATTGGCATGTGGATCAAGCGCTTTGTGATCGTCGTGCCGTCCCTGAGCCTCCCGCAGCTCCCCTACGAATGGGGGGTGTACACCCCGACCTGGGTGGAGATGGCGATCACCGCCGCGTCGTTCGGGGGCTTTGCCCTGGTCTTCACCCTGTTCACCAAGCTCTTCCCCATCATCTCGGTCTGGGAGATGAAGGAGGGCTGGGAGAAGGAGGGGCTGCGGGCCTTGCCGGCGACGGCTCCCGCCACTGGTGGCCTGGCAGCCAGGCCAGCCTTGCTCACCTCGGAGAGCGGAGGTGCAAGTCATGAGTAGGTGGGGCATCGCGGCGCTGACAGCGACCGCCCTGCTGGGGGCCCTGACCCTGGCTGTGGGGGCGCCTCAGCTGGCCTACGCCCAGGGGCCCGAGCCGGTGAAGATCAGGGTGGAGACCGTGGACAGCGGCTTCCAGTGCGCGCCCGTCAGCAAGAACTGCCTCGGTGAGCAGAGCGGCGACTTCGTCATCGAGGTGGCGCAGGGCAGCTTGGTGGAGCTGACCTTCGTCTGGGCCCACGTAGGCTACTTCCAGGAAGAGCATGTTATGATCCTAGAGGGCTATAAGCTGGAGACGGACAAGCTCACACGCGAACATCCTGAGGCCACCCTCAAGTTCATAGCCGACAAGGCCGGCGGTTTCACCTTCAAGTGCGACCTGGACTGCGACGTTCACGACTACCTCCAAAGAGGGCACCTGAAGGTCGGGCGCGGTGGCGGCGGCGGGGGCGCGGCGGTCTTCACGCCCACTGCCCTCAGCCTCACACCCTCCTCCTGGGTGACCGCCGGCGACCCGGTCTCCCTCACGGCTGTCCTCAAGGATGCCAAGGGCGCCCCGGTCCCCAAGGCGGAGGTGCGTTTCTACGTGGACGCCAGCTTCGTCGGGACCAAGGGCAAGATGGCCATCGGCACCGCCAAGACCGATGCCAACGGCGTGGCGTTTCTCGACTACAGACCCACGCTGGCGACCCGGCAGCAGGTTATCATGGCGGCGTTCGAGGGCATGGGGGTCTACGCCGAGAGCCAGGGCTCCATAGAGCTTCAGGAGGTGGGTGTGCCGCCGGCGGCCTACACCACGGCGCCCATCGGTCTGGAGGTCATCAGGCACTGGGCTCCCACGGCGCTAGCGGCAGCCGTGCTATCGGTCTGGTCGGTATTTGGCTTCGTCCTCTACCAGGCCATCGGTATAGCGAGGGTCAGCACCAGAGGAGGTGAGAAATAAAGAGCGACGGTCAATAAAAGCATACGCGCAGTTGTTTCAGGATCTGTTCGATGAAAAGGGAGGTATCCATGCAGTGTAAGAAAAGCATCCGCAAGCTGGCGCTGATGGGCCTGCTGGGCGTACCGGCGCTGCTGGTCGCTTGCAGCAGCGGCGTCCCCCAGGCCGACCTCGACGCCGCCAAGCAGCAATTGGCCTCGGAGCAGCAGAAGTCGGCGGCCCTGCAGCAGCAGCTATCCGCCAAGATACAGGAGGCCGCGGACGCTCAGAAGGGGCTGGCGGACGCGAAAAAGGGCGTCATCCTGGCTGCGAAGTCTGTGCCGCCGCCTACGCCGCGGCCGACGCCAACTCCGCCGCCGCCCGGCTTCACACCTCCGCCGCCGCCCGTTCCCCCCGCTTCGTTCACCCAAGCCTTGCAACTCTACATCTATGCCGACACAGTGACGTCAGGCGCGGGCGAAAGCAAGTACAACATAGACGCCACGGCAACTAACGCCTTCCCCTTGTGCGTGCAGACCAGCGTATTCAAGCGCGGTATGCACATGGTCTGGCGGTGGGAGGTCGTGGATACCGCCACCGGCAAGCGGCTCACCACCAATGAGATCGACACGGCCGTCGTTCGCCTGCCCACGGGTGAAGAGATCAAGGGCAGGTTTGGTAGGCACGGGTCTACTGCCGATGCCCCCTGGTTCTGGACCGGGGCCTGGGACGTCCCCCTGGACTACCCGCTGGGGGTGCTGGACTGGACCATCAACGCGAAGGCAAAGGACGGGAAGACAGGCACGTTTGCACTGTGGAAGGTCAGCATCCCCGAAAGGGGCATCGAGTCCCGAACGCAGATCATTGACTAGGACCCGTTGGAGCGCTGGGGGCGCGGCCCGCCGGGACTGCGCCCCCAGGGAGAAAGGGAGGAGGCCATGAGTGCGAGAATCGCCGCCGGGCCCATCAGGCGACGGTTGGCCAGCAGGGGCTACGGCCTAGTGCTTCTAGGCGCTGCGTCGGTGTTGCTGGCGGCGTGTAGCAGCAAACCCACGCCCACGCCCGTCCAACCCACAGCCGCTCCGCTTGCACCTACAGCGGCATCCACAGCCACGCCGGTCGCGCTAAAACTGCTCAAGACGACACCTGAGGCCGGGTTCATAGGCACCTCCTTCACGGTCAGTGGCGAGGGGTTTCCCGCTGGCAAGGAGGTGCAGTTTGTCTGGGTGACCTGGGATGGCGCCTATGCGACGAAGGTCGCGGCTAATGACGCTCGACTCGAGGAGCGCAAATTCGTTGTGAAACGGGTTCCCATGAAAACTGCGGTGGCCAGTGCCCAGGGACAGGTGTCAGTAGCCCTCACCGTCCCGGAGGACTATGGCGAGACCCATGATATCTACGCCGTGATGGATGGGATAGATGTAGGCAAAGCCGGGTTCCGTATCATCCGCAACGCCACCCTAACCCCCACAAGCGGCCCCGTGGGCACCCCCATTACCGTAACTGTGAAGGGCATTGCAAGCGGCCCCTACGTCAATACCATGGCCATCATGTACGACAACTCATACACCGGCTTCGTGTCAGCGGTCACCACTCGTGGCAGCGCCACCTTCCAGATACGAGCGTCCGGACCCGTGGGACAGCACATCATTAAACTCATGCCGGCCAGCCCAGGGGTGCCCTTTCTCAATGTGCAGCAGTCAGGCACGAAGGGCGTCCCTAACCTCGTCATAAAGTTCAACTTCAATGTCACTGAAGGCTCGCTGCTACCACCTGCGCGGATAGAGTGGCCAACCCCCAGCCGCGTAGCGACAGTCGGGGACACCATCCCCACGACCGCCACGGCGCCGGGCATCTCGGCCAGGCTTGAGCCTGCCAGCGGCCCAACCCTCACCCAAACGACTCTGCGGGCCAGCGGCCTGTCCCCTAATACCGAGGTGGACCTGCTCTGGGTGACTGGTCGGGGAGGGGGTAGCGCTACTTTCGGTTTAGGGAGGTATCTGGCCGAGGTGCCGATGCGAAAGGCTACCAGTGGCCCCGATGGCTCGTTGACCGCTCCGCTCCAGATCACCGACGACCGGGGTGGCTGGCAAGCCGTGAAGGTGGCGCAGGGCGATAAGGTGTTAGCCGAGGTCCCCTTCTACGTGGACCGCAGCATCGTGGGGGTTACCCCTCAGCGGGTAAAGGCCGGCGAGACCTTTGCGGTAAACATCAAGGGCGGTGGCTGGACGCAGTTGGACAAGGGCGTAGCCGTGACTTACGACAATGCTTACATCGGCTACGCATGTGCCGTAACCAGCAGTGGTGACGTCACAATGTACCTGGAGGCCACTGGGGAGCCGGGGCCCCACCTTATTGACCTTTACCCCATGATTTACCGGGATAGGAACGATACTGTCCCGGAGTTCTGGAACTACGAGCTGCCCCAGTTGACGGCCCTGGAGGACCACCCTGGCCTGGCTATAGGATATAGAGTGCCCATCATTCGCCTGGCGGTGGAGATAGTGCAGTAGGGCACGACACGAATAGGCGGACACTTACCTGTTGGGCGCTGCCCCTGTTCGCTGGGGTGTGGGTTGGGGCTGGCTGCACGGGTAGCAGCCAGCCGGCCCCACACCCCACTCTGGCGCCCACGGCTCGCATCCTCGACCCGGCGCTGGTAGCGACGGGGAAGGCTATTGCCGAAAAGTACGGGTGCCTGGTCTGCCACTCGGCAGATGGTTTCCCCATGTTAGGGCCGACCTGGAAGGGCCTCTATGGAAGCAGGCTCACCTTCAACGACGGCACCACAACGGTGGCCGACGATGCCTACCTTGCCGAGTCTATCAAGAACCCCCTGGATAAAGTGGTCCAGGGGTTTGCACCATCCATGCCGCCTCAGCTACCGGTCTCTGACGAGGAGATTGGGGCCATCGTCGCCTACATCGAGAGCCTCAGGTGAAAAGTGGAGTACAAACGGTCACGCCCTGGAAAGGGGAAACACAGGAATAGTGTTGCCAGGCTTCTAAGGAGAAGGCTGCTGGTTGCCGGACTTGGCCTGGTATTTATAGCCACACTGTGGCCAGTAGGCGCCCCATCACGGTCACTGGCCTGGGGCTTTCTGGGCTCTCGCCTCCGGGCTCGCTGGCGGCGCTCAGGCTATGAGAGGGAGCGGTAGTACCCGGCCCCAGCGCAGGGCCGGCAGAGGACTCGCCCGTCCCGGCGCACCTCGCGGTTGTCATTGACGCCCTCGCCGCAGGACTGGCAGCGGACTCGCTTCAAGGGGTGCCCCGGCTCGTCGTAGGGGGACAGATCCACGGCCACCGCCTGCACCAGGAGCAACTCCTCCTCTGGCATGACTAGGTAAGCCGCGACCTGGGCCTCGCCTTTCTCCCGGGCCGCGGGGGCGTAGCGCCCCACCAGCTCCCGCGACTCTTCCCTGGCGACCACGCGCACTGCTCGCCCGTCCTCGGTATTCAGGAACGTCGCTGCCAGCTTGCCGTAGTCGAGGAACTTGAGCGTCCGCTTGCCCAGCTTGCAGCCGGTGACGGCTTGGATGGCATCGATGGCACAGCGGTCGATCTCGGCCCAGACCCGCAGGCGGCGGTCCTGCTGGGGCTCGTCGATGCCAACCTCACGGCAGCCGACGACCGCCATGCGCACGCCTATGACCTGACCGGCGCAGAGGCGCCCGTGGAGGTGCTCAGCCTCTTTGAGTAGCTCGGGAAGGCTTTTCACGCCGCCTCCTGTCCCCGCGTCAGCCCTGGGGCCGGCGCGCGCTCCCCAGCGGGGAAGGGACCGGCGGCCAGCAGCAGAAATCCGGCCGCTGCCAGCAGGCCGAAGTAGGTATAGTCCAAACGCAGCCCTCCCAGGGTTACCAACCCCAGCCCCAGGGCTGCCAGGCGCAATCCCGGCCGCGCCAGGCCAGCCACCACCGCGTAGGCGAGCCCGGCCAGGGCCAGGCCGCGGAGCGCTCCTGGTATGGCGCTGCCGAAGCCCATGTCCCAAATTGCGAAGAACGCGGCGATGGAAGGCTGCGAGAGCATGAAGCCGGTGTAGAGCACGGCGGCCAGGGCGGCGAGGGCGGCCGCCCGTGGCTGCCAGCCCACCCCCAGCGCCCAGGGCGCCGAGAGGGCCGCAGCCGCCGCCAGCGCCTCGGCCAGGGCCAGGCTCGTCCCCGTTCCCTCCGCCGCGCCCGCTAGCCGCGCGAGGTAGTGGGCGCTGGCGGCAAGGTAGACCCCGTAGACCAGCCATAGCCATCCGCGCCGCCAGCCCCGCCACCCGGATGCGACGGTGGCCAGGGCCAGCGCCGCTGGCAGTCCCACCACCTGTGTCACCAGCACCGCGCCGCTCCCGCCTCCGGCGAGGGCGAGGGCCCAGCCGGCCAGCAACAATAGGGCAGCCGCCGCTGCGGCGGCCCCGGACGCCACGGCGGCCAGGCGACGCTCACGGGCGGCGTTCAAGGCCAACAGCGCCAGCGTCGCCACCGCCAGCACGCCCGCTAGATTCAACGACCAGAGGCCAGCGCGGTAGGCCCAGCTCAGGATGCCGGTAACAGTCTCGCCCGCGGGCAGCAGGGGGCCCATGCGTAGCAGCACCCGCAGCAGGACGAACTCCGCCAGGGCCATGGTCGCCAGGGCGACTGCTAGAGGGCGGAGCAGGGCGCTCACTCCGCAGCGCTTCTCGCTGGCAGCGCCGGCGCTGCCTCGAGCGCCACCAGGGTTTCGGCCAGGGCCGCCAGGGCGGGGTAGAACGCCAGCCGGGCGTGCTCCCTGGCCCGCTCCGAGAACTTGGGCAGCCAGGTTTTCAGATGTTCGGCCGCGAACTTGGCCCGGGCCTCGGCGCAGACTTGCCCCCGCTCCCGCCAGCCCTGCTCCCCCGCGTAGGCCTCCTTGGCGTAGAGGGCGGCCAAAAACTCCAGCTCCACGCACAGGTGGTCGGGCAGCTCCTTGGCCGTCGCCGCCACCTGGAAGCCGAAGGCAGCGTAGAACGACGCTACCTCCGCCAGGTCCTGGGCGGCGGCGAGCCCCCGGCCACGCCCGTAGGACGTCTCATAGGGCGGGCAGAGCACATTGCGAGCAAAGAGGTAAGTATGCTCCCCCTGCAGCCGCGCCGGCTCTGCCCCGCGCTCTTCCCCCAGCGCCGCTAGCAGCGCCGGGAGCGTCGAATGCAGGCCCAGCGTCTCCCCCAGGCTGGAAAGCTCTAGCGCGTACTCGCCCGAGGCGAGGGTCTGGCACAGGGCCTCGTCAGGGTAGGCGAAGCCGCAGGCCAGCAAGTGGGCCAGCTGCGCCCGGACCATGAGCAGCTCGGTGTCTGTGGCCATCACAATTACTCCTGGTGTCCTGTCCTTGAAGTTCGCCAAGGGAACTCACGCCAGGGTGTCATTGCGAGGCCTGACGAAGGAGGGCCGTGGCAATCTGAGATGGCGCTCCGCACTCCCCGCTAGATTGCTTCGTCGCCTGCGGCTCCTCGCAATGACAGTTCGGGTTCTTTCTCGGGTACATCACAATAGGGGCCCTCCTAGGGTCGCGGCCGCGACCGGTAGTAGATGGTCATGAGCATCCCCGCCAGGCCGCTGCCGATCACCAGCGCCGCCAGGCCCACCGGGATGGCGAGCCACCAGTAGTTAGCCCCCTGCGCAGGAGCCTCGGCCGCCGCCTGGGGAGCGCCGGTGGGGCCCGCGATGGTGAGCGCCAGGTCGGCGGAGACCTGCTTGCGCGCGCCCACCTCCATGTTGGCACCGTCCCAGGCCGCCACGGCTATGATCCCTTTACCGCCCGGCGCTAGCTGTGCCTGGGTCTGCTCGGAGGTCCGCAGGGGCCGGGCGAAGACCACGCTCCACTTGCCCGCCGCCCAGACCCCGCGCCCCAGGACTGTCTGCTGCACGCGGTGGGTCGCCGAGCCGAAGCCCTCCGCCACCAGCTCTTCCACCGGTGTCACCCGGGCCGGGTCGGACAGAGGGTTGCCGACGGCCCAGCCCACCAGGAAGCGGCGGGCATCGGGCCCGGCGAAGTCCACGGGCGCCTTGAACGGTGGTGTCCCCACGGCGAAGGGGTAGTAGTCCTTCCAGAAATTAGGGTAGGCGGCGAACAGGTCCTGGAAGCCGTTGTCGATGTCGTTCTGCCAGTCCGCCTTCCAGTGCCAGAGGTTCACCGGCTGCCCCCGGACGCCCATGCATACCCCCGGGACCGTCTGGTTTAATGGCAGCTGGATGGCGGCGGCGTCGCGGAACTGGTCCTGGGCGATGGCCTTATCGTTCTTGGTGGCATCCGCCCACTCCAGCCGGAAGGCGATCCACGCGCCATCGTTCAGGGAGCGCACCTGTATGGTGGGAATGCTGCCGGTGCCCAGCATGGGCAGGACGATGTTCTGCGCGGTGAGGGGCACTTCGACAGGGTTGGCCCGGCCCCAGGCCGCGGCCGTGGGGTCGGCGGTGGGCAGCCCGCTGGCCAGGTAGGCCGAGACTAGCTGGGGCTGGGTCTGGGCGAAGGCCAGGCCGCGCAGGCTGAGGGTCGTCGCCAGGACGACGGCCAGGGCCGCTGCCAAGAGGAGGTGATGCCACTTCCAAGGTGCCATGCTCCCACCCCTACGTGATATTGTGACGATAGACGTTGCGGGCGGCGTCGAAGAAGGGCCGCACCACGGTTGACTCTTTCAGGGGCACGCGCACGATCTCGGAGCCCTTGATATCGTAGCCGTAGGCCCACCCACCCCCGACCTTGAACTTCTCGATCCAGCGGTCCGTGGCGCCCATCAGCAGGAAGACGCCCAGGAGCTGCTCGTCGTCCTTCACCTGACGGTAGACGTTCTGGGCTTTTTCCACTCCCGGCCCGAACATCTGCTGGAGGTAGGGCAGCGGCACGTGGACGGGGGGGATGTAGTAAACGTTCATCATCAGGCCGAACTGGGGGTAAAGGGGCAGCGCCACCTTGCGCACGTGGACCATGAAGTCCAGCGGCGACTCGGGGTCGACCTGCTGGGGCTGGTGGATCCATCCCGCCATGCGGATCTTGCCGATGCAGTTGATGATGCACTGGGTCTGACGCCCCTGCTCGATGAGGGGAAAGCAGGCGATGCACTTCTCCGAGATACGGGTCACACCGTTGTACATGACTTTCTTATAAGGGCATGCCCGCACGCACTCCCGGTAGCCCCGGCAGCGCTTCTGGTCGAGGAGGACGATGCCGTCCTCCGGACGCTTGTAGATGGCCTTGCGCGGGCAGGATGCCAGGCAGGCGGGGTAGGAGCAATGGTTGCAGATGCGGGGCAGGTAGAAGTTCCAGATGTCGTGGGGGATGGTGAGGTGCATCCCGCGCTCGGCCAAGCCGCTGGTCTCGTCCTCACCGATGTTGGGGTGGGCCCAGTCCAGCTCCTCAGGCAGGAATCCCACGGCCGCCCGGCCCGGCGGGGCCCCTTCGAAGATGGTCTTGCCGGTGTAGGTGCCGCCCTCCCAGGTCTGGGGCCCCAGCATCTCCAGGAGCCGGGCGTCCCAGGCGATGGGGTAGCCGCCGTAGGGCTTGGTCTCCACGTTGTTCCAGAACATGTACTCCTGACCGCGCCCCACCGTCCAGGAGTTCTTGCAGGCGAAGGTGCAGGTCTGGCAGGCGATGCACTTGTTCAGATCGAACACCGCCGAGAACTGGCGGCTGGGCAGCGCGGAGGGATAGGGGTAGTCCATCTCCCGGTTGAGCTGCCAGTTGAAGACCTTCGGCATCGCCCTCTCCTCACTTCTTTAGCTGGATAAACTGGCCCTGCAGATAGGAGCGGTAGGCGGGGTTCTCGTAGGTCGGGCGCAGCCCCAGGGCGGCCGGCCGCCACAGCCCCGCCCCGTTGATGCCGCCGTTCTCGGCTTTGGTGACCTTCACGAAGGCTTCCTTGGGCGCCCCCACCACGCAGTGCACATCGGCCTCGAACCCCTTGCCGATAACCTGGCCCATGACCGGCTTGCGCACCATGGAGTCCGTCTGGAGGGTCGGCCGCAGCCAGGCCCGCGTGGCCGACTGGTGCCCCCCGTAGCGGAAGACAGACTGGTAGTTGGTGAGCTCGTTCTTGGCCAGGCCGTCGGGCCGGCTCTCGTGGGCCTTCACCGTGCCATGGCTGGCCTGGTACATGTGGAACCACATGCGCAGGATGCCCCGCGGGATGCCGGGGTAGTAGCGGGCGCGGCACATCAGCCGCGCCACCTTGTAGTCGGGGTCGCCGGCCTTCCAGCCTCGGTAGGGCCGGTCCTCGGGGTCGGCGTCGATCCAGATGTAGTCGCCGTCCTCGACTCCGATCTCCTTGGCGTCCAGGGGGTTTATATCGGAGTAGCCCTCGTTGACCCAGGGGGTGCGCTTGTCGTGGCGGTAGGGGTCCCCGAAGGGGCCGAAGTAGGCCGCCACGGTGTCGATGTCGGTGGGCGTGGTGTGCACACCGTGGCGGTACTTGGGGGTTATGAAAATGAAGCGGTAGCCCTGCTTGGCCAGGGGGTGCTGGGTGGCCTTGAGCTGCGACCAGGGCTTGGCGACGTTGCGCACCTGCCGGCTCTCCACCCGCAGGTCATCGAGCGCCAGGCCGTACTTGTCGGGCGTGGACTGGCGCAGGGCTGGGTGGGGCCCGCTCAGGATGACGTTGGGCTCGTGCTCGGTGGCGTCTACGGGCTCCCTGAAAACCGGTAGGTTCTCCCCGTATTCGATGAACTCGTCCTCCTCGCGGTAGTACTCGGCGCGCCCGGTCTTGGTGTACCAGGGCTTGCTCTCGTTGCTCTGCTCCCAGCCCACCACCTTGGGGTAGGTGCGGGTGAGCATGGGGGTGGGCACCCCTCGCTTGGCCAGGGCCTCCATCTCCAGGAAGTCGTAGCCCCGCAGGGTGTTGGAGTTGTCCACGATGCGCTGGAGGTAGACTTCCACCTGGTTGGTGTTGACGAAGTGCCACATGTCCCGGAAACGCTTCTCCCCCGTGAGGTCGGCCAGCTTGTTGCCCACGCCTGCCAGGGTCTCCATGTCGGACACGGTGTCGAACATGCGGGGTAGGGGCGTGCGGGGGAAGACGGTGGCGAAGGGGTTGCTGACCGAGCCTGCCAGGTCCGGGTGCTTGATCTCCAGCCAGGAGTCCACCCCGAAGACCACGTCGGCGTACTCGCAGGACCAGTTCCACCACCAGTCGTTCACCACCAGCATGTCGATCTTGGGCAGGGTGTTGTGGACCACGTCGTAGGCCCACTTGATGTTGCCCAGCAAGGAATTGGAGTTACCCCACCAGATCATCTTGGTGGGGCTGGACATATGGGTCTTGCCGGTGAAGTTCTTGTTGCCCACCCGCAGGGGCCGGTCGCCGTAGTTGTAGTAGTGGGCCGACTCCGCTTTGTAATATGCCTTGGGCGCGGGCGTGGCCTTAGGGTCCAGGACAGGGTTGAAGGGGTCCTCGGCGATGTAGTGGGGCAGGCCGTTGAAGTAGGCCGTCCGGTAGTTGCCGGCGTAGGAGCCGGGCGTCCCGCCCATGAACCCCATGTTGCGCGTGAGGGACCCCAGCAGCAGAAGGGCGCGGTCTTTCAGGTCGTTGTTGAAGAAGTGGTTGGGGCCCATGCCATGGACCAGCAGGGTCTGCGCCTTGTTGGCGGCGATCTGCTTGGCCAGGGACTCGATGGCGCTCACGGGCGCCCAGGTGAGCTCCGAGACCGTCTGGGGGTTGAGCTCGGCCAGGTACTGCTTCACCAGATCGAAGATGGGCCGCACCTGGACCTGCTTGCCGTCCACGGTGGTGACGGTGAAGGTGCCTTCGAGGGCGGGGTCTATCCCCAGGGCCTTGAACTTTTCGCCCACGTGGTCTCGGGTGATGGGCGCGGGGGCGCCGCGGGCGGCGTCCCAGACCGTGAAGTCGCCCCACTCGTTGCGCAGCGCCTCCGCGACAAACTGGGTGTCCTGCAAGCGGTTGGGCGGCGCCGCCTCGCCCGTCTTCAACACGCGGGTGTAGTTGCTGAGGGGCTGGGGCTGGTAGCCCTTGATTACCTCGGCCGCCCGCAGCAGCTTGAGGTTGTCCATCCGCACCAGCAGGGGCAGGTCGGAGGAGCTCTTGACGAAGTCCTCGTCGAAGGTCTTGTCGCGCAGGATAACGTGGGCCAGCCCCAGGGCCAGGGCGGCGTCGGTGCCGGGGCGGATGATGACGACCTCGTCGGCCTTGTTGGCGGTGGACTGGTACTCGCAGGCGATCACCACCACCTTGGCGCCCTTCATGCGCGCCTCGGTGAGCCAGTGGCTGTCGGGCATCTTGGTGGAGATCCAGTTCATGCCCCAGAGGGTGATAAGGGAGGAGTTCTCGGCGGTGAAGAGGTCGAAGTCCACGGTCTGCTGGCCCGTCACCATGGGGTGTCCCGGCGGCAGGTCGGTGTGCCAGGAGTAGGAATCGAGGACGCGCCCGCCGTGCGCCTGGTCGGGCCCCACGCCCCGCAGCTTGGCGTCCAGGAGGGCCATCGTATTGGCCTCGCGGTAGAAGCCCATCAGCCGCGTGGCGCCCAGGAAGGGCATCCCTCCCCGGTATTTCAGGGTGCGGGTCCCCGCCCCCTCCAGCGTGGCCAGCATGTCGGGGTCGTAGCCCTGGGCCTTCAGCTTCGCCTCGCCCTCGGCTCCGCTGTAGGTGGTGGCGATGTTGATCTGGGCCTTGGCCACCAGTTCGAACGCTTGGTCCCAGGTGACCCTCACGAACTCGTCCTGGCCCCGGTTGAAATACTGGCGGGGGGGCTGGCCGTCGGCGGCGCGGGGGAAGCCGGCGTTAGCCCAGTCGAGAAAACCCTTGCGCACCATGGGCGCCTTGATGCGCCGGTCGCCGTAGAATTT
>Ga0209514_10001694_pt1 | contig 36742 bp, 33 predicted proteins | sample Subgrocontami58m_FD_187452 | JGI IMG/M metagenome (GOLD analysis project Ga0209514, IMG submission 187452) | Subsurface groundwater microbial communities from S. Glens Falls, New York, USA - GMW37 contaminated, 5.8 m (SPAdes) (version 3) | ecosystem: Environmental > Aquatic > Deep subsurface >...
GGACGCCATAACCGGGACCTCCAGTAGTTAGGTGCTGCTGTCCCTAACGCGGCGCGGCGCGTCTTGTTCCCGCCCTCACTCTCATAATGCGATTGCCCTGGGCCTGACAGGCCTCTGCGCGAACAAGGTGACGCGAGCGGCGCGGGTCCTTCCGGCGTCGCATGACGCCGCTGGGGGGCACGGTGACATACACAACCTCCATCGGTCTGGCATTACCACCGTGCCTGGCGGCCGGTTGGTCGCGCTTCATCGGGTCAGTCCCTCGGCGCCGTCTTGATGGACATCTTTAGTATACCGGGATCGGCAGGTTTCTCCAATAGGTAAGGCAGGCGCCGAGCACTACCAGCGTTTGCTTGCTGGTGGGAGACTGCCGTGAGGCAAACGGGGACGCTGTGCCGCGAGCCTTGGGGGGCAACTTGTCTTTGTGGCTGCATGGTAGGGCGTAGTTGAAGGTGCCTGCCGTTTGTTCTACCCTGCCGGTAGTTGACCGCTATGTTTGCATAGTGGGCATTCCGCCCGCACATGCTGTAGTATTTGCTCCAAATTGGTGGGCAAGGAAAAGCATGGCAGAGCGACGCAGCTCCCCCACGACAACCGACGCAGACCTGACAGTCTTGAACAAGATTCAGGACCGTGTGCTGTGGTTGGCCGTCCGCATGGTGGACGAGGCGAACCGCCGGGCGAAAGCGGGCGGCATGAAGGTGGGCGGGCACCAGGCCTCCAGCGCCTCGTCGGTCTCCATCCTGACCGCGTTGTACTTCCACTGGTTGCGCGAAGGCGACCGGGTCTGCATCAAGCCGCACGCCAGCCCGGTCTACCACGCTATCCAATACCTGCTCGGCAACCTGGAGCCGCACTACCTGCGGGAGTTGCGGGCGTTCGGCGGGTTGCAGGCCTACCCCAGCCGGACGAAAGACCCCGACCTGGTCGACTTCTCCAGCGGCTCCGAGGGACTGGGCGCGGTGGCAACGGTGTTCGCTGCGCTGACCGACCGGTATGCTGCGTCGCACTTTGCAAAGCCGAACGCTCCTCGCCGCCGCTACGTCGCGCTGGTGGGTGACGCTGAGCTGGACGAGGGCTGCATCTGGGAGGCGCTGGGCGATCCGCTGCTGCAGGGCACCGACCTCGGTGGTGTGCTGTGGGTGGTGGACCTGAACCGTCAAAGCCTTGACCGCGTCATCCCCGGCATCCGCGTGCGCCACCTGCAGCAGCAGTTCGCAGCCAACGGCTGGCGGGTGCGGGAGGCCAAGTACGGCTCGCGCCTGGAAGCGGTGTTCGCCACTGCCGGCGGCGCTGCGCTCCGCAGACGTGTCGATGGCATGAGCAACGAGGAGTACCAATCGTTGGTGCGGCTAGAGGGCGCCGCGCTGCGCCGCGAGATCGTGGGCGGTGCACCAGGCAATGACCAGCCCGCGGTCGAGCAGTCGCTGGCAGGCACCGCTGACGCAGACCTGGCGGGGCTGTTCGCCGACCTCAGCGGCCACGACCTGAAGGTGCTGATCGGGCGCCTGGACGAGGTGGACGACCAGAGCCGGACGCCGACCGTGCTGTTCGCGTACACCATGAAGGGCTGGCGCCTGCCGTTCGCCGGCGACCCGCTCAACCACTCAGCGCTGATGACCGAGGAGCAGGTGGCGGCGCTGCGGCCCCAGCTCGGCGTGGACGCGGACGATGAGTGGGCGGCGTTCCCTGCCGGCAGTGCTGAGGCTACCTTCTGCCAGGCGACCGGCCAGCGGCTCTACCCACCCAAGGGCACGCGCATCCGCAACGTCACGCTGAAGCCGCCGGCCGATTTCCCGACCGCTCCGCTCGCCGCCGCCTCGCAGTCCATGTCGTCGCAAGAAGCGTTCGGGCGGGCGCTGGTGGCGCTGGGCCGCGACGCAACCGGCTTCAGCAAGCGCATCGTCACCGTCAGCCCCGACGTCAGCATCTCGACCAACCTTGGCGGGTGGATCAACCGCGTCGGGGTGTGGGCTGAGCAGCAGGCCGCCAAGAACGCGACGTCCCGTCTGATGCGGTGGGAGCCGGGGCCGCAGGGTCAGCACATCGAGCTCGGCATTAGCGAGATGAACCTGTTCATGTTGCTCAGCCAGCTCGGCCTCAGCTTCGAACAGTGTGACGAACTGCTGTTCCCCGTTGGCACGCTGTACGACTGCTTCGTGCCCCGTGGGGTCGACGGCCTGACCTACGGCGCGTATTCCGGCGCCAGCTTCGTGTTTGCCGGCACGCCCTCCGGCATCTCGCTGAGCCACGAAGGCGGGGCCCACCAGAGCGCAATCACGGTGAGCCTTGGCATGGAACTGCCCAATGTGCGGCTGTATGAGCCCTGCTTTCAACTGGAGACCGAGTGGCTGCTGCTGGAAGGGCTGCGCCGCTGCCTGGAGCGTGGGGTGGGGCGGATAACCTACCTGCGGTTGAGCACCAAGTCCATCGACCAGCGGTTGGTGCAGCCCGCACTCCGCCGTTACGGCCAGGACGCGTTGCAGCAGCATGCGCTACTGGGTGGCTACCGGCTGGTCGACGCACAGCAGGACGGCGGCCCGCCGGACAGTCGCGCACGGGTGGTTATCGCTACCAGTGGAGCGTTGGTACCCGAAGCGGTGCGGGCGGCGGAGCGGCTGTGGCAGGAGCGTGTCGCGGCCAGCGTCCTCAACATCACGTCACCCGACCGCCTGTACGCCGGCTTCAAGGCCAGCCGTCGCGATCCGGGCAATCGCAGCCACCTCGAAACGCTGTTCACTCCTGAAGAGCAGACGGCGCCAATCGTCACCGTGGTCGACGGCGCGTCGCACGCCCTCGCGTTCATGGGTGGTGCGCTGGGCCAGCGGGTGGTGCCGTTGGGCGTCGACAGCTTCGGGCAGAGCGGGGCGCTCGAGGATGTGTACCGCTACGCCGGCATTAGCGAGGACCAGATGGTGGAAGCAGCGCTCATGGCCGTCGACCGCGGTCAGTAGGGCCAGGCCCGTCGCGTAGAGGGTCCATCACCAGGCGCGCCAACAGATGGCGTGCCACCTCCGCCCCAAACGTTGCCTGGTCCCCCAATCTCCTCGCGCTGTCAGGAACGCCACGAAAAAAGGGGGCGGCTGCGCGGCAGTGCTCAACGCCTTCCGCGCATCCCGGAGGGCAGCATCGCTATGCGTGCATGGAGCGCGTTCGCGGCAGTCTCTACGGCGACCATGCGAGCGCGCGCGTTTGCAGGCCTAGCGGGTTCAGCAGCGTGATGCGCATCCGGCCGTAGGTGATGAGACCTTCAGACTCGAGCGTCACCAATGCCCGGTTCAAACTCTCTCGGGTCACACCGACCATGGCCGCCATGTCCTGTTGACGCAGGTGGAGGGGGATCTCGATGCTGGGCCCCATCGCATGCCCAAAGCGCTTACCCAGATCCAACAGGATACTGGCCACCCGTTCGGTGGCGTCCAGAAAAGCGGCGTCAGCGATGAGCCCATCAGTCCGGCGAAGCCGGCGCGCCAGCAGCCTGAGCATCACCAGAGCGATCTCCGGATACGTGACCATGTGCTTCCGAAAAGCATCACGGGGCACTACCAGGAGGTCCGCTGGTTCCAGCGCGGTGGCGGAGGCGGAGCGTGGCAGGTCATCTAGCAGCGAGAGCTCGCCGAGCCACTCGCCGCTGCCCAGGATGGCGAGCACCACCTCCCGGCCCCCCTCCGACTCACGGTAGACCTTCACCAGCCCATCAAGGACGACGAGGCAGGTGTGCCCCACATCTGCTTCTTGGAAGATGGTGGCGTTCGCCTCGTAGTGCACCAAGCGCATGGAGGCGGCAATCTGCGACAAGGCTGCGGGGGGCAGCGTGCCAAACAGTGCCATCTCTGCAAGTCGAGCGGCGTACTCCATGGCGGCTAGGATACAACGGGCTCCGGAGGCAGCGCAGCAGAGGGCGCCAGCGCTATCTGTCATAGCGATGGTCGCAGGTGCGGGAGTACGATCGGATCGACAGCCAGAGGAGGCAGGCCATGCGTGGACTCAGATTCGTGTTCGGCGTCTGGACGCTCATCAAGGGGGTGCTGCTGTTGCGTGACCCGGAGGGGTTGGTGGCCTCAGCCCACGCCCTTGCGGAGGCGCTACCTGCTCCCGTTGGGCCGATGCTGGTCACGACTAGCGCCACCCTTACGCGGTGCGCCCGCCGTGCGCCTGGTGGTCTGCGGTCGTCCGGGGTGCTGGCGATCGTCATTGGCGTCGTGCTGCTCTGGGGAGCGCAGAAGCCGCGGTAGACGAGCACAGCAGGCTGCGCTGGCAGCCCGCTGTGGCCGGGTGGAGTTCCTTCCTGTAGCGGGCCGCGAGTTGCGGCCCAGGGGTGGGGTTCCGGTCGTTGGGTGCCATCTGGCACCTCCTTCGTGGTGCTCCCCTGCGGGGCATCGTCATACCTCAAGAGCCAGCCGCAAGACTACAGCGAGGAACTGCGTTACCGCATCATGGCAGGTCAGTACATTCTCGCCACCGACTATATCCGCGCCGCTCGTGCCCACCGCCTTGTGCTCGACGAGCTATCGGACGCCGCCCGGGGCGTGGATGTGCTGGCGCTGCCTGCCTTGCCGGTCACGGCCCACCCCACGCTGGCCAGTTCGTTCACACCCAAAGGCAGGTCCCAGCCGCTTGCCGGCGGCGCCATGAACACTTCGCTCATCCGGAACACCCAGCCCTTCAACTGGGCGGGTCTGCCGGCCATCACCTTACCTGCCGGCCTCAGTAGCGAAGGCCTTCCGATTGGCTTCCACCTGGCCCCAAAGGCGTTCGATGACTGCCGCCTGCTGGCCATAGCTGCTCGAGTGGAACATCTGCTCAACTTCAAGGCAGGGCCAAACGTAGTACAGGCCTAACGGTCTGTGTACCCGACTCGAGCGGTGGCTTTCGTGGGCCGCTGCCACCGCCACTCCCACCCGTTTTTGGCAGGGGATCCCGAGGACGCAAAGCGGCGTTGGTTCCCGATCTGAGGGAACAATACTTCATCACCGCCCACAAAACCCAGAATGATCAAGCCCGACCTACCAGGCCTACCGCCAGGCGTGGAGTGTGTTGACACCGGTGAAGTCATAGTCTTAGCATTGCCATCACTTATAGCTTGCCCGAGTTCAAGCGGCTGCGTCACATAAGTCTAGCCACGGACAGAGGGCGCACGGCGCTCAGCCCCCAGAGGTCTCTGATGGTACGAACATCGGTTAGTAAGGCCACGGCGTGGTGCGGCGCACTGCTGGCGGCTATGTGCTTTAGCGTCGGATGCACCGGGCCGTCCGCACCCGCTCCGGTGGAGGCTCCGGGCGGTGGCCAAGTGGTACCGAAAGTGCAGCGGTTGGTGATGGGCATCCCGTTCACCGCCGCGGTCGAGAGCAACGACACGGGCTCCATGACAGCATCGGACTTGTGGATCTTGCGGCCGATGTACGAATCGCTCATCGGCATCGATCCCGGCACCGGCCAGCAGTTCCCGATGCTCGCCCAGCAGTGGGCGCTGGGCGCCGACGGTAAGTCATTCCGCATCCAACTTCGCAAGGGTGTGCCGTTCCACAACAGCAACGGCGAGTTCACGGCGAAAGATCTCGTACCGCTGGCCAAGAGCCGGATGCGGGACGAGTTTGCCACGGTTCCCACGGCCATCTACTGGCGCGCCGTGCTCGACGTGGTGGAGCCGGTAAGCGATTACGAGGTCGTCTATCACCTGAAAGCTCCTGAGTCCAACTTCCTGGATTACCACCTCACCGATCAATCGGGCAGCATGCAGGTCTGGAGCGGCGCCGACCTCACCAAGACCGGCTACCCAACCCTGGCGAGCGGGCCCCTCGCCGGCACCGGCCCCTATCAATACGTCGAGCGGAATGCACAGCACCTGCTTTACCGCCGGGTTCCCTACCAGCACTGGCGTATTACGCCGGACTTCCCCGAATTTGAGTTTCGTTGGATCAAGGAGCCGTCGACCCTGCTCGCGGGTTTGCTGGCCGGGGAACTGCACCTCACATCACTGCCCGAGGACCTGCTCGCTCAAGCGCAGAAGCAGGGGCTCAAGGTCATCAGGGGCAAGATCCCCGGGGCCAGAGTATCGATAACCATGATGTGCTGCTTCCTGAACAATCAGTCCCAGCCCTCGCAGGGGTACATGTACCCCGACAGCCCGCTAATGGACCCGCGGGTGCGGCGGGCCCTGAGCAAGGCCATCGATCGCGATCCGCTCAACAAGGCCTTCTTCGGCGGCAAGGCGGAACTGATGTTCAACGGTTCGTGGCACCCCACCCGTCTAGGCTGGAACCCCCAATGGGAGCAACGCTTCCCCGAGGAGTACGGGTTCGATCAGGCCAAAGCGCGGGCGCTGCTGACAGAAAAGGGCTACGGACCGAATAACCCGTTGCGTACCAACCTGTTCATGACCGACGCTTCAGGCGTCGCCTCTTCCAAGGACCTGATTGAGGCATTGGCCGGGCAGTGGCGGGGCGTTGGTATCGACGTGACCCTGCTGTCAACCGATAACGTGCAGGTGAGTGCGGGCACCAAGACCTTCAAATGGAATAACCACATGCAGCTCAGAGGAACATCCGCAGAGTTGTGGACCGGGGCGACCAATTTTGGGAGCAAGTTCAGTACCCGAGGATCGGGCATCGAACTGGGCGACTACGACGACGTCCTGAGTGATATCGCGCTGACGGTGGACGCGAAGAAGCGCGACGAGTTATGGCGCAAGGCCGGCGACATCCGCTACAACGCCTACCACACGATTCCGCTGTTCTGGATTCCGGTGGAAGCGCTTGCTAATCCGAGTATTGTCGCGGAATGGACTTTTCCGGGATCGATTTCCGGCAATTGGACGCACGTCGACTACATCAAGGCCGCCCGCTGACGGCAGCCGCCCATTCTCGCAATCCGATCGTGAGTGCGCTGGCCGGCCTTAGCCCCGGCCCGCTCGCGGGTGCAGCTTCGTTTCTTCCAGGTGTGTCGGTAGGTAGGCGGCCACCACTGCGGGCACACCGCGGCGGACCTGATCCAGTGCTCGCCGTAGGGCCGGTTCGACCTCCTCGGGCTCGCGCACAGTCTCTCCGTAGCCATTGGCGGCCTCTGCCAGCTTGGCGAAGTCGGGCGGAGGGTCGAACACCCCGCCCTCGAAGTTGCCGGTCTCGGTGGCAACCCCCTGCGGATAGATACGGCTGAGACCCGATGTGCCGGTACTGTACGACCGGTTCACGAACACCAATGACAGGAAGGCCGCCTTGTAGTGGGAGGCGCACCAGAGCGCGGAGAGCGGACTGCCGAACATGAAGTAGCCGTCGCCGGTGGTCATCACCACCTCCCGATCAGGGTGGGCCAGCTTCACGCCGACGGCGGCGCCGCTCGCCCAGCCGCCCGAGCTGCCGCCACCCTCGAAGTACGACCCCGGCTTTTCGCGGCGATGATACGCTTCCACATAGCCCGAGTTGCTGACGCTCTCGTTAAGCACGATGGTGTCTGGCTCCAGCAACTTGCCGAGTTGGTAGGCCACCCACTGCGGGTGGAGCGGGCGGCGGCGGCCGGCCTCCAGCCCCTGGGCTTCGTGCTCCGCCTCAATCACTTTTTTACGCTGCTCCAATCGCTCACGGCGGTCGGCGATGCGGTTCATGTGCGTCTTGGTCATCAGGCCCTGGGCGGCGTCTCGGATCGCCTCGGCGGCGCCGGCCGCGCTGACCGGCAACCACATGTCGGCCCGGAACTCCATGGTGCGGTAGCGAGACTGCACCGGGTCAACGTCCACCCACACGATCTTGGCATCCGCACTGGGCGAGCCCCCCGGCTGGTTATAGGGCACCGGCGCCTCGATGATGAGCAGGGCGTCGGCGTCCTTGGGGCTGGGCCCGGTACCGTACAGCGGATGGGTCGTCGGGAAGTTCAGGCGGTCGAGCCGTGCGGTATCCATGACGGGCAGCGCTAGGAGTTCGGCCAACTGGACCAGCGGCGCCACCGACTCGGGATTGCGGCCGGACTTGGCGGTGTAGATGCAGGGGTTACCGGCGTCCAGCAGCCACTGGGCCGCTTTACGAGCATCGGATGGCGAGGGCCACGCTGGTTGCGCCAGTCCCAACTGGTCTCTGGTGGGGAAACGCGTGCTGCCCGGCAGCGGCAGCATGGCCGTCTCCAAGGGCACCGTCAGGTACACCGGCCCCTTGGGTTCGCTCATGGCCAGTTGCAGCAGCCGGCTTATCATCAGGCCGGGATTGTCCTGATGCTCCATCCGGTGGTCCATCTTGGTGTACTGCCGGACGATCTCGCCCTGGTCGCGCACCTCCTGCACCCATTGCACGCCCCCGGTGCGCGCACCCGGCATCGACCCCGGGAAGGCCCGTGGCCCAGCGCCCGCCGTCATCAGCACCGGGTAGGAACCGCGCCAGGCGGTATGGATTGCCGCGCCATAGTTGAAGGTGCCAGCGTCCACGTGGACGGCGGTGGCGGTGGGCTTGCCGGTGGACATGCTGTAGCCAAGCGCCGCGTTTAGCGCCACGCTTTCATGGGTCACGGTAACCAGTCGCGGCGCGGGGCGGCCCAGCCGTTGCGCCTTGGCAATGCTTTCCTGGTAGAAGACTAGTTCGGACCCCGAGACGAAGAAGAGCGCATCGACCCCGCCGAGCTTCATTGAGGTGACGATGGCGTCGGACCACTCCTCCGCCGGATAGTTACCCCACCATGGCTCGCTTACCTGCACATGGCTTGCTGCTTCCATGACCACCATCCTGAACCACAAATGTACCGGGCCACCTTTCAAAGGCGGCCCGGCCGGCGTTGGTCTACGGCAGGGCGTAGAACTCTTTGGCGTTATCGCGCATGATGCGCGTCTTCTGCTCGTCGGAGAGGTCCTGTCGCTCCAGCAACTCCTCCATGTTGTGCGGGAAGCTCGAATCCCAGTGCGGGAAGTCTGATGCGAACAAAATGTGAGAATCGCCGATAAACTTCATCACTTCCGGGAGCAGGGTCTCCTCCGCCTCGATGGAGAAGTAGACGGAGCCGTGGCGAACATACTCGCTGGGTTTCTTCTTCAGCAGCGGCGCTTCCACCTTGCCGCGCAGTTCATACTTCTCGTCCATTCGGTCCAGCAGGAACGGTACCCAAGTGCAGCCCGCCTCCAGGAAGGCGATCTTCAGCTTGGGGAACCGCTCGAAGACTCCCTCGAACATGACGCTGGTGATCTGCCGCATCTGGGAGAATGGATGGCTGATCGAGTGCACCTGGATGAACTTATCCATCTGGTACTGGTCCACCCCATCCCAGATCTGCCCGCTGCCGTGGATGGCGATAGCGCAGCCCAGCCGTTCCGCCTCCTGATAGATGGGGTGGAACTGGGGCTTGCCTAAGAGGTACGGCCCATCGGACGGGAGCATGGCCCCCTTCAGCCCCAGCACTTGGACGGCGCGCCGCAACTCTTCCGTCGCGGCTATGGGATCCTGCGGCGGCAACAGCGCCACCGCTTGCAGCCGCGAGCTGGTCTTCAGGTACTCCTCGGCCACGAAATTGTTGTAGGCGCGGCAGAGGGCCACCGCGTAATCGGCCTCTCTCACCTGGCCCAGGCCGAGACCGGAGGTGGGATAGAGCACGGTGGTCTCCACCCCCGCCTTGTCCAGCAGGTCGAGCCAGATCTGTGGCGTCACCTTCCAGGTACCCAGGGTTTGGCCCAGCGTGTTGTCGAAGCCGCCGCCACCGCCGGCCCCCGGCCCAACCCGCCGCCGGCTGCGGTAGGGCTCTTCGATATACTCCCGGTACTCGCGCTCGGTATCCCGCAGGTGGCCGTCGGCGTCGATGATGTTGCTGATGTGTGCCATAGAACGTGAATCCTCCAATCGTCTTCGTGCGCTATTTCGCGAGCCAGATGTCAGCGGCCCCAACGTCTTCCAGGTCCCACCTCGGGTAGAAGTTCTTAACGTAGGGTTGGTAGGCGTCGTAGGCCATGCCGTTATAGAGCACCAGCCCAAGCGTGGTGTCGATATTGAGGTAGCGGGTCGCCTGGCGCACCAACTCGCGCCGCTTGGCTGGGTCTGCCTCTCGCCGCTGCGCTTCGATCATCTGGTCCAGCTTCGGATCGTTAACCTTTGAGTAGTTGGTGGCAGAGGTCGAATGGTAACGGCCGTACAGGAACGAGTCCACGTCGGCCGAGATGACGGCGGTGAGGATGATGAGGTCGAAGGCGCCGTCGTAGAGGTTCTTCGTACCGGCGGCTTTATCGGGCGTGATCCGGATCTTGAGGTTGAAACCCACCTTCTTGAGCTGTGCCTGGAGCAACTCCGCCTGCGACCTGGTGATGAGATCCGGCTGGCCCCGCATCAGGAAGTCGACGTCGAGTCCGTTGCTATAGCCGGCTTCTGCCAGCAGCGACCGCGCCTGCTGCGGGTCGTATTGCAGCAGGCCGCGGATCTCGGCCTGGCTCCAGGTGTCGGGGAACGCGCCGGCCATCGCCCAGCCGCCCTTGCCGCCGGAGAAGGTGCTGACGAACTCATTGCGGTCGATCGCCAGCGACAGTGCCCGCCTCAGGCGTACGTCGTTGAACGGTGGATGCGAGACGCCAATGTAGAGGGTCTGCGGCGCGGGCGCGACGTTGGTGAGCACCGTCGCCTCGGTAACCTCGCGCTTTACCTGCTCGCCCTGGGCTTCCGTCGGCGAGAAGATGTCGATTTGCTTGGTCTTGAACGCCGCCAGCGCGGTCGTGTCGTCCTGGAGTACGAGGTACCGAATCTCATCGACGTAGGGGTGTCCCTGGTCCCAGTAGTTTGGGTTCTTCTTGAAGACCCAGCGCGCCCCAATCTGCGAGCTTGCCTGGTCGAGCTGGAAGGGCCCCGTGCCGACCAGGCGGTTCTTCAAGTGCTTGTCCTGCTCATAGATCTCGCGGGGCACCACCGGCAGGTTGACGGTTGCGGCGTAGTTCAGCATCGGAGCGAACGGCTTGTCGAACGACAGTGTGACCGTCGCGGGGTCCGGGGTATCGATGCGGGTCAAGCCCTCCAGCATGTAGTCAAACAGGCCCACAGGCAGGCCCTTGCCCTTGAACTCCCCGGTGCGCGACCAGTACTCCAGGCTCCATTTCACGTCGGCGGCGGTGACGGCGCGGCCGCCCACGGGCGGCAGGTCGGCGAACTTCACGCCTTTGCGCAGGGTGAACGTGAACGTCCTGGCATCGGGGCTGGCCTGCCAGCGCTCCGCGATCTGCGGCACCAGTATCAGGTCGCCATACGCTATGTCGGGGCCATGTTTGAAGCCGAGCAGGCCGTTGTAGGCCAGCGACGTGGCCTTGGGGTTTGGCTGCGACTTGGCGGTGTAGCTCATGTCGAAGTCGAAGAAGTCGCCATTGGCCAAACGCAGGTTGAGGATTCCGCCGTACTTGGCTTGGGCATCCGCTGCGGCTGGCGCCGCTGGCGGCGTGGTGGCAGGGGTGCAAGCAATGGTTACCAGGAGCAGTCCGAAGACGCTGAGGAGCAAACGAGCACGCATAGGTCCCTCCCTTACTGTGCGTGTGGGCCGTCCGCATGACGGCCCACACGCTTTGTTCAGCGTCCGAACCGGCGTTTCCACACGGGAATAACGTCTGGGTTCACGATGTTGGTCGGCACGTCGCCCCGCAGCGCCTCCACCGCCCCCTGCACCGCCAGCCGTAGGTTGCCGACGCGGCTGTCGGGTGAAGTTGCGGCGTTGTGCGGGGTGAGCGTGACCTTGATGGGGTCGAGGTTCCGCAGCGGGCTGTCGGCCGCGAGCGGCTCCTGCCAAAAGACGTCGAGTGCCGCCCCGGCTATCCACCCCTCGTTGACGGCCTTGCAGAACGCATCGTCGTCGATGACCTGCCCACGCGAGGTGTTGATGAGGTACGCCGTCGGCTTCATTTGCCGCAACTGTTCCTCGCCGATCATGCGGGTGGTCTCGGGCGTCACCACCACGTGACAGGTCACATAGTCGGACTGTTGCAGCAAGTCGGACAGGTTGTCCACCATCTCGACGTTGAGTAGTGCGGCCTTCTCGGGCGAGATGTAGGGGTCGTAACAGATGAGGCGGCAATCCCAGCCCTGGAGCCGCTTCGCGACGCCGCTGCCGGTGCGCCCAAGGCCGATGATCCCCACGGTCTTCCCGGTCAACAGGAAGCCTCGGTCGGCGTCGGTGCCCCATTCACCGCGGCGGAGGATGGCCTCCTTGTGCTTGTAGCGCTTGCCCAGTTGCATCATCAGGCCGACGGTGGTCTCGGCGACTCCGGTGAAGTTCTCCACGGAGGGACTGTTGGCCACCGCGATGCCGAGTTCAGTGGCGGCCTCGACGTCTTGCCGTTCGTAACCGATGGCCGGCCCCACCACAAGGCGCAGGTGCGGTGCGGCCGCCATTACGGCACGCCGGGTAGCGCCGTGGATGAGCACATCGGCGTCACGGCACAGCTCGATGAGGCGCTCCTCCGTCCAGGGCGTGCGGTCGCTGTACGGCCGGTCCGCCGATCCCCTCGCGTACTCGCGGCCGAACACCACCTCGTGGCCAGCATCCCTAATGGCCTGATACTCGTCGGGCAATCCCGTAGGCTGTGGCACTACTACTCTCATTGGTCGTCCTACCTGAACGGGGATAGATGTCCCTGAGACCAACCGGTGATCCGCAGGGGGAGCGGTGAAAGATGCATCGGGCTGTCTGGTAGCACGCCTCAAATGCGTGCCATTGATAGGAGCAATAGCACCTATCGGTAACACGAGGCAAGCACGATGGCGCCATCTTGCATGATGCCTTCCTGTCATGTCAATATGCGGCCGGTCAGTCACCGGTAGTCGCCGGTATGCTGTGCGTAGGGCTGTCGCCACCTCGAGCTCGCACTCACGCCCTTCCAACTCGACGACCAACTTCGGGGAGGCCACGCTGGCGGACACGGCGGCCCAATTGCTGCCCGCTTGGCGATCACTCATCACTCATAGCGTCGGCTTCCCTACAGGAACACGTGCAAGGACTCCCTTCCGACCTCCCTATCGCATTCGACTAGAAGTGTCCTGTAGGCAGGGTCCAGTTCACTGCGCACCTGCCTGTCATCCTCGCTGTTGCGCTTCGCGTCCAACATCCTGTTCAAGGCATTATGCAGATCTCTAATGGCCTGTCGCACCTGTGGATACCTTCCGAAGCGGCCCGCCGCCAATCCCAGCGCTTGCAGCTTCACTGCCAACGCGGCTTCATCCTTTGAGGCGGGCCGATAGCTTCCCAAGTCCTCAACACGTTCCCCCGCAAGCTGCTCAAGTGCTAGAACCTGTCTAGCTCCTTGCTCCAGAGTGGCTGCCGACGCTCTTTTGTCGCCGCCAGTCTTACGCCGATGAACAGCGAGCACAAAGACCCCACAAGCGCAAGAACTGAAGCGATTAGCGTCATCTATTCGCTGGCTGTCACACCCCGCCTCCTCGCTGCTCTGCCCTCTCGGTTGCAAGACGGTGCTATCCCCGATTGTAAGGCGGTCAGTGTGAGATGGGACGGCCCCAGTCCTCTGACGACTGCGTAGGCACAACGGAGACCCTAACCGTTGCCTGGAACGCCTGATTCGCGATGCTAACGTTTTCGCCCCGAATCAGCTATCTTGGCTGAAAGCAGCAGGGTCAACTGGACATCCATCGGGGAGTCTATTGCATCCCCTAGCCCCCCCTAGGCAGGGAGGGGAATGATGGCCGCCCGCCGCGGCGCGCTCCTCCGTCGAATTGACGATTGCTGCCAAAACACCCTATAACTGAGCAGCATCCCCGCGCCCAGCGGTATCTCCCCAGGAGGCCATTGTCATGGCACAAGCCCCAGCCCGCATACGCAAGATTGACGCCGACAGCCACTTTCTGCCCCAGTCCGATTTCGGCGACCTGTCGCAGGTGCTGAAGGGCTTCTCGCAGGGCCAGCTCGAGATCATCATCCGCGACGCCCTCGTGTTCGCCGACCCCAACGCCCGCCGCGGCGGCTTCCGGGCCACGGCGGCGGGTCAGCGCCTGAACGCGGGCGGCGGTGGTGACGGCACGGCGGGTGCGGCGGTTGGTGGTGGCGCGCCGCGTCGGGCCAGCGGGCCCGTGGGCCACGGCGCCGCGCTTGACCGCGCTAAGCTGCTGCCCGAAACCGGCTTCGACACCCAGGTGCTCATCCCCGACGGCATCTTCGCCAATCCGTTCGGCGCCCCCGGCAACCGAGAGTGGGAGCCCGGCCTGCGGCTGGCCCTGTGCGTGGCCTACAACAACGCCACCTCGGCGGCCCAGAAGCAGTGCCCCGACGAGTTCATCGGCACCGCCATCGTGCCCTTCTTCGACGTGGAGGAGAGTTGCCGCGAGGCGACCCGCGCGGTGAAAGAGCTGGGGCTGAAGGCCATCACCATCAACGGCAACTGGGTGGGCAAGAACTGGGACAGCATCGAGCTGTTCCCGTTCTGGAAGACCGTGTCGGACCTAGGCGCGGTGCTGTATGTGCACCACAACCCGTTCGCCTGCACCGTCAACGACCACCGTCCCACCACCTACACCCTGGGCTGGGAGCGGATGCGCCGCCTGCACATCAGCAACTACCTGGGCTTCGCCTTCGAGTACATGATGGGCATGGCCAGTCTGACCTTGGGCGGCATCCTAGAGGAGTACCCGGACCTGAAGTTCTGCTTCTTCGAGGCGGGCGGTAGCTGGCTGCCGTGGGTGATGTACACCCTGGACCGCACCTACAACGTGGAGCGCCAGTGCGCCCGCTGCACCACGCTGCCCAGCGAACTCATCCGCAAGAGCAGCCTGGTGGCCGTGGAGCCCGACGAGACGCCGATCGTTGGCGCCATCCACATGATTGGCAGCGAGAACTTCATCATCGGGTCCGACTACCCGCACCCGCCTTCCACCTACCCAAACACCGCCGCCGGTCTCGAGAGCATGGTGGGGCTATCGCAGCAGGACAAGGACAACATCATGGGCCTCAACGTCGCCAAGTTCCTCGGCGTCTAGCCAGGAGACGGCCGTGATCACGACGCAAGGGCTGACCCACCTGCACCTCTACGTGCGCGACATGGAGCGCTCGCTGCAGTTCTACCGGTCGGTGTTTGGCATGGAGGAGCAGTTCTGGCAGGGCGACAAGATGGTGTTCCTCTCGACCCCCGGTTCCCATGACCTGATCACGCTGCACCTGGCGTCGCCGGACGAGACGACCGGCGACCTGGGCAGCGTGGCCCACTTCGGCTTTGGCGGGGTGGGCGCCGGACAGATGGACGAGGCGGTGCGCCTGGTGGAAGCGTCGGGTGGCTGCCTGGTGAAACGGGGGCAGCACGGCCCCGACGAAGTCTACGCCTACGTCAAGGACCCCGATGGGTACGTTATCGAGTTGTAGCAGCACCTCCGGCGGTCACCGGCCGTGGTGACGCAGGGAGGCCTTCACGAGATTGCGGCGAGTATCCGGCAGCGCTGGCTGCCGGTGCTCGCCGCCGACCGCCTGCCCGAGCCGGACTGCCGTCCGGCTCGACTCATGCTGCTGGGCGAAGACCTGGCGGCGTTCCGCAACACCGAGGGCAAGCTCGGGCTGATCGACAACCTGTGCCCGCACCAGGGCTCGCTGCTGGCCTGGGGCGTGCCGGAGGAGGGCGGACTCACCTGCCCCTACCACGGCTGGGCCTTCGACACCGAGGGCCACTGTGTATGGATTCCCGGCACGCCGAACACCCCCGGCTACCTCAGCCAGTACGACGTGCGCTCCTACCCGCTGATCGAAGCAGGCGCTGTGCTCTGGGCGTTCATGGGCGCCGGCGACGCTCCCGCCGCGCCTGCGCCCGCCTGGGAGGGTCTGCCCAACACGCACATCGCCGCCACCCAGTGGCAGGTGACCGTTGGCTACGAGTACGCGCTGGAGGGGCAGGCCCAGGCTGTCGGCTGGGCCAGGCTGATGGCAGCGGAAGACGCCGTGGTGCTGGAGGGGCCGGGCGGCATTCGCCTGCAGCTCGGCGTGATGCCCGCTACCGAGAGCACCGTCCACTGCACCGCCGTGCTCTGGCGCCCGGATCGCCCGCTCACTGAAACAGAGCGCAAGGCGCTACCCACCCGCGCCAGCGGCCCCGCCGATGCGCTGCGGGAGTTGGCGGGCGCGTAGCTCGCCGCCACACTTGACCCGTTCGTGGTGAGCCTGTCGAACCACGGGCCAGGGTAGCGAAACGTGGGTGTGTCCGGTCCGCGCTGCGGGTCACCATGGCGCACCGCGCATGGTCCAATGGCCGTGGTTCGACAAGCTCACCACGAGCGGGCCACTCACGACACCCTTCGATCCAGGATCAGGCCAGGATCAGGTCCCCAGCCGTGGTCTTGCCCCCTACGACACGTTAGGGCGTTCGATGGCGATGCTGGTGTTGAAGTCCTTGAGCAGCACCGTCGTGTTCAGGGCGCCGAAGTGGTAGACCATGCGGATGGGGTAGTTGTCGGCCACGCACACGTCGGTCTTCTTGCCGGTGGGGGTGTCGGTGAGCACGTAGAGCTGGCACTGCTTGCCATCCACCGCGTCGGTGGCGCCCTTTGCGACGGTCGATGTCTTGCCGATGCTCTCGTTCCACTGGTTCATGGTCTTCTGGTCGAACAGCCTATTCATGCCGTCGTAGTCGCTGCCGCTCCACTCCTTTTGCAGCGTCCACGTGGAGCCGCTACGAGAGAAGGTCTCGTTGCCGACCACGCGGGTGGAGGTGTTCGGGTTGGACGAGGATTCGTATCGGTCGGGCTGCACAAACGAGTACACGAACTCGAGCGTGTTGGTCGTGCCATCCGGTCGCGCCACTTGGGCGCTGATCTGCGCCCGCAGGCTCTTGGCCGCGGCATAGTTCGCCATCACGGCTTTGATCTCAGTGACAGCAGGATCCACCGGCGGTTGCGGGGGTGGGGCTGCGGGCGCGCCACAAGCCATGGCAAGGGTTGCGCCCCATGCTGCGATGGTGAGGGCTGCGGTTCGGCTGCGGTTGCCGTTCATAGCGGGCTCCTTCGTAATGCAGGTCAAAAGCCGGCGCCGTGCGCTAGTTTCCCAGTTTGCCAACCAGCGTAACCTGCAGGTGGAGACCATCCTCCACCCGAGATACGGAGACTGTTGGTGGTGTCACGCCGAAGTCGGTCATTTTGATGTCGGTGTCGGCAATGGCGGTCAAGTACTCGCCGGCGCGGCGGGCGAAGGCTTTCCAGGTGATTGGTTTCGTCGTTTCGCGCACGGTCAGCGAGCCCTTGAGCGTGAGCGCCACCTCTTTGCCCTCCACGTAGTTGGGCGGAAAGCCGTCCACCGACTCGAGCGTGAAGGAGGCGAAGGGGAACTTATCGGTGGCCAGTGTACCGGGCAGGAGGCGGTCGCGCAGTGACTGATCGCTGCGCAGAGTGCGCAGGTCCACCTTGAAGGCCGATTTCTGGTCGCCGGCCTTGCCATCTTTGGTGAGGTACAGGTCGCCGGTGATGTCGGCGGTCTCACCGGCCACCTCATTGGGCACCGGTACCACCGCGAGTTGCTCACGGGCCACGTATTTGGCCTTGGAGCCCTTATCGACGGTGTAGTGGAACACGCCGGACGGCGGTATGGCCGCGGCGGTCACTTTCGCGCCGGGTGCGAGGCCGGGGATGGCCGGCGCGTTGGTGGCGAGGTCCGGCGGCTCACTCTTCAGCAGGGTCATAGCTGCTACGGCCGCGATGGCGGCAATGACCACCACAGCAGCGATGGCCAGCAGCAGGCCCTTCCCGCGCCCTCCGGCGCTCGGTGCGTTTACAGACACATTCTCCACCTTCCTCGGCTTTTCAAAGCCGGCGAGCCCTCCGCAATGCGCGATACGTGCCCCTCGTCGCGCTCCGGTGGACTCTTTGCGGGCATGCCGTGCAGTATCCGTGCCGATTTCGGCAATGTGCAATAGGGGTTCGCTTATGGGTTACAGCGGTAGCGTGCGCCGACCCGATGCTGGGGGTGCCCGGCGAAGGGCAGATCGCCGCCCGGCGAGAAGATGCGCAGGCGGTAATCGGCGCCAGGCGCATCGAGCACCACCGCCACCGGGTGCCCGCGCAGCGGCTGTGCGGTGAAGACAGCCACCACCTTGTAGCAGGGCCTCGCCCGTCATCAATAACCGCTCGTCCTGAGCTCGTCGAAGGACCGGACGAGACCGCCGGCAGGAGAGTGCGCCGTCTCGCCACTCAGGTTGGGTGGTTCGACAAGCGCCGTCCTGAGCTTGGCGAAGGGCTCACCACGAGCGGAACCCCCAGACCGCGGCGAGAATGCGATAGCCCTGCGCCTTGTAGGCGTGCACAGTCATAGTTTCCACCTCAAGGCTTACCATTTGGTGTCGCCCTCACGAGTTTCTCATGATGGACTTACGCAACCCTCACGACACGCTTGCGCCAGGGTTGTGACAGGGATGCCATACTCAAAGGAACTTCTGAATCCACGTTATGGTGAGAGTGGGTTTGGCACGGCACATTCCCAGGTCCGGAGGCACCCCCCGTATGAACATTCCAAGATTCTTTGCCACGGTACTGACGCTGGCCGCTGGTCTCAGCGTCGCCTGTGCGCAGCCGGCCACCCCGGCTGCGCCGTCGCAGCCCGCCGCACCGGCCGGCGCCGACCAGGCCAAAGCCCCGGTAACGCCCAAGGTCAACCGCCTGGTCATGTCGATGCCGGTACCGGCCATTGAAACCAACGCCGTGCGTGACCTGGGCCCCACCACCGTGTGGGAGCTGCGGCCTATGTATGAGTATCTGCTGCACATCAACAGCGACACCGGCAAGCTGGAGCCGGGCCTGGCCACCGAGTGGAACGTGGAGCCTGAAGGCAAGTACCGTATGAAGCTCCGCAAGGACGTGCCGCTGCACGGCGACGCCGGCGCCTTCGGCGCTCAGGACGTTGTCTTCACCTGGAAGGACGTCACCGACCCGAAGTCCCTGTATCCGGATGCCCCGGTGTTCCGCGGCATGATCACCGAGATCAACCCGGTCAGCGACAACGAGGTGGTGTTCACGGTACCCGAGAACTCCGCCTTCTTCACCTACTGGGTCTCGCAGGGCCAGGGCGGGTTCGAGATTCGCAGCGCCAAGCAGGGCGCTGCGGGACAGCCCACCATGCAGGGCAAGCCGCTGGCAGGTACCGGCCCTTACCAGTTCAAGGAGCGGGCCCAGGGCCAGTACGTCCGCTACGAGAAGACGGCGGCCAAACAGTGGCGGCAGACGCCGGACTTCCCTGAGTTCGAGTTCCGGTTCCAAGGCGAGGCATCGACCCGATTGGCATCGTTGCTGGCGGGCGAGGTGCACGTGACCACGCTGCCGCAGGACCTGCAGAAGTCGGCGGAGGGCCGCGGCATGAAGGTGGCCAAGGGCAAGGTGGCCGGCCCCCGCATCTTCTTCGGTATCGACTGTTGCTTCCTGAAGGACACCCAGAAGCTGGAGGGGTGGCTGTACCCCGATAGCCCGCTGATGGACGTGCGGGTGCGCAAGGCGCTCCAGAAGGCCATCAACCTGGACGAGTTGAATAAGGCGTTCTTCGGCGGCAAGGGTGAAACGATGTACCACACGCATCTGCACCCCACCCGCCCCGGCTGGAACCCCGACTGGGTCAAGAACTTCCCAGAGGAGTATGGCTACGATCCCGCCAAGGCCAAGGCGTTGCTGGCCGAAGCCGGCTACACCGCCGCCAAGCCGCTCAGCACCAACCTGCACGTCCTGAACCTGTCGGCGTACCCCGGAACGCCCGACCTCATCGAGTCGGTGGGCAACTATTGGCGGCAGATCGGCGTGGACGTGAAGCTGGTGCAGATGGATCCGACCCAACTGGCCGCCGCCCGGCGCGAACTGAAGCTGAGCAACGACTTCCTGGTCGCGGCCACCAGTTCCGTCGAGTTCATCGGTGTGTCGGCGTACTGGACCTCGATCGCCCCGCGTGGCGGTAGCGAGGACCCGGTGGTGGACGGTCTGTTCATCAAGCTGCGGTCGGAGTTGGACGCCCAGAAGCGCGAGGCCATGTGGCGGCAGCTTGGTGACGAGAGCTACAAGAAGCATATGTCCATCAACCTGCTCTGGCTGCCGGCCGAGGCGACGTTCAACCCGCAATTTGTGGCCGACTACCCATGGCCCGGCAACATTTCGGGCACCTGGACCCATGTGGAGTACATCAAAGCGACACCGAAGTAACCCGCCATTCGACCGGAGGTTGTACGAACAGGAGCTGGGGAACCGGCTCCTGTTCGCTGTCTCAGGTTGTTACCAACCAGCGTATTGCTGTGTAGTACGGGATAGTTCATGGTTGGAACGACGAGAGCATGCTGGCCGCGGGGCGAGTGTAGTCCGAACGAGGTGTTGAGATGTTAAAGATGCGGTTCTTCGGATGGGGTTTTTCGGTGATCCCTGTCATGCTCGCCGTGGCTGCCTGCGCTCCGGCGGCGGCTCCGGCGCCTGCCGCTGCCCCCGCGACTGCCGCAGCGTCGAGGCCGGCCATCACCGCCGAGATGACACCGGCAAAGTACACGCTGGCATCCTCGGGCAACGAGGCGCGCTATCGGGCCAAGGAGGTGCTGCTGGGCCAGACCCTGGGCAGCGAGGCGGTGGGCAAGACTGCGGCGGTCACCGGCAGCATCGCATTCGATAAGACGGGCGCCGTGGACCCCGTCCAGTCCAAGCTCAGTATCGATGCGACGTCGTTCGTCAGCGTGCCCAGCTTCGGGGTGGGAGCCCGCAACGCCGAGGAGCTGGCCAAGGTGCGCGACAATTTCGTGCGCACCCAGATGCTCCACGCCGACAAGAACCCCACTGTCGGCTTCGCGCCCACCAAGGTAACCGGCCTGGCCGTGCCGTTCCCCACCTCCGGCAAGGCCGAGTTTCAGATGGTGGGCGACCTGACCGCCAACGGCGTGAAGAAGTCGGTGACGTTCGACGTCTCGGCCACCTTCAGCGGCAACGCTGTGACCGGCGCCGCCAAGGGTGTGTTCAAGTTCCCGGACTTCGACATCCAGAAGCCGACGCTGGCGTCGGTCCTCACCATCGACGACACCGTGAGTCTGGAGTTCGACTTCAAGGCCAGCACGCAGGGCTAGCGCGGCGGCGGGGCCTCTCATTGCAGGCCCAACCGATTCCCGACTCCGTTTCCGACCCTCCTGCCCTACAATGCGGAGAGCATTGCACCGGCAGGAGGGTTTCTCATGTACGACTTGAACGGCAAGGTGGCCATTGTCACGGGGGCGGGCGGGCGCCGCGGCATCGGGCGGGCCATCGCCACCCGCCTGGCGCGCGAGGGCGCCGACGTGGTGGTGACCGACATCTACAAGCCGGAGTCTGCGATGCTGCCCGAGGACCGCGCCGCCGGCTGGCGCGGTCTACAGAGTGTGGTGGAAGAGATCGAGGGCATGGGCCGCGGCGCGCTCGGGCTCTTCTCCGACGTGTCGGACGCGGCGCAGGTGGACGATATGGTGCGGCAGGCCATCGCCCGCTTCGGCAAGCTCGACATCATGGTCTGCAATGCCGGCTCGCAACCGGGCCGCGACCGCCGCCTGGTGGTGGATCTGGAGGAGGACGCGTTCGACGAGGTGCAGCGCATCAACACCAAGGGCACGTTCCTCTGCTGCCGCGCCGCTGCCCGCCACATGGTGCAGCGGGGCGGACCGGGCAAGATCATCACCATGTCGTCGCGTGCCGGCAAGCAGGGCTCGGCCCGCTATGCCGCCTACTGCGCCTCCAAGTTCGCCATCATCGGCATCACCCAATCGCTCGCGCTGGAGCTGGCGCCCTACCAGATCAACGTGAACGCCATCTGCCCCGGCCTGGTGGACACAGAGCGGGTGCACTATATGGCCGACGCGCTGCGCCCCGAGGGCATGAGCACCGAGGCCTACCGCAAGGTGATGCTGGACGAGCGCTCCATGGACGTGCCGCTGGGCCGCCCCGCCGTGGCCGGCGACATCGCGAAGACCGCCGCCTTCCTGGCCTCCGCCGAGTCCGACTACCTGACCGGTCTCTCCATCAGCGTGGCAGGGGGCATGGAGATGCAGTAGGGCGAGTTGGGAGCGGGGAAGCAGGGTCCTCCGATGAAAGCCGCCTTCGTCTACGACGACGCGCTGTCGCGCCACACGCTGCGGGACGGCCACCCCATGAAGCCGCACCGCCTGCGGACGGTGTACGAGTTGCTGGACGCCTACGGAGCGTTTGAGTTGCCCGATGCGCTGCTTGTACGGCCGCGCCCGGCCACCGAGGCGGAGTTGCTGCGGGTGCACGACGCTCGCTATATGGCGGCGGTGCAGGCGCTGAGCGACGGCCGCAGCGTGCCGGACGCCGCCCGGTACGGGTTCAGCGACGGGGGCGACAACCCAATCTACCCCGGCATGTACGAGGCGGCGCTGCTCTCAACCGGCGCTTCAATGGTGGCGGCGGAGTTGGTGGTGAGCGGGGCAGCGCCGGTGGCGTTCAGCATCTCGGGCGGGCTGCACCACGCGGCGCGCGACCACGCCTCGGGGTTCTGTATCTTCAACGACCCTGCCGTGGCCATCGCCTGGATGGTGGAGCAGGGCCTGCGGGTGGCGTACGTCGACATCGACGCCCACCACGGCGACGGCGTGCAGAACCTGTTCTACGACGACGACCGCGTGCTGACCATCAGCTTCCACGAGTCGGGGCGCTACCTGTTCCCCGGCACCGGCGAGGTGTCGGAGGCGGGTAACGGCCGCGGCCGCGGCCTATCAGCCAACCTGCCGCTGTTCCCCTACACCGGTGACGCGGTGTTCCTGCCGGCGTTCGAGGCGGTGGTCCCGCCGCTGGTGACGGCCTTTCAGCCCGACGTGCTGGTGGCCCAACTCGGCGTGGATGCCTATCACACCGACCCGCTGACGCACCTGCAGCTCACCAGCGCGGCCTACCGGCATGCGCTGCCGCGGTTGCTGGCGCTGTCCCCCAGAGTGGTGGCGCTGGGCGGCGGCGGCTACGACGTGGGTGCGGTGGCCCGGCTGTGGGCGCTGGAGTACGGCTGGATGCTGGGCCGCGACTGGCCGGACGCTGTGCCCGCCGCCTTCGCCGAGCGCTACGGCGTGACCGCCCTCAACGACACCGAGCCACCCGATATCCCGCCGCATCTCACCGCGCGCGCCCGCGCGTTCGCCGCCGACGGCATTGAGGGTCTGCGGGACCTGGGGTTCGCGGTGGGTGCGATGGAGTAGGGTGGCGGTGGAGCGCTGCCTAGCTCGGCGCGGTGTCTGCCTTCAGGTAGAGTTCCACGCGATCGATGGTCCAGGTGGCAATGCCGGTACCGAAAAAGTCGCGGTCTTCGGTCCAGAGCGGGCAGTTCATGGCAAGGGCCAAGGCTAAGTATGGCCAGTCGCTCTCGTCGCGGTTACGGAGACGGGCTCGGCTTTCTGGTTCAAACGCGCCATAGAATTCCAACGGGACCGGCTCGACGAGCAGTTGTAACCGAGGGACTTCTCGCTCGATGAGGTCGGTCACTGCATTGCCCCGAATGCCACGGGCTACCAAGATGGTGGGCAGGCGACCTGCCACCTCGGTGTATGCGAACGCCGGCGTAAGAAACCCGGTACCGTCAACATAGCGTTGCAGCACATCGAGCACGCGGCGCCCCATGGCTGCTCTTATGAGGATGTTGACGTCAACGATCAGTCGCCTAGCCGCGCTTTCGTTGGGCCTGGAACTCACGAACAACCTCATCCTCGGTGATGCCGGCCTCGGCTAGGAGACGTTCCATCTCTCCAACCGCTTCCGAAAGGGCTGCCATCTCCGCCTTGTCAACACGCCGGCGTGCCGGCACGAAGAAGCCCACCGTCTGACCGTTGCGGGTGATCGCCACCGTCTGTTCGGAGTCGAGGTAACGCGCTAGGTCGTCGCGGAACTCTCGGACGCCCACGTGCACGAGTTGATTAGCCATGGGGGTGGGTCCTCCAGTACCAGGGCATTATGTACCACCAGTGTACACAATTCCCTGGTACTGCGCTCCGATTGGAGGCGGCAACCCCTACACCCCCAGCGCCTCGCCAACGGCCTTGCGGACAGTGGCGAGCTTGGCCAGCGCCTGGGCGGGTGGCGCGCCGGCCGGAGCGCCCACGGCTAGGTGGGTGACCCCCAGTCCTTGCAGGCGCTTGGCCTCGGCCACCCACTCGGCCGGGTCGTCGCCGGCGGCGGGCAGGCGGCCGGTGAAGCTGAAGCCGGTGGCGTCGCGCTGCTCCTCGGCCAGGTAGCCGCGCAGGCGGGCGATGGGCTCGGCCGGGTCGCCGTTGGGGATCCAGCCGTCGGCCAGGTGTGCGACGCGGCGCAGCACCTTCTCATCGGTGCCCGACCCCATGAAGATGGGGATCGGCTGCGGCGGCAGCCGGTTCAGGCCCACGTCCTCCACCTTGTGGTAGCGGCCCTCGAAGCGTACGAAGGGCTCGGTCCAGAACGTGCGCAGCAGCACGATCTGCTCCTCCAGCCGGCGGCCGCGGGTGTGGATGTCGGCGCCCATCGCCTCGTACTCCAACGGGTTCCAGCTAATGGCGACGCCCAGTATGAAGCGTCCGCCGCTCAGGATGCTCAGCTCGGCCGCCTGCTTGGCGATGACGGCGGTGGGAAAGGCCGGCAGGATGAGGATGGAGGTCATGAACGCCAACCGGGTGGTCGCGCCCGCCAGGTAGCCGAAGGTCACCATCGGCTCGTGGTAGGGGCCCACATACAGCGGTGCCGGCCGCTCCGGGTAGCGGGACGGTTCGGTGCTGAGGAAGTGGCCGCTGAGGGTGGTGTAGTCGTAGCCCGCGCCCTCCAGTGCTTGGGCATAATCCTTCAGTTCCGAAGGGTGCTTGAAGGCGATCATAGGCAGTGCGCTGCCGAACTTCATGGGGGACTCCTTGGCCCAACCGGCCGTAGCGGCAGGGCGGTACGTGCGAGATATTGCGCTATGGTATGCCAAACTGCGGGTGGCACCAAATGGAGGGACGTCGGCTATACTGTCCGCATGGCAAAGAAAGAGCCAGCGTTTGAAGAGAGTTTCCGCCAGCTTGAGGACATCGTCCGCAAGCTCGAGACGGGCGGTCTGCCGCTGGACGAAAGCGTGAGCCTGTTCGAGGAGGCCATGCGTCTCGCCAAGGCGTGCAACGCCCGCTTGGACGGCGCCGAACTGCGCATCACGCAGATCACCTTGCAGCAGGGCCCCGCGGCCCACGACGACGAGGAAGCGGACGAAGCGCCCTTCGACCCCGAAGCCGTGCGGAACGCCCTATGAGCACCATCCACGTCGACCTGCACTGCCACACCCGTTACTCATTCGACTCGTCGATGCCGCCGGAGGTGCTGGTGGACCGCTGCGTGCGGCGGGGCATCGGTGCGCTGGCGGTCACCGAGCACAACAACATCGACGGTGCGCTGGCAGTGCGCAAGATCGCCCCGTTCAAGGTGATCATCGCCGAGGAGATCAAGACCAACCAGGGCGAGATCATCGGCCTGTTCCTGAACGAGACCGTGCCCCGGGGCCTGACGCCGCAGGAGACCGTGGCGCGCATCAAGAGCCAGGGCGGGCTCGCCGCGGTGCCGCACCCCTTCGACCGCTTTCGCAGCGGCAGCCGCCTGAAGGAGCGGGCACTGGAGTTGGTGGCCGGCGACATCGACATCATGGAGGCCTTCAACTGCCGCACCACGCTGCTGCGTGACTCGGAGCGGGCGGAGGCGTTCGGCCGGGCCCACGGCCATGTGCTGGGGGTTGGCAGCGACTCTCACACGCCCTATGAGATTGGCGGCGGCTACGTGGAGATGGAGGACTTCGACCTGCGCAGTCCGCAGGAGTTTCTGGCGAAGCTGCGTGAGGGGACGATTGTAGCGCAGCGGGCCAACCCCCTGGTGCACGTGCCGACGCGGGTGGTGAAGAGCATCCGCCAGTTGGGCAGGTTACTGCAGAGGCGCTGATGCCGCCGAGCCGGCTTGCCGTGGCGTTCGGGGTCACCGGCCTCCTGCTAACAGGGGGCCTTGGCGTTCTTGGCGTGCGGGGACTGCAGCAAGAGCCGGTGCGGGTGGTACTGCCGTCCGGCACGCCCACGGGCGACCTCAAGGTGTATGTGAGCGGGGCGGTGGCCGCACCCGGTGTGTATGCGCTGGGGGCCGGCGACCGTGTGGAGGACGCACTGCAGGCTGCCGGCGGCCCCAACGGCGACGCCGACCTCGAGCGCGTGAACCTAGCGGCCCGCCTGCGGGACGGCGACCAAGTGCAGGTGCCGGTCCGTGGTGCGGCGGCGGGCACTGAGGCGTCCGGCGCGACGGCCCCCGCCATCAGCGTCAACCTGAACACCGCCAGCCAGGCTGAACTCGATAAGCTGCCGGGCGTCGGCGCGGTGCGGGCCCGCCGCATTCTGGAGTCGCGCCAGCAGGACGGCCCGTTCGCCGACACCTATGAGCTGGTGGAGCGGCGCATTGTGACGGTGGCGGTCTATCAGCGGCTGCGCGACCTCGTGGTGGTCCGCTAGCCATGCGCCTAGAGTACGTTCCGCTGCTGCACACCCAGCGCGACCTCTACGCGCTGCCGAGAGGGCCGGAGCGCTTTCAAGCGTATCTGCGAACGATGGTGGACCCCAATAGCCGCGACCTGCGGGTGCCCCTGGCGGGCATGAACCCGATGGGCAAGGACCACCTGCCGCCATTCTTGGACGGGCTGCTGGCTATGGATGCGGAAGGCGTGGCCGCCGCTGCGGTAGGGGAACTGGCAGCCGCGCTGGAGGCCGAGCCCGGTGACTACAGCGTGTGCCTGGTGGTGAGCGACGACCTGAAGGGCGGCTGGACCAACCGCTACGCCGCCGAGTTCGCCTACCGCTTCGACCAGAGGGCCTACACCAAGCGGGGGTGGATCGCCGTCACGCTCTGGACTAGCGAGGCGTACACGCCGGCGTTGGTGGCCCAGGAGGTGCGGGTGGCGCTGCACCGCAGCGCGTACATCGCCCACCACGGCCAGGCCGCGACGCTCGGTGACATGCTGACCCAAGAGGGCTATGCGCTGGCCGGGGGTGGGGCCACGGAGCCGCGGCTGGAACCGGCGGCTTTGGAGCGAGCCGTTGCCATTCTAACGCCGCTGCTGGGGCGCACCGAACAGCCTGTGCTCATGGCCGCGTTGTTCGGGGATGCGGGGGCGGTCGAGCTGGGCTATCCCCCGTTATGGTTGCCGCCACGGGCGGGCCTGGCACTCGCGCTGCACCGGGAGCAGCAGGCCCGCGCCGGCCGGCCGGAGCACCGATAGCCATGACACCGCTGCTGTGGCTGTGCGGGGCCTGGTTGGCCGGAGTGGCGGGCGGTACCGTGGCGCTGCTGCCGGTAGACACGGTCGCACTGGCGCTAGGCGCCACCGGGCTAGCCGGACTGGCGCTGGCGGCCCTGCGGCAGCGCCGGGCGGTGGCACTGTTGGGCGTGCTGGCGCTGGCGCTGCTGGGCGTGTGGCGCACCGAGGTGCGACGGGCGGAACTGGCCGAAGACCCACTGGCGGACGTACGGGGCACGGCGACACTGCGCGGCATGGTGGCCCAGGACCCCGAGGTGACCGACAGCGCGTCGCGCTGGGTGCTGCGTGTTGAACAGCGGCGGCGGCCGGGCGCAGGATGGGCGCCGGCGGAAGGTGATGTGCTGGTGTGGTCGCGCCAGCACCCAGCGGTACAGTACGGCGACCGGGTGCAGGTGACCGGCAAGCTCGAGGACGCGCCGTCGTTCGACAGCTTCGATTACGCGGCATACCTGGCGCGGCAAGGGGTGCATGGCGTCATCCGCTACGGCGCGGTGCGGGTGGTGGGCCAGGGCGATGCCAACCCCTTGCTGGCGACCGCACTGGCGTGGCGGCGGGCACTGGCGGCCTCGTTGCGGGCCCAGATCCCCGAGCCGCAGAGCGCCCTAGCCGAGGGTATTTTCCTGGGAGTGCGCACCGGCATCCCGCGCGACCTGCGTGACGACTTTCAGCGCACCGGCACCACCCACATCCTGGCCATCTCCGGCGAGAATCTGGGGGTGGTGGTGGGTCTGTTGCTGCTGCTGGGGTCGCGTTTCACCGGCCGGCGTAGCTGGGCTTTCGTGCTGGCCGCCACCGCCGGGTTGTGGGGGTACTCGTTACTGGTGGGGCTGCCGCCCTCGGTGGCGCGTGCCGCCATCATGTTCACGCTGGCGTTGGTGGCCTCCGCGCTCGGGCGGGAGCCATATGCGCTGGGCGGCCTGGCCTTTGCCGCTGCGGCCATGACGCTCTGGGACCCGATCGTGCTGCAAGACGCGGGGTTCCAGCTCAGCTTCGCGGCGATGAGTGGCCTGCTGCTGCTCGGGCCACCGCTGCGGCGGGTGCTGCAGCCGCGCTTGACGCCTCGCAGCGGCCCAGCAATCCTGCGGGCGCTCGGCCGGGGTGCGAGCGAGGGCATCGCCGCCACGCTAGGCGCCACCGCCGGCACGCTACCGGTGTCGGCGCTCACCTTCGGACAGGTCACCGCGCTAGCGTTGCCTGCCACCCTGTTCGCGCTGCCGCCGATGGCGCCGCTGCTCCCGATAGCCGCAGCGTCTGCTGTGCTCGGCATGCTGCCGGGGCCGCTGGCGTGGCTGGCCTGGCCGTTCACTGCCGCCGCCTGGCTATTGGCCACTACCATGAGCTTGGTGGTGCAGGCATGGGCGCGGGTGCCGCTCGCCTCGGTGCAGGCGCCGGCGGGCGACCTGACGTGGGTGGCAGTGTACGCCGGCCTGCTCGCGAGCGTGTGGGTGCTGGTCCGCCGCCTGAGCGCCACGCCATCGCCGGCATCCGGACCCCCGGTCAGCGTGCGCAACGCACTCCAGGGCACACTGCCCGCTGCCGGTTTGGCTGTGCTGCTGGCGGCAACTGGCGGGGTGTGGTGGGCGGCGTTGCGGCCGGACGATACGGCGCGCGTGCACTTCCTGGACGTGGGTGAGGGCGACGCCACACTGGTGGAGAGTCCCAGCGGCCGCCGAGTGCTCGTCGACGGGGGACCGAGTGGCCCGGTGCTCACTCGTGAACTCAGCGCCATTCTGCCGCCCTGGCAGCGCACCATCGACCTGCTGGTGCTCACCAACCCCAAGGCCACGCAGGTGAGCGGACTGCTGGAGGTGCTGCAGCGCTACAACGTGCACGCGGTGGCCGAGGGCGACCAGGCCGGCGCCAGCCCGGAGTACCGAGCGTGGGAGCGCCTGCTGGCCGAGCGGGGTGTGCCACGCTACCGGCTGGCCCGCGGGGCCAGTGTGGAGTTGGACGGCGTAGCGCTCTCGGTGCTGCACCCCGGAACGCCAGCGCTGCCCCAGGCCCAGCCGGACAGCGACGCTTCGCTGGTGCTGGCCATCGATGCGATGGGCACGCGTATGCTGCTGCCGGGCGACATTGGGCTGCGTGGCGAGTTGGCGCTGGTGGAACGTGAGGCGCCGGTGCGCAGCACCGTGCTGAAGATCGGGAGCCGGGGCGCCAAGGACGCGACGTCGGCGGCATTCGTCGATGCTGTCACACCCGCCGCCGCGGTGATTTCCGTTGGAGCGCACAACACCTTCGGCCATCCCGCAGCGGAGGTCTTACAGCGGCTGGACAGGGTATCCCTCTTTCGCACCGACCTCGATGGCAGCGTGGTAGTACAGATACGGCCCGATGGGGCCGTGCTGCAGGCGGCTACACCACGGTCACCCGGCCGCTAGCTCACCCGCCGGCACGCTGATACACGGTGTAGGCGCCAGCGGTGAAGCGTGGCTCCCAGCCCTGCGTACGGCGCAACCGCGCCTGCGCCCCAAACGCCTGCCCGGCGTTACCCAGCGCCACCCAGTTCATGCCCGGCCAGCTCCAATCGAAGGTGGCGTCCAGCACCGCCTGGCTCACCGGCAGGGTGTAGGGTGGCGGGTGGCGGAGCCGGCGGCCGGTCAGAAAGTCCAGTTCCCACTCGGTGGTACCGACCCGGTCGGTGGCGGCGGCGTTGGCCAGCAGGTAGTTCGCCGTGCGTTCCCCGGTGTCGTCGCGGGGCGAGACGTCGTCCCAGACCGCGAGGGCGGGTGCGCTGAGGAGCACGAGGCCGGCGAGGCCCAGGCCGAGGTTGCTGCGCCTGCGGTCGCGCTGCTCGCTCGGGCGCACCAGGCCGGCGAACGGCTCCAGTACCCATGCCACGCCCATCATCCCGACTGCCATCGCCCAGAAGGCGTAGCGCGGCCAACCAATGGACACGATATAGAACCCGCCACAGGCCGCCAGCAACACCACCCAGAAGCAGTATTCAGGATCGCGCAGCAGGCGTAGGCGTAGCCTCCAAGGCGCCAACACCAGGCCGGCAACCCACCACGGGAGCGCAGCAAAGGGTACGGTGATCAGCAGCACCACGGCGTTCTTTAACGCCCGAGGCGCCGATGGCGACAGGTTCTGCGGCTGATAGCCGGCCAGTGCGCCAAGGCGGTTAAACAACCCGTCAAAGCCCACCACCAGGCCCTGAAAGCCGTACCACAGCGCCAGCACGCCGGCGATGGTCAGCAGCGGGCGGGTCACCGCCGCCAGGCTACGCCGCTGGCCAGACAGCAGCGCGCTGAACAACCAGCAGGCGATGACGGCGCCGGCGGCAATGGGCGCCAGCGCGAGTTTGCAGAGGGCTGCGAGGCCGAAGCAAAGGCCGGCCGCGAGATACCGAAGATGGGCGTCGTCGCGGTAGGCATCCAGCCAGACGATGGCGCCGGTCAGTAGCCAGAACAGCCCCGGCACCTCGCCCAAGCTGCTGCGGTTGAGCGGATAGAGCGACAACGACAGCAGCGCCGCCGCGAGCAGCGCCACCCGGCGGTCCACCGTGCGTAGCGCCGCTGCATAGAAGGCGAGCACGGCGAGCACGCTGTAGGCCACCGTAACCAGGCGCGCCTGCAGCACCCCCTCGCCGAACACAGCGAACAGAGCGGTGATGGGCAACAACACGGCCGGCCCGGTGGTGATGTCGGGATCGAACGGGAGCGGGCCGTCCAGCGGCCACGTGCCGTAGATCCCGTACTGCAGCAGGTTATGGGGGGCCTGCAGCACCCACCCCTCGTCGACACTGATGCCGGGGCTATACGCCAGGTTGAACCCGCCGCACAGCAGCGTGAGCACCACCAGTGCCAGCGGCCGCCGGCGGGTATTCAACAACTGGATGGCCAGGGACATAGGGGGCTGTTGGGGGGTACCACGGCCCTCAGGCCGAATGTCGGCTCAGTGTAGCATGAGGCTCCCAGCGCAGTCGCGGCGAGCAGGCCTTCTCCGGGTGGCCGCCCGTGGCGTACCCTCAAGGGGGAGAGTTTCCCTCAACTACCAGGAGCATGCATGACCATCGAACGTATTGACGGGCGCCAGTGGAATGAGCTGCGTCCAACCCGGATCACCCCCGGCGTCCTTGCCTTCGCAGAGGGCTCAGCACTCATCGAAGTGGGCCGTACCCGCGTGCTGTGCGCCGTCAGCGTGGAGGAGCGGGTGCCGCACTTCCTGCGCGATACCAAACAGGGGTGGATCACCGCCGAGTACTCGATGTTGCCGCGGGCCACGCCCACCCGCACTGCCCGCGAGTCGGTGCGGGGCCAGGTGGGCGGCCGCACGCAGGAGATCCAGCGGCTCATTGGCCGCAGCCTACGCGCCGTGGCCGATATGCCCAGACTGGGCGAGCGCACGTTCACGGTGGACTGCGATGTGCTGCAGGCCGACGGCGGTACCCGCACAGCGTCCATCACCGGCGCTTATGTGGCGCTGTATCAGGCCATGCACCGGCTGGTGCAGGCGGGGGCGCTCAAGGCCGTGCCGCTGCCGGTGGCCGTGGCAGCTACCAGCGTCGGCGTCGTGGCGGGCAGCCCCATGATGGACCTATGCTACGAAGAGGACTCGCGCGCCGACCTGGACTTCAACGTGGTGATGACCGGCAAGGGCGAGTTTGTGGAGTTGCAGGGCACCGCCGAGCGCAACCCATTCACCCGCGAGGTAGCGCTGGAACTCCTTGACCTCGCGGGCGATGGCATCAACCACCTGTTCCAACTGCAACAAGAGGTCATCGACCAGATCGAGGGTGCTGCCCGCTAACGCGGACTACGGCCGTGGTGTAGCGGCTGGCGGCGCGACCGGTGGGACCGGTGTCGGTTGGCCGGGCGCCTGCGTGGGCGGCGCGCTCGTGGGCGCCACGGTCGGCGGCACAACCGTTGGCACGATGGTCGGCGCAACGGTCGGCGCCACCGCACTTGTCGGCGACGGCGGTGGTGGCGTGGGCGTGCTGGAGGTCGCGGCGGACGTGGGCGTTGCCGGCGACGGCGTGTTGGTGGGTGGCGGTGGCGGTGGTGGTGGCGGCGCGCTGTTGTCGGGCGGCTGCTGCGTCGCGGTGGCGGTTTGGGTGATGGTGGGCGTGGCGCTGGGAGCGGCGGGCCGCACCGGCGCAGGGTTGAACGCCGTGGGCGTGGGCGGCAGCGTGGCCGTGGCCCCCGGCACGCGCGTCGGCGAGGCTGTGCGCGTTTGGGTGAAGGTGGGAATGGGGATGGGGACCGGAGGCGTGCCAGCATCGTTGCCGCGGGACAGGATGGTCACGATCCCTGCGATCCAACCTGCCGAGGCCATGACGAGCAGCAGCCCGACGGCCCCGTACAATGCACGTTCCCGGCCGGTAAGGTCCGACCACCACTCGATCAGGCGTTCCACGATAGACCCACTATAGCAGCACTGGGCTCAGGCCGCCGCCCGCCGTCGCAGCAGGCTACGGGTCAGTATGACGAGTTCGGGGCTGCGCAGCGCCGCCGCCACCGCCACGAACACGGCGCCGCCCGCGATGGTGAGCGCCGCCAGGGCCAGCAACGGCGGCAACCCGGCGGCAACCGGTTGTAGCAAGCCTACCACCAGCGCCATGGCGAGCGTGGCCGCACAGGTGGCTTGCATTGACCCCGCCAGCGACTGCCAACTCCAGCCGGGGGTGCGCTTGGCCACCACCACCAGCAGGCCGCCCGCCTCCAGCACCGCGGCCACCGACATGGCGAGCGCCAGGCCCGCCACCCCCAGCGGCTCGCGCAACGCAAGGCCAAGTGCCAGGTTCACCACCGACCCGGCCAGCGCGAACGCCAGCGGGGTGCGCGTGTCGGCCAGCGCATACGACGCACGGCTTGCGATCTCCAGCGTCACATGGGCGAATAGGCCGAACGAGAAGCAAGCCAGCGCGGCCGACGTCAGCAGCGTCGCGTCCGCAGCGAACTCGCCGCGCTGGAACAGCAGCGCCACCAGCGGTTGGCCCACCAGCGCCAGCCCAGCGCTGGCCGGCAGCGCCAGAAACAGCATCACCCGCAGGCCGCCTTGAAGCGTGCCGGCGTAGGCCTCCCAGTCGCCGCGGGCGGCGGCGGCGGCCAGCACCGGAAAGGCTGCGGTGGCGGGCGCCATGCCGAAGAGGCCGAGCGGCAGCATCGCCAACGCCCAACCGTAGTTGAGCGCTGTCACGCTGCCGGCCGCCAGCCCCGAAGCCAGCACCGTGGCGGCCAGCCAGTTGAATTGGGAGGCGCCCAACGCGAACACGCGCGGCCCCATCAGGCGCGCAACTTCGCCCAGACCGTTGGTGCCGGGGCCGGCAGGCGCCCACCGCATGCCGATGGCGCGCAGCCCCGGCAGTTGCACTACCAAGTGCAGGAGTGCGCCCGCCGAGACGCCCCAGGCCGGGGCAGCGATGCCGAGCGCCGGCGTGAACAGCAGGGTGGCCACAATAATCGACAGGTTGTAGAGCCAAGGAGCGATGGCCGGCAGCAGAAAGTGGGAGCGGCTGTTGAGCACGCCAGTGATCATGCCGGAGGTGCAGAACAGCGCAGTGGAGAACAGCATGATCTGCGAGAGCACGATGGTGGTGCGCTGCTGTTCGGGCGGGAACCCCGGCACCGTCAGCGGCACCAGCCACGGCGATGCCAGAAATCCGCCCAACGCCGCCACCACGCCCAAGCCGGTGAAGGTGGTGAGCGCCGCCGAGGCCAGGCGCCAAGCCGCGGCCTCACCCTCCCGGGTGTACATGCGGGTGAAGGTTGGCAGGAACGCACTGCCGAGCACCGCACCGACCAGCAGTTGGAACAGCGTGTCGGGCAGGCGGAAGGCCGCGAAGTAGGCGTCCAGTTCCGGGCCGGCGCCAAACGCCTGCGCCAACACCACATTGCGCACCACGCCCAGGACGCGCGACCCGAGCAGCCCAGCGACCAGAATAAGCGATGCAACCCCAAGGCGGGAAGCCGTCATACGGTCACCGCCGGCGGTGGTTATTGGCGGGACAAAGGGTCAGTTGTGGGAGGCCTCGACCGCGGCCAGCTTGTAGCGCTGCACGCCACCGGGAGCCACAACCTCCACCTCGTCGCCGGCGCTGCGGTCGACAATGGCCTTACCCAGCGGAGACGCTACCGAGAGCTTGCCGAGCGAGAGGTTGGCTTCGTGCGAGTGGACGAGCGTAAAGCGGATTTCCTCGCCGGCCTCAATGTCGTGCACCACCACGGTGCTGCCGAGCCCGGCACGGGTGGTGTCGGCGCCGCCGGAGCCGTCCATGACTTCGACCCGCTTCAGAATGGCCTCCAACTCGCGAATGCGGGCCTCCAAGTGGGCCTGCTGGTCGCGGGCGGCGTCCAGCGGGGCGTTCTCGCGAAAGTCCTTGTCGGCCATGGCCAAGTGCAGGGCTTCGGCGATGTTGGGGCGCTGGGCCTTGTGGCTCTCGAGTTCGGCCACCAGGGCGTTGTACCCCTCCCGGGTGAGGTGGGCCTTCTCCACAGCCATTGCGCGCGACGACGCATCGCCGTTGGAGGAGTGGGACGACTTCTTGATACGGAGGTTCACGCCCAAGTTGGTGACGGTGTAGCCCTCCTTCTTGGCGTAGGCAAGGAATGCCTTCACGTTCTCAAGCCGCTGGGTGAGGTCGGTGGCATTGCCCAAGCGCTCGGGGTAACTGGCGATCTCGTGAGAGGTGACCGTGTCGAGCGTGCGGGTTCCGCCTAGCCAGCGGATGAACCGGTTCAGTTCCTGCTGGCTGCGGTTCCGGCCTTCGGGGCTGAGCTGAGCCATGTAGCGGGTGACCGCATCGGAGAGAGAAACAGACCCAGAGACCCCTGAGGTCATACGGTGGACTCCTTGGGCGCCTACACGATGAGCTAGTACTTATCCACATTCTAGGGATTGCGTTCCTACTATGTCAACGAAACCTTATTTCGCTGAAACATTTTCAGCCCCTGGCGCTGTACTGGCCAGGCGCATCTCCTGAAAGCGCTGGGAAAACGGGCGGGACTTACGGTGTTTGACGCTCGTGGCCGCCGATGCTGCGGGAGCCCAACACCCCCAGGCTATCGCTTCTCAATTACGCCTACGCCCGCAGGAGGCGAGATTTGCACCCCATGGGCACATCGGAGGTAAGTGCTCTTCGGGGGCGCTTCCGGCAGGAGCGTGAAGGGAGGGCGGCAAGCCCTCCTTTCCAGGGAGCCGAGGGATGTGCCCTCGGCTCTTCCGAAAGGAGTTTTGTGGGCGGGCGGGCGGGATATGCCGTAATGGGATCCATCCTCCACCCGCTCCTCTGGAACTCCTGGTTGGGGGACACCCTTCGTCAAGCTCAGGACGGCGCCCCCAAACCCCCGGCAGCGAAGGCTCGCCGCCCTCGCTGCACACTCCCACTGGAGGGTCGCGCTTACCCCTTGTCAGATTACGATGCGACTGCCCTGCCAACACCCCGGCCGGCGCAGGCAACGCCAGGGCGCCTGTGCTAGGCTAGACACAGATACGCGTTATGTTGTTCAGGCTGTTCCCCCTGCTCGAGTACTCGCCGCTGGCGTTCTTCATGATGCTGACGGCGATCTCGGGCGCGCTCCTCATTGCCGTCACCGTGCACGAGGCCAGCCACGCCTTTCTGGCCCGCTGGCAGGGCGACGAGACGGCCTGTCACGCCGGCCGCTGCTCGTTCAACCCCATCCGCCACCTCGACCCTATGGGCACCGCCATGATGTTCCTGGTGGGGTTCGGCTGGGGCAAACCCGTGCCGGTGAACCCCAACTGGCTGCGCAGCGGCCCGTGGGTGGGCGGCGCTATCGTGGCGTTGGCAGGGCCCGCCTCCAACCTGCTGACCGCGCTGGTGGTGGCCACTCCGGTGCGGTTGGGCCTGCTGCCCTGGCGCAGCCCCGGGCGCCTCTCCACGAGTCTGGACCCCATGATATTGGTGAGCGAGGCGGTGGGGTTCATCGTGTTCTATAACGTGGCGCTGGCCGTCTTCAACCTCATCCCGCTGGCCCCCTTGGACGGCTTTCGGGTTGCGTTAGGCATCCTGCCCCGGCGCGCCGCCATCGCCTTCGCCCGGCTGGAGCAATACGGCCCCGGCATCCTCATGCTGCTGCTGATGATGAGCTACTTCGACTTTGTGCCCTTTGGCCTTGGCGAGCTGTTGACGCCGGCCGTCACCTTCGTGGTGCGGCTGGTGACGGGGACCGCGGCGTGACGCTGGCCGGCCGCTGGGCATACCGCGTCCGCCAGTTCAACAAGGTATGGGCGGGCGGCATCAGCCTGGCCGAACGGGCGGAGGCCGCCACAGTACTGGCATCCCCGTTGCTGCCGCTGTACCTCGGCATGCGGCCCGAGGCCCAGCGCCACGCGTTCGACGTGTATGCGGCGCTGCGCCGGGAGGGTTGGGACGACCCTGACCTGCTGGCGGCGGCGCTGCTGCACGACGTGGGCAAGGGCCGCCTGCACGTGCTGCATCGGGCGGCCTGGGTGCTGGCCGGCGCGCTCTCCGCAGGCGTGCGCCAGCGGCTCGCTCTGCATACCCCGCTGGGTGTATGGTTTGGCTTACGGGTGAACTACCTGCACGCTGGCGTGGGAGCAAACGTGCTGGCGGCGGCGGGCGCTTCGCCCCAGCTAGTGCGGCTGG
>Ga0209514_10001695_pt1 | contig 36733 bp, 28 predicted proteins | sample Subgrocontami58m_FD_187452 | JGI IMG/M metagenome (GOLD analysis project Ga0209514, IMG submission 187452) | Subsurface groundwater microbial communities from S. Glens Falls, New York, USA - GMW37 contaminated, 5.8 m (SPAdes) (version 3) | ecosystem: Environmental > Aquatic > Deep subsurface >...
CCGATCTCGACGAGGCGGATGCCGCGGCGGCGGATCGCCTCCGCAAGGCCGAGGGGGAAGCTCGAGGGGACGGCGAGCTTGCGGATGCGCCGCTTGCGGCAGACGTGCTCGACGATCCGCGCGAGGGTCGGCTTGCGGACCCCGGCCTTCTTGAGCGCCTTCTGGATGCGCGTCATCGAGAGGACCGCGTGGACGTCCGCCTCGTCGCGGGCGCGGCCGATCTCGAGGTCGCTCATGACGGCGATCTTCCGCCCGCGGAGGCGCAGGAAGACGAACGCGTCGGGGGCGTGGAAGCGCGTCGCGTAGAACATGTTCGCGTCGTGCTCCGGCGCGGCGATCATGAGGAGGTTGGTGGGGATCTTCTTCGGCATCGAGGGGCTCCGACGAGAAATCTCGGATGCGTTCGCGTGGGCGGCCACACCTGTCCTCCGTAGCCCGAAGGGCGGAGGAGGAAGGGCCGCCCGTACAGGGGCGTTATTGCGTAGTGAACGTGGAGGACCACTTGAATCCGCCCTGGCCGGTCACTTCCACCGTGTATTTCGTGGCGGGCTTCAGCGGGTCCTTCGCGACGAACGTGAGCGTGTCGAGGGTAAGGAGCTCGACCTCCTTCCCGTCCGGGTCGAGGAGCCGCCACACCGGCTTCTTGGGGCGATTCTTGACGAACTCGACGTAGACGACGGTCCCTGTCGACTCGACGCCGGCGGGGAACGGGTCGGGCGCCTCGCCCATGAAGACGCACGAGATCTCCGTGTCGCCGTCGCCGGGGTAGACGATCACGTTCGGCTGCTGCTTCGGCGCGGGGCCCGACGCCTCGCGACAGCTCCACCAGCCGTTCGGGAAGCCTCCGAAGCTCACGCGGCCGCAGTTGCGGTCCAGCACCGGCTCGCGGTGGAAGCGGGAGCCGCACCACATGTCGATCGAGCCCTCCCCGCCGCCGCCTCCCAGGATCCCGCCGGCGGCCTGGGCGCCCTCCTCGGTGTACCCCGGCAGCCCCTGCGCCTCCTCGTGCGCGCCGAGCCCCGCGGTCGACGGGTCGTTCGCGTTCTTCTCGAGGTAGAGGCCGTGGAGGTACCCGCCGATCGATCCCGCCCACGTGCAGGTGACGGGGCCGAGCTTGGAGAACTTGCGTCGGCGGTTGAGGCGGCGGATCCCGAGGCCGACCTCGTCCCACGTCGCGAACCACCCCGCGAACATCTCCGCCTCCTCCTTCTCCCTCCCCTCGAGGTCGGGGGCGGCGGTGGTGTAGATCTCCGAGAGCTTCTTCCCGAGGTCGCTCCAAGCGACGAGGGCGGCCTCGTACGCCTCGTCTCCGGGGTACGCCCCGCCGCTCCCCTTCATGGAGATCCCCTTGTGGGGGAGGGCGATCTTGCCGAGGATGGCGTCGCAGTCGTCGACCTCTCCCTTCATCCCCTTCTTCGCCATCTGCTGCTTCATCTCGGCGAGGGCGGCGGAGGCCTGTCTCCGCGCCTCGGCGAGGGGCTTGCTCGGCGCCTTTCCCTGGGCGAGGAGGGGAGCGGCGACGAGGAGCAGGATGGCGGCTCGGAGCATCGGAGGAGGTCCTCTCGGATGGACCGCCATTCTAGCGGCGGGGGGGCGAAGGCGTCCAGTCGCACCACGCCGTCGTCTTGGGAACTTGCAATGGACAGGGATCGGTGCATATGCATTACTATGGGCATGTACTCCATCGAATTCTCGGAGGGTGCGGATGGGGATCTCGCCGGCCTCCGAGCGTTCGATCAGCGGCCGATCCTGGACGCGATCGAGGAGCAGCTCTTGCACGAGCCGACGAGGGAGACCCGGAACCGGAAGATGCTGCCTGGCGTCGTTCCGCCCTTTGATGCGGTGCCTCCCGTCTGGGAGCTCCGCGTCGGAGAGTACCGGGTGTACTATGACGTGGGGGAGGCAGGGAAACGGGTCAGCGTGAGGGCCATTCGGCGCAAGCCGCCCACAAGAGGACGGAGGACAGCCTATGAAGACCATCACGGTGCGCGACCTGCAAAAGCGGATTCGGAAGTGCGTGAATGACTCCCAGAAAGAAAGGGTCGTCATCACGAGACACGGCCGTCCGGCCGCCGTGCTGGTCGGCGTCATCGGTCAGGACTGGGAGCAGCTCGCCCTGCAGCTCGACCCGGCCTTCTGGAGAATGATCCAGCGGCGTCGGAAGGAGAAGACCATCCCGCTCGAGGAGGTCCGGAGGCGTCTGGATGCGCGCCTCGCGCGTGGGCGGAAGTCCCCGTAGCGCACCGAGCCGGGTGGCGAATTGGGAAACGGCACCATCCTGGTGGCGACCGAGCAGGGCAACCGCCTTCCCCGGAGCCGTCGTGCGCCCCTTCAGTCGTTTCGGTACGCCTTCCCTCGGGGACGGATGGCGACGACGTAGACGACCTTCTCCGCCTCGTGGACGGTGTAGAGGATGCGCCAGTCTCCGACACGGGAGGAGCGCATCCCCTGCATGCCAACGAGGGGTTTTGAGATGCGGGGGTCGTACGGGTTGATCGCCAACTCGTGGAGACGCGCGAGGATGCGCCGCTGCGTCGCCTTGTCGATGCGGGAGAGCGTCTTCGCCGCCGGGTCGGACAGGCGAACGGTGTAGATCACCGGCGGCGCTTCCGCTCGAACTCTTCCAGCGTGATCGTATCGCCCCGTTGAATGGCCGCCAGCCCATCGCGGATCGCCGCCAGGTCCTCGAGGGAGAGAGGTTCGGCGTCTCCGAGAAGGGCCCTCATGGAGTCCTCGGGGACGCGCCAGAGTCGGCCGATCTTCACGCCGTGGATGCGTCCCGAACGGAGCCAGGCCAGGACGGTCCGCTCCTGGACCTGCAGGCGCTTGGCGACCTGGTCGGGCTTGAGCATGGCCCCGGGCTGGATCATCCGACGGCTCTTTGCTGCCATATACGTCCTTATACCGACGTAGATGTACGAAGACAACTCCTGTTCATCGGCGTCCGTTGCACCGTCCTGTCGTCCCCTGCGCCCTGTCGCCCGCTCCGCGGGCTGCCTCGCCGCTCCAGCATCGGGTTTCCGCGGGCTCGCGCCCGCGGCTATTGCCTGCCGCCCGCTTCGCGGGCTGGCTCCAGCTTGCGGAAGCTCGATAGGCGAATGGAGAGGCAGCCCGCGAAGCGGGCGGTAGGAAGTAGCCTGCGGCGTCAGCCGCAGGACCATCGCCGACAACGCCGAGACCGAGCCCGCGAAGCGGGCGAAAGAGCGGTGCAGGGGCGATCCTGCACCCTCGCCAGGGGATCGGCTAGAACGGGAAGCTGAAGCCGCCGACGACGAGGAGGCCGTCCTGGCCCCAGGAGATGCTCATTCCGCCGACGATGTTCGGGCGCGAGAGGAGGCGCACCGCCACGCCGGGGTTCACCTGCACGTTCTCGCCTATCCCGCCCGCGTCGTGGAAGACCGTGCCCACGTCGATGAACGGCGCCGCCTCCAGCTCGAGCGGGTAGTCGAACATCGAGAAGCTCCAGATCCGGATCCGCTGCTCGACGTTGATCAGCCACGAGTGCCGATCGATCCAGCGGTCCGACCCGAACGCCCGCAGGCTCTTGTCGCCGCCGAGCGAGGCCTCGTCCCAGAACGGCGCCTGCGGCCCACTCCCCAGCTCCACCTTTGCGCGCAGGACCAGGACGAACTGGTGGTCGTTCCCGAACGGGATGAACTTCTTTCCCTCCACCTCGTACTTCTCGTACGAGCTCGGCGTGTCGCCGGCGAGCCCCGCAACCCCCTCCGCGGAGACGCCCACGTAGTACCCCTCCGTTGGCGTCTGCGAGCTGTCGCGCGTGTTGAACGTGAGGTAGATGCGGCTCCCGAGGACCGTCGCGCCGTCCACGCCGGGTTCCCCAGGGAACTGGGTCCCCACGAACGGGACCGTCCCGACGAGCCCCTGGAAGATCCGCTCGTCGCGGAACCGCTCCCCGATCCCGACGGTCAGGTGGTCGCTGAGGTTCAGCCCGAAGTGCGCCTCGTCGCGGTACTCCTCCTGCCCGAAGCTCGACTCGTCCTCCCGCGCGCTGTCCGGCCCGAGCCCGAAGAACCGCTCCGTCCCCGACTGGCCGTACTCCGCCTTCACGCCGATGTCGTACTTCCCGCCCTGCCACTTGCGGTCGCTGTACCCGAGCCGGATCTCCCGGTTCACGTCCTGCGACCAGGAGATGACCGCCTTGTACTCCTGGTGGTCGGAGGGGTAGCCGAAGGCGAGGAGGCCTCCCTCGAACCCGCTGAAGTCGTTGTACTGGATGAGCGGGGCGATGACGTGCTCGATCTCGTGCTTCTTGTTGACCACGAGGAAGACGAGGACGCCGCCGTACGTGTTCCCCTCGTTCCGCGTGTTGTGGTAGGTGGGGAAGGGGTAGAAGTCGATGTCGCCGCCGATGTCGAACGCCCGTGCGGAGGCCGAGGCGAGCAGGAGGAGGGCTGCCGCCCAGAGGAGAAGGCGCGGAGACAGAGAGGTTGGGGGATTCAAGGGGGCGAGACCATAGCAGACCGGGGGGGAATGTGCAATTCTCAATGCGCAATGTGCATGTAAGGGCCGAAGGATGAAGGTATAAGGAAAGGTTCATCGGACGAAGGAGCAAGTGCGGGGCATGGACCTGGTGACCGGGGCAACGGGGTTCATCGGAGGGGCCGTCGCCAGGAGGCTGCGCGAGGCGGGGAGGGCGGTGCGCATCCTCGTTCGACCGGGAGGGACGGGAGACGCGAGGCGGAGACAAGTCGAAGACCTCGTCGCCTGCGGCGCCGAGGTCGTGGATGGCGATGTCACGGACGCGCGCGCCGTGGAGCCGGCCATGAAGGGCGTTCGAAGGGTCTACCACCTGGCCGCGCTGTACCAGTTCTGGGGGGCGCCGGCGCAGGACTTCCGCACGGTGAACGTCGACGCGACCGTTGCCCTCCTCGCCGCGGCGAAGCGAGAGGGGGTCGAACGGTTCGTCCATTGCTCGACGGTCGGCACGCTCGCGGTGTCGAAGGACGGCCGCCCCGTCGACGAGACGCAGCGCGCGCATGCCGAAGAGCTCTGCGGAGACTACAAGAAGACCAAGTTCGAGGCCGAGGAGGCCGCACTCGCCGCGGCGCGCGACGGCGTCCCCGTGGTCATCGTCAACCCGAGCGCCCCTGTCGGCCCGGGCGACCTCAAGCCGACGCCGACAGGGCAGATGATCGTCGACTACCTGAAGGGGAAGATGTACGCCTACACGGCGACGGGCCTCAACCTCGTCGACGTCGATGACGTCGCCGCCGGGCACATCCTCGCCGCGGAGAAGGGAACGGTGGGAGAGAGGTACATCCTCGGGAACCGAAACCTCTGGCTGAAGGAGATCTTCGCCATCCTCGCGGGGATTTCGGGGGTGCGCGCGCCGAGGATCCGCGTGCCGCACGCACTCGTTACCGTGTCGGCGTGGGTGGAGGAGGGGATCTCCTCGCTCCTCCCAGCCCGCGTCCCGCGCGTCACGCGCGCACAGGCGAAGATGGCGCGGCACGCGATGTTCTTCGACTCGGGGAAGGCCGTGCGCGAGCTGGGCCTGCCGCAGACGCCGATCGAGGAGTCGCTGCGTCGGGCCGTCGAGTGGTTCCGGGAGGCGGGGTACGCCCCTACCGTTTGACGAACTGCCCGCCGTTGTCGTCGGCGAGCCCCTTCATGAACTTGTCGGCCGCGTCCTCTCCCACCGCGATCGTGTGGAGGGCAGCGTCGGCCCTCCTCGCGCCGAGGGCCCCGATCGCCGAGGCCCGCACGACGGGGTCCTTGTCGGCCCCCGCGCGATCGACGAGGGCGGGGATCCACGCCTCGGGGGCGGCCTCCGCAGCCCGCGCGATAGCGGCGCGCAGGTCGTCGTCCGTCGACTTCGCGAGGAGGTCGACTGCCTTTGCGATTGCAGCGTCCGCGGCGCGCGAGACGATCACGCCGACGGCCGCGATGCGCACCTCGCGCTCACCGCGGGCCGACGCCTCGACCTTCTTCGCCTCGGCGTCGAGGGCCTTCCGCTTCTCCCACCAGTCCTTGTTGACCGGCTGGCCATTCTTGATGACGAGTGGGTACTTCGCCATCTCCTCGCGGATCCGCCACTTCTCCGTCTCAAGAAAGGCGAGGCGCTTCGACTGCTCCTGCCATATCCCCTCGCAGAGCGCGACGGCCTCGGGGGTATCGAACGCCGCGATTCCCTCGACGGCGGTCTTCCGCGAGGCGGCGTCCCCGGCCTGCCATTCCTTCTTGAAGCGCTGCGTGAATTCGGTCCAGGTCTCCTCGGCGCCGAGGGGCGCGGCGAGGAGGACGAGCATGGCGATCGTTCGCATCGGTCCCCTCCGAATCAGGGCGGGGAGGGTACCCGCGCCCCGCCCCGGACGCAAGCCGGAAGGCGCGCTTGACCGTTCCGCCGGGAGGGCCTATCCTTTCCTTGGCGGCGCACCCGCTCGAAGGGACGGACCATGAACAACTCTCGCGTCGGCCTCCTCGCCATGGCCATGTGCGTGGCGGCCTCGGTCGCGTTCGCGGATGACGAGTGCCAGGTCGGCGACCGACTCGAAGTCCGCGTGCCCAACTGGCTCCTCGCCGCGGTCGTCGAGGTCGTGTGCGACGGGCACACCTGGCACGGCCCTGTCGCGAAGGCGGTCGACCGCGACTTCGTCGTCCGCCCCGAGGAGGAGGATGGCCCCTCCGAGGTCTGGGTCTACAGCGGATACGTCCATCGTGTCGGGAAGTGAACCCCGTCCGGCAGGAGGGACCATGCGCTCGTTCATCGTCCTGACGCTCCTCGCGACCCTCGCCCTCGCCGAGGACCCGCCCAAGCCCGAGCCCGGGCCGGGCGACACGCGCCCGGTCGAGAAGGCCGTCGACGACATGGGCGACCTCCTCAGGACGCGCCCCGAGAGAAAGCTCGCGATCGCCTGGGTCATGGACGACTCGGGCAGCATGGCCGACGATCGCAAGATGGTCCTCCAGCGGCTCGACGAGCTGATGAAAAAGCTCGGGGACAAGGAGACGGCGATGGCCGTCCTCTCCTTCAGCAAGAAATGCCGCGTCATCTGCCCCCTCACCACCGACCTCGCGAAGGTCAAGGCCGCCATCCGCGACCTCGCCGAGGGGAAGGGCGAGGAGAACTGCATGGAGGCGGTGCGGGAGGCGGTCAAGGTGATCCCCATGCCGTCGACCTACCGCGTCGTGATCCTGATGACCGACGAGAAGGGGGACGACGCGAAGGACCTCGACGCGACGATCGCCGCCGCGAAGAAGGTGCAGGCGCACGTCTTCCTCCTCGGGCGCGAGGCCCCCTTCGGCTGGTTCCACGGCTACGAGAAGGACGAGAAGCTCGGCTTCAACGTGACGGTCGACGCGGGTCCGGAGTCGGCGTCGCAGGAGACGGCGCAGATGAACCCGATCTGCTGCCAGCAGCAGGACTGGTGCTACTGCCGGAAGATGCTCCTCGAGCCGGCCCGGCGGTGGGAGGAGAGCTACTTCCAGGACAAGAACCCGCTCGGATGCGACCTCGCGTTCGACGAGCAGGTCCTCTCCGGCTATGCCCCCTGGGCCGAGTCGCGGCTCGCGGCGGAGACGGGCGGGCAGGTGTGGCTCATCCGCGGGAAGGGGGAGTGGGACCCGAAGGCGATGAAGGGGTATGAGCCCGACCTCTGTTCGCTCGCGGACTACCAGAAGAAGAACGCCTCGGACCCGCTGCGGAAGGCGGTCGTCGGGGTGCTTCAGGAGTTCGAGGCGGGGAAGGCCTGGAGGCTCGAGAACAACCACCTCAAGCAGGGGATGTCGGACCACCTCGCGAAGCGCGCGCAGGAGTTGGAGGCGCAGGCGCGGAAGTGGATCGTGCGGCTGAAGGCAGCGAAGCCGAACCTGCCGAGCACGGGGGAGGCGATGCCGAAGCGGTGGGTCGCGCACCGGGACCTTCTCACGGCGCAGCTCTACGTGCTCCTCTACTGGCTGGAGCAGTACACGCTCTGCCTCGCGCAGGCCGAGTGGCCCAAGGAGGCCGAGATCGCGCTCACCAAGGGAAAGGCGCGTGGGTCGGGCGAGGCGAAGGTGGAGGCGGTGCGGGCGCTCGAGCAGGTGGAGCACGACCACCCAGGGACGCCGTGGGCGGAGACGGCGGAGCGGCTGGCGGCCTCGCTCGCCGGGTTCGACCTGGTGGGTTTCCAGTACGGGGGCGGCGGGGGCGGCCGCGGCCCGTCGCAGGGCAGCAAGTAGCGGCCTGCGGGCCGCAATTCCAACTTCAACCCCAATTCCAAGAAACTCCAAGTCCAACTCCAAGCCGGTCTGGGGGCGCCTTGGAGTTGGAATTCGAGTTGGACTTACTTGGAGTTGGAGTTGGGGTTGGAATTGCGGCCCTCAGGCCGCCTCGCCCACCGCTTGGGCGACGCGCCGGAATGACCGCGGGCGGCGCGGACCCGTCGAGGGTCACCGCGCCGCCCGCGATGTTGGAAGCAGCATCTGCTCCCTTTCCCTGGCCTACGCGGCCAGCTTCTTGGACCAGCGATGCACGAACTGGCGCCACACCTTCGGCGCCGCGATCAGCGCCTCGATGTCCACGGTCGTCATGTAGCGGGCACCCGCACCCCTCTGCGAGGTCAGGCGCACGCTGTCCCGCATGAAGGTCCCGGCCTTCTCCGTCTCGACGAAACCGACCTTCTTCAGGAAGGCGATCGCATCGTCACGGTCGACCAGCGTCATGCGGATGAACGGCGACTTCACTTCGTTCGTATCCATGGCGCGTCTCCTTTCCGGTTAGGCGTTATCCGACTGGGTCGCCTCGACCCCCTGGATTCGCGTCCTCTTCGGCATCAAGCCGTGGGTGCGGTCTTCCGTTGCCTCGCGGCGCGGGAGGACGTTCGACCCGCTGGGCGGTCATCCGTCAGGTCTTCGGTTTCCCGTGGAGTGGACCACCCACTCCTCTCGCTGGAATGAATGTGCGAGGCAGATGCCAGCCGATCGGGAATGGGTCGGTGTCGCCGCAACTGGCTGTGCCGCAATGGGCTGACGAGAAAGGACGCGCCCACGAGGGGATCGCCGCACCTCGCAAGCAGTCTCACCACCGGCCGTGTGCGGCCGGTGGTGAGACTGCTTCCTGGGATTCTGGCGCCCAGCACCCCTCGATCTACCTGGGTTGAATCCTGCGGGTGCGTGTTCCACAAAGATGCCATGCGCATCCCGAATCGGAGGCAGGTCCGGGGAGCGCGTGGTTCGGCTGTTCTCGAGTCTTGCGGAGGCCGAAGAGGCTGATCTCCGGGAGTGGCTGGCCCTTTCGGGAGACGAGCGCCTCTGGATCGGCGAGAAGATGCGGGAGGATGCCTTCCGTATCGCGGCGAGGCGCGCCGCGGGTCGACCGCGCGACCTGGCCGATGTGGACGTCCTCGCGCGCATCGCCCGCAAGCGGGCCCGTCGCCGCCCCCGCCGGTGACCTGTGGGTGAGCTGTGCTCGCCTCCAGCAGCAGGGTCGAACACGAGGGTCATCCCTCCTTCAAGGCGCGCGCGCCCTCCTTCCAGCCGCACGCGCTGCGACTGCGGCATGCCGCTGAGTTTCCGCACGTGAAGCCCCGCCAGCTCGGAGGCCTTCACGTCGAGGAGCTGGACGACCTCGGCGACGGTCTCGCGCAGGGCGAACCCGTCCGGCGCGATCCGCAGGCAGGGGCGCACGGAGAGGACGCGGGTGTAGGCGCTCTCGTCGAGCCCGAGGGCGCCTCGGTTCTCCCAGACGAAGCGGAACACCTCGTCCGGGTCGCGCGTGAGGGACTCGTGGTGGGCTCCGGCGTAGGCGAGGGAGTCGAGGGGCGGGCGCCAGGTCCCCGGCTCGCGGCCCGATCGGGTGGTGGCGGGGAGGATGCCGTAGCTCGCGAAGGTCTCGAGGAGCCGGGTGCGGAAGCCGTCGCGCGAGTCGTCCGGCCGGACCTCGACGTCCGCGGTGAGGAGGGCGGAGAGGAAGTCGCCGAACTCGAGGTGGACGGGGGGGAGGTAGTCGATCGCGCGGATGGCCATGGTGAGGAGGGCATCGGCGACATCGGCCCCCTCCTCGGCGACGCGCTCGCGGTGGAGGAGGCCGGGCTCGATCTCGCCGAGGGTCTGGATGCACGCCATCCAGACGGCGAGGAAGGAGTTCATGACGGCGGCGACAAGGACTTCTCCGCGCCGGTGGGGCTCCTGGAACTCGGGGCGGGAGAGGAGGTCCTTGGCGGGCGCGAGGGTCGCGGAGCCTCGGAGGGGTTCTCCGCGCGCCTGTGCGACCTCCTGCCCCATCTCCTCGGCGAGGCCCAGGAGCACGGAGTTGCGCAGGGGGCACGGTCGTTGCCGAGGCAGCCCCACTGCGAGGCTCTCTTCGACGCCAAGCCGTATGACAAGCTGCCGCTAGGAGAGTCGGCGTGGGTTTGCGGAGCCGGTGCCTTCGTGTCCCCCTGACGGTTCCGCGGACCGTTCAGCGGTTGCGGTCGGCCCCTCTCGGGGGTAGAATCGTCGTCCGAGATGCCTCGCGCGAAAGGGGTGGTGCGGGGGCGCGCGGAATGCCGCAACCCCATGCGCCACAAGGATCGCGTCTCCGGAAGTTCGTTAGTCCCGTTCATGAACAGTCCAGGCTAGCACATGATCAACAAGATAGAGAAAATCAAGAAGCTCGGAATATTTTCCGACTTCACCTGGGGCGCGAACCTCCAGGTCTTCGGGCGCTACAACCTGATCTACGGTTGGAACGGCAGCGGCAAGACGACCCTCTCGAACCTCTTTGCCGGACTCCCGGCCGGCTCGGTGGCCAGTTGCCCCGACCTGGAATACGAGATCGAGACGGATGCCGGGACCGTGAAAGACGGTCAGCCATTCCCGTCGAAGATCAGGGTTTTCAATCGGGACTACGTCGAAAACAACGTCCACACCGTTTCCCGGAAGGCAAAGCCGATCCTCATTCTCGGCGAGGAGAACAAGAGGGTCGCCGACGAAATCACTGCGGACGAGACTGCCCTTGCTGCGAAGACCGGACAGGTGAACACACTGGAGGCCGAATCTAGCGATGCCGTCACGCGAAAGGACAAGAGCTTCTCCGACATCGCCAAGACGATCGGCTTGAACACCAAGGGCTTGGCCATCCGCACCTACCGCAAGCCGGAGGCTGAGAAGGACTTCGCCGCGTTGACGGGAAAGACGCTGCTGGATGACGCCCAAGTCGAGGCCAATACCCTTGAACTCAAGCAACTCGAAAAGCCCGAGGTGCACGAGATCGCCTCGCCCCGCCTGCCCCTCGGCGAAGAACAGATCCTCCTCAGTGATTTCGTGACTGCGGTGGCGGCCACGGGCACGAGCCTGTGCAGCCAGACCGTAGAGTCAAAGCTCGTCGAGAGGCTCAAGCAGAACCCGGATCTGGCGCATTGGGTCGAGCGCGGCATCGCGCTGCACAAGACGCACGCATCCAAGACGTGCGAGTTTTGCGACCAGGGCCTGCCGCCCGACCGGATGGGGGTCCTCGCCGCCCATTTCAATGAGGCGGACAAGAAGCTGAAGGACGAAATCGACGCCTTGCTCAAGCTGCTGGCTGAGGCCGAACGGGCCGTTCGCGCGCTTCAGTTGCCCGACAAGGCCAACCTGTACGACGAACTGCAAGTGTACTACCAGTCCGCCGTCGACAAGTTCGCGGCTGCGAAAACCGCATTGCTGGAAGAGACCGATGGCTTCCGCGCGGCCATGGAGGCGAAGAAGACGAAAACCACCGAGTCCGTCGCGCTGGAAGCTGGTCTCCGCGGCACCGATCTCGTCGGCGGTCTTGGGGCGGCGAACGCCCAAATCAAGAAGCACAACGAGAAGACTGCCAACTTCAAATTGGCGAAGGACGCCGCGTGGAAGAAGCTTGAAACGCACTACCTGAGCACGATCTACGACGAGGTGAAGGGTCACGAGAGGAAAGTGGCCGACAACAAGCTGGATGTCGACAGAATCAACGACGGCGATAAGCAGGTTGCCGGGGACCTCGGCATTGTCGGCCTGCGGGAGAGGATCAAGACCAACCGCGCGAAGATCTCCTCTTCGCACAAGGGATGCCAGGAGCTCAATTCGACCCTGCGGACCTTCCTCGGGAGGGACGAACTCCAGTTCGAGGTCGAGGAGCAGGGGTACGTCCTCATGCGCGGAAAGAAGCCCGCCGAAAACCTCAGCGAGAGCGAGAGAACCGCCATCGGTTTCGTACACTTCGTGATTCACCTCAAGGATCAGGACTTCGACCCCGCGAGCGGGATCGTTGTGGTGGACGATCCTGTTTCCAGCCTGGACTCGAACTCCATCTTTCAGGCCTTCGCGTTCCTGAAGAATTCCGTGAAGAGTGCCCAGCAAGTCTTTTTGATGACCCATAACTTCGAGTTTCTACGGCTGCTCATCAACTGGATCCGGCACAGCAAGCAAAAGTGCGGGTACTACATGATCAAGAACGCCTACGGCACATCCGGAGATCGCGCAGCGTCGATCGACGCACTCGACAAGCTCCTGCGGGAGCACGAAAGCGAATACCACTACCTCTTCAAACTCCTGCACACGTTCCAAGACGACGGAACTATCGAGTCCCTCTACAACGTGCCCAACATCGCGCGAAAGGTCCTCGACACATTCCTCATGTTCAGGGTCCCCAGCGGCCAGATAAATTATCTCAAGTTGGAGGAGCTGAAGCCTCACTTTGACGAGAACAAGCTCACCGCGATCTACAAGTTCACGAATGACCAGTCGCACATGACCGGGAAGGGATTCGACCCCTCCCTCGTCGGCGAGACCCAGACGATCGTCAAGTACCTGCTCGAAATGGTAGCGGCGGTATTCCCCGAGCATCATAGAATTCTCGTGGCATCAATCGGTCCATGACCAAGCGTCCTCGGACGCGCCATGGCTTGCGCGCGCTGGATACTCCCGGCCACATGGAGCACTTGCGACAATGCCCGCCCCCCCCGCAATAGCCGCATTCCTCTCTCGCTGCGACTTGCTCGCACCGCCCGCGCCCGAGGGCTATGTGGAGCGGAGCCGATTCTCCACGCGCGTGCATGCCCGCCTCGGTGGATCCGAGTCCGGTCACATCCTCCTTCTGGGCCAGCTCGGAGTGGGAAAGTCCACGGAACTATGGGCCTTGGAGCGTCAACTGTCGAGCACGTACTGCGTCATCCGACCGCCTGCCGGCTTCCTGCCGGACTTGGCCATCACGGGGTGGCCGGAGATCTTCGTGTACGTCGCCCTGTGGGCAGCAGATACGCAGAGGGCTCCGGGGGCGAGTCCGGCGCAGGCCCTGGAGAATGCCCTGGGTCAGGAGATTTACGAACTCGCGAGGAAATTCAAGTTTGCAGGGGTCGGATCCAAGAGCTCTCCTACTCTTCTCCAACGGTTCCATTCTGATCTGACGGAGATCAAGAAGACCATATCCGCGGCCCCGTCCATGTTTTGGGACCTTGCGGCGTCTGTTGTGCGAGAGCTGGAGACCCACGCTGGGCGGCCCGCGCTTCTCCTTCTGGACGGGCTGGAAAAGGCCCCCGACGCGACAGCACGGTCCCTATTTCAGGAACAGCGCCGCTGGCTGAGTGCCCTGCCGCTACGCGCGGTGATCACGGCCCCGGTCTGGCTGAGCTTCGAGCCCTTCTTCGGAGACGTCGAACAGGCGGTGTCGGCGGTGGAACGCCTGCGGGCCCTCGAAACGATCAGGGATACCCCGGGGTGGGAATTCCTCGTCACCCTGGCGTCGAAACGCGGAGCCCTCGGTGTCTTCTCCGCCGTGCAACTAGAGGAAGCGATCACCTGGAGCGGGGGCCTGCCTCGTCAGTTCTTGCAGATCCTCGCCGAGGCTGCAAGCCGCGCACTTAGCGACGGCCTCGACGCCGTGACACCGGTGTGCATGATGCGGGCGCGCCGCCGCGTCGCCGAACGGTTCCAGTACCAGCTTGGGCCGGAGGACTTCGCGGAGCTTGCCAAGGGGGACACGGAAAGGAGTCGCACCGCGCGTGCCTCACTGCTCCGGGTCGGGGCCCTGATCGAGGTCGAGGACGCCAAGGGCTCGCTCCGCTTCGCGATCAACCCACTGGTGGATGAGATCATGAAGACACGGCGAGCGGAGGCGCAGGGTGCCGCGCGCTAACGATCCCTCGGGCTGGCTCGACGACGTGGCGGAGGCCGCCGTATGGGGGGCGAGTCCCATCGTTGTGGCAGTTTGCCGGGACGCCGCCGCGTCCGCGGAGACAGCACGCTGGCTGGCTACCGCGGTGCCAACGCTTGCGCCACGGATGGTGGAGAGCGTGCCCGCGGCTCACGCGTCTGGGCGCCTGGACGAGGCGCGCACCAGCGAGACACACACCGTTTTCGTCGTAGCAGACGCCTCGGATGGCGATCAGTCGATCCTGGGGGAACGCTGGCGCGCCTGGAACGCCACGCGGGATTGCTTCCATGAGCGCCTGCGCGGAAGCGGGCGCGCAGACTCTCTCGTACTGCTCGTCACATCCTCCCGCATGCCGGAAATCGCCCTCGTCGCACCGGAGCTGCTGGGCGGCTCCCAGGTGATCACGGTGTCCTCGGAGCCGTTCGCCGTCAACCCGGCAGATACGGAACTCTTGCAGGCGTTGGTACAGCTTCGGACGACTCTCGAGGAGAAGTACGGGATGCGAACCGAGGAGATGATCGGAAGGCTCTTGCGCCGGGAGCCTTTGGAAGTTCCAGCGCACGACCTGCGGCAATGGGAGTCGGTCGCCCAAGCTCTGCGGAGTGCAGAAGCCCGATGAAACGCTCGTCGATGGTGCTGGAACAGGTGCGCCACGCCATGGGCGGGCATGCCCATTGGCAAGGCGAAGCTGCCAAGATCGATGAGTTTCCGGGCGGTAACTGGCGCGTCGCATGCGGCGAGGGTCGCTTCAAACCCGGGAAGCGCAATGCGGCATTCGCCAAGTCCTCCGGCGTCGCGCTGAACTTCCAGATCGTTGGAGTCCGCGAAGAGATCTCCGACTATGAGATCAGCGTGACTTGGCCACTGCCCGATGGCTCGCCTTCAGAGGAAGCCGCGGGACAACCTGCTTCTTGGTCGCTGATGTTCCACCTCGATCCTTCGAAGCAGGTCGCGTGGCCGCAGCATCCGCTCTACCACATCCAAATGGTTTGCAGCGACCCGCTGACCCGCCCACCGTTCGCGGGATGGCGATTGCCCTTCAATGAACCCGATCCCCCAAGGCTCATCGAGTTCCTCACTGGGCACATCGCGTGACGCGGGACAGACGGCCTCACGAAGCCCCTGGCTTGGTCCCTGCTCGACGCTTGTGGGCCTCGGGCGGTGAAGAGTAGAATCCAAAGCCCACGTCGAATCATGTGGCGGGGCGAGGTCCCGTAGCCTTCCGCCAAGCGCGCGGACGAGGGAGGTCATGCGCACCTTCACATTCACGGTCTTCGCCAAGACCGACAAGATCTCGACCCTGCGCTTCCTCGGTCCCGACGGCAAGGCGATCGGCGAGCGAGACCTGGCCCAGGAGAAGATCGACGCGCTGATTCGGGAGGTCGAGTCCGGCTATCGCGTAGCTGCCCCGCGGCTGGAGGACCTTGGCACCCGACTGTACGAGTGGCTGGACGGCCCGACGGAGCGCTGGCTGGAACTGGCGCTTCCCGGTCCGGACGGACTCGCGCTGCACATCGACGTCGCGGAGCGGCTGCGCCACCTCCCCTGGGAGCTCCTGCGCGCCCACGGCGTGTTCCTGTGCGGAAACCCCCATCGGCCCTTCACGCCCGTTCGCCGCGCACTCGGGGACCGCCGCGAGGTCTCTCGTCCGAATCGCCCCCTGCGCGTCCTGTTCATGGCGTGCTCGCCCGAGGGAGTGAAGCCGGTGCTCGACTACGAGGGGGAAGAGGGCCTCATCCTGGAGACCACTCGACGCCACCCGATCGAGCTGGTCGTGGAGGAGAGCGGGAGTCTCGAGGGACTGCGTGAACAGATCCTCGCGCGGGATGCTGGACACTATGACGTCGTGCACGTCACCGGCCATGCCGGGCTCACGAAGGAGGGCCGCCCGTGCTTCGTCATGGAAGATGAACTGGGTTTCGCGCACGAGGCGACAGCGGATGACATCGCCCGGGCCTTCGATGGCCGGTGGCCTCGATTGGTCTTTCTGTCCGGCTGCCGGACCGGCCAGGCGACCGATCTCGGGGGACTCCCGTCGCTTTGCGAGGCGATCGTGCGGGCCGGCGCTCCCGCCGTCCTGGGGTGGGCGCTGCCGGTCGGCGACCTGACCGCCAGCCAGGCTGCGGCGGTTCTCTACGACCATCTTGCGGTCGGCCATCGCCTGGACGAGGCCGTGGCCCGGGCTCGGCAGAACATTCTTGAGAGCAAGTCTCCCTACTGGCACCTCCTGAGGCTGTACAGCGATGCCTCCGGGCTAGGCGAGCTGGTCACGCCGACGGAGACCCCGGATCGGGAACTGCTGGGCATCCGGGATGCCGCGCAGGAGTTCCTGGATGCGGGCTCGAAGGTGGAGGTGTGCACGCGCGGGCGTTTCGTGGGACGCCGGCGGCCCCTGCAGCGCTGCCTTCGCGTCCTACGCAGCCAGGCGGGAGACCCTTCCCACGCGGAGGGGGTGCTGCTCCACGGCATGGGGGGACTGGGCAAGAGCAGTCTGGCCGCGCGCCTGTGCGAGCGCATGCGCGGGCACAAGCGCATCGTCCTGGTCGGTCGCATCGACGAAACCGCCTTGCTGGCAGCGGCGGAGGGACAACGCGGCGGTGAGGCGATCCAGGTCCTCAACGAGCCCGGCCGGACACTGCGGCAGCGGGTGCGGCGGCTGCTGGAGGGCCCTCTCCGAAAGGCGCCGGTGCTCTTCGTCTTCGATGACTTCGAGCACAGCCTGGAGGCATCCGGCAGCGGGCTGTGGATCCTTCGGCGCGACGCGCTGGAGGTCCTGGACGCCCTCCTGGCCGGCATTCGTGCGACCGCCTCCGCTTCGCGCATCCTGGTCACGTCGCGCTACGCCTTCCCGCTTCCGGGGCCCGCGCGGCTGTACGAGGAGGGCGTGGAGTCCATGCGCGGGGCGGAGTGGGCGAAGAAACTCGCGCAACTGCCGGCGATGCGGGCCTTGGAGAAGTCCGACGCGGCGGTCGCCGAGCGGGCCGAAGCGCTCTGCGCCGGAAACCCGCGCCTAGCCGAGCGGATTGCCCGCGTCGTCGGCGCGGGAGCGAGCGATGTCCCGGCCCTGCTGGCGGCCATGGGGAAAGCGGTCGCCGAGTTCCGGGAGGAGATCTTCCTACGCACCCTCCTCGATCAACAGGACGCCGAGTGTCGCCGTGTCGTTGCGGCGATATCCGTTTACGAGGTCCCCGTGGACCTTGGGGCGGCCCAGGCTGCGGCTGGCGCGGCCACGATCCAGAAGCCTCTGGAACGTGCGGTCGCCGTCGGTCTGGTGGAGAGCGGGAAGGACCTAGAGACTGGGGATCCGCGGTTCCATGTCTCGGGCCTGCTCGCGTCGCTTCTGATGGAGGCGCTCACTGACGACGAATGGACCGAGGCCCGGCGCAGAGGGGCGAGGCATCTCCATGCCTGCGTGTGGAAGGGAGGGGGTGGCATCGCCGAGGTATGGGCTGTCGAGATTCATCGGCTCGCCTTGACTGCGGGCGAGTCGGCGATCGCCCTGGAGATTGGGGCCTCGCTGGCCCGCGCCTGGGTCAACGCGGCGCGCTATCGCGAGGCAGAGAACATCTGTACGGAGTCGCTGACGCTCGGGGACGACTATCGGCTCCTGCACTCTCGAGCGCTAGCGCGCGGGGTGCTGGGTCTTACGCCGCAGGCGATTTCTGACTTCGACCAGTCTCTCCGACTTTGCTCTGCATCGTCCGCTGCGGAGGAGAACGCGGTGACGCGCCACCGCGCAGCCATCATGAGCAGCATGGCCAGGATGATCGCCCAGCAGGGCGAGGTGAAGCGCGCGCTCGAGTTGTGGCAACAATCCCTCGTCCTCCAAGAGCAAGTCGGCGACGTGGAGGGCAAGGCTGCCACGCTGAACAACATGGCCGGGGTGATCGCCCGGCAGGGCGAGGTAAAGCGCGCGCTCGACATGTGGCAGCAATCCCTCGTCCTCAGCAAGCAGATCGGCGACGTGAAGGGCCAGGCCGCCACGCTGGGCAACATCGCCGGGGTGATCGCCCGGCAGGGCGAAGTGAAGCGCGCGCTCGACCTGTGGCAGCAGTCGCTAGTCCTCAGGGAGCAGATCGGCGACGTGAAGGGCCAGGCCGCCACGCTGGGCAACATCGCCGGAGTGATCGCCCGGCAGGGCGAGGTGAAGCGCGCGCTCGACCTGTGGCAGCAATCCCTCGTGCTCCACGAGCAGATCGGCGACGTAAAGGGCAAGGCCACCGCGCTGGGCAACATCGCCGGGGAGACTGCACGGCAGGGCGAGGTGAAGCGCGCGCTCGACCTGTGGCAGCAATCCCTCGTGCTCCACGAGCAAATCGGCGACGTGCAGGGCAAGGCCACCACGCTCGGCAACATGGCCGGGGAGATCGCCCGGCAGGGCGAGGTGAAGCGCGCGCTCGACCTGTGGCAGCAATCCCTCGTACTCAAGGAACAGATCGGCGACGTAGAGGGCAAGGCCGCTACGCTGAACAACATGGCCTGGGTAATCGCCCAGCAGGGCGATGTAAAGCGCGCGCTCGACCTGTGGCAGCAATCCCTTGTCCTCCAAGAGCAAATCGGCGACGTGGAGGGCCAGGCCGCTACGCTGAACAACATGGCCGGGGTGATCGCCCAGCAGGGCGAGGTGAAGCGTGCGCTCAACCTGTGGCAGGAGTCCCTCGTCCTCAGGCAGCAGATCGGCGACGTGCGGGGCCAAGCCGCCACGCTGGCGAACCTGGCATGGGCTGCGGAAAAGGAAGGCGACGTCGAGCGTCAGCACCAACTCAACACGGACGCCGCCAAGCTTCTCGCCTCGGTCAGCTCCTGGCGGGACCTCAGCACCGTGCTTCGGAACCTCGGGTCCTCCCAGCACCCGGACGCGGGCCGCTTCCTGGCCCAGGCGGTGTGGCTGAGCCTACGAGTGGAGGCGGCGCCGCAGGACGTAGTCGAGCTGGCTGCGGCGCTGATCGAGCGACTTGGCGCTTCAGAGCCGGCGGCCCCGCTCCTCGCCACGACGGCAATGTTCGTGGCGACCAGGCGCGCGGAGGGTCACCTCCGCCAGCAGGAGATCACAGGATTGGCCGCCTCCCTGGTCAACGCGTGCGCTGCGGCTCGCAAGGTCGAGCCCGAGGGGATCCGGGAATGGCTGAACGGGGAGGGGCTGCTGGACCCAGGGCGCTTCCTGCCGGCTTTGGAGCGCGCGTTGGAGGAGCATGTCGGCAAGGACGGATGGCTCTTCGACAGATCGGCTGTGCCACCGCCCTCTTGGCTCGCGTCCGGGTAGGACGGGCGCTGGACGGGGAGGATCGCGGGCGACTCCTCGACGGGGAGGGTCCGCGCCGGCCCGCCTTCCGGCTTCCGATTGAAAGCCCTTCAGGCGCGGCGGGCCTGACACCAATTCGCCCAGTGCTAGACCGCCGCTGCCCAGAACTCCGCTCGACCCGCGCCGCCACGAAGGCTGGGGGTCAGTCCTCCACGACTCGCCACCTTCGCACGCGCGGGGACCTCGAGTCAGGATCACCGAGGGACTTGGTGATCGCGTCAAATGCCGGCATTGCCGACTTGCGAAGCTCCTGCGCGCGGTCATTCAGCGGAACATTCGCCACGGCTCTCAAGACATGCATGAATGAAACACTCAGGTTGATCAGCGGGAGGGGGCGATACGTGTGGATGAGTTCCGAAGTCTGGTCCTCGGAGATGGCACGATGAGTCCTTGCACACTCCACACGACACGACCGCCAACGAATTGGAAGGCTCTCGATCGGCTTGGATCCGGCTTGCCCTGGTGAGTAGTAGAGGTTGTTCTCTGCCGTTAGTAGCTGCAGACCGTTCAGTCCAACGACGTCCCTGACATTCCAGACATCGACAACGGAACTCGATTCCGTACCCACTCGATAGACGGATGGATCGTACAGGACAAAGACGTCTCGCGGAGAAACCGGGAGGAATACCTGCAGACCTCGTGACGCAAGACCAGTGCACCCCACGTCGTGCACACCTTGGCACCATTGATTGAAGCGGACGACCGGCGAGTCGCTGGTGATGAACGCCATGTCCGTGCTGTTGACCAGGACTTTGGCAGCGAGGTCGAGGATGGCAGGGATCTGCTTCGCGACCAGTCCGAGATTGAAGAGCACGGGCGACTCGCACTTCATCTCGAGGGACCTGTCCCGAAATGCGGCGCGAAAGGTCGCGGTCATGTCCGCCTCGACCTGAGCTCCGGCGGCGGGAGTCCGACGCTCCAGGAACAGGAGGAACGCCGACAGAGCGGCGTGAGCCTCAGATCCGGGGGTCGGGAGGGTCTTCCGCGCGAGGATGTCCGCGATCACCTTCGCTGCATGCCCCTCAATGTCGCCAAGCGCTTGCTCGACGTCCATGTCGCGGCCATAGAGATGTGGGCGCTTGCACTGACCTGGAATGGACGCCTCCGGAACATGGCGTTTCTCGTCCAGGTTGAATAGCGCGATTGAGTTCCCTGCTCCGAAATTCCGAAGATAGAACTGGGGTACGAAGTGGTGGTTCTTGTTTCTACTCACGTGGCCTGCACTCCTCCCGACGCCGAGAAGGACTGCGGTCGGCTCCATCAGGCTACCCTGGACCCCGGTTTGCCCCGAGGCAATACCCAGCAAGGGGTAGCACCTCAGTTAACTCTCGACGGCGACGGAGGTTCGCGGCCCGGTCGCATCGCGGAGTAGGTCCGCCGTTCACGCATCGGCGGCGCGGCTGTGGCGAGAGGGCAAGGTCGACTCGCTGGTGGCGTAGGCGCGGTTGAGGAGAAGCAGGCGCTCGAGGAGGCCGGCGTCCGGGAGGTCGGCGGGCCAGGCGTAGGCCGCGAAGACCGCGCGGTCGAGCTTCGCGTGCGCGTCCGCCAGCCAGGTCGGGCGCTTGTTGTAGAGCGCCGTCAGCGTCCGGATGTCCCCCTTCGCGGCGCCATCCGATGGCTTCAACCACGCTTCGCGCTTCTCCACGAGCTCCCGCGCCGCGTCCGCGATTGCCTGCATCTTGTCGAAGCCGAATGCGCCCTTGCGAGGCTCTTTGCCGAGGGGCCAGGGGAACGGGAACGTTTCGAAGGTGGTGGTGGGGGTGTACCGGGACCGCGTCTGCAAGTGCGTTCCCTGGCGACGCGCCCAGAGTTCGTGCGTCCGTGAATGGAGCACCCCGAAGAAGTAGTCGTCGTCCCGGGCGAACACGATGAGCTGGTGGTCGCAGAGCACTTCGCGCAGCAACCAAACGAAGACCCGATGCTTGGAGAGGTTCGGAGTTGCGATGTACCGTCGCAACGGAGCCAGCGCCTTCCTCATCGCGGGGTGAGTCTCGGCGTGAAGCCACCATCGTTCCCTACGGCACTTTCGTTTGTTTGATTGGCGAACCGGGAGGACGTGTTCGCGCACGTACTCGAATGGTGCCTCGAAAAGCGCTGCCTCCGCAGCAGGCATGGATACGCCAAAGTCGATGATCCACTTTCCCCTTGGGCGCTGCAGAATATCCATGCCGTTCACCCACGGGCGCAGGACATCCGAATTCGGCCGGCCATTTGGGTTCGCACAGCTCCCGAACTCCTTCGCGAGGGTGGCGGAGATATCGAACGCTCCCCCTTTGATGTCCGCCATGAAGGACATGTGGAAGTTTGCCGCAAGGGGCACCGCGTCTCCCAGGTTCGCGCCGGCCGTGAGGTTCGCGTTGATTCCCGCGACGGGTTGCCCATCGAGCACGCGGACTTTGTCGACGCCCGCATCGAACCCAATCATCGAGATGTTGAGCATCGCCCCGTCCAGCGCCCACTCGCGATCGGACACGGCGAAGAAGATGTCCCCCGTCTCCTTGATGCGCTCCAAGACCTTCCGGTTCGCGCCGCCGCGGATCCCTTGCGTCCCGAGCAGGCCTACGCGCTGGACCCGCTTCTCCACCAGCATCGCCCGCGCCTTCTCGAACCAGTAGAGCACGAGGTCCGCCTCGCGAGGCACCCGCCCGTCGTAGACCTTGAAGAGCGTGTCGACGTACGCGTCGCCGAGCCCGCCGCGCAGGAGCTTCCCCCCAAGGAACGGCGGATTGCTCACGATCACGTCGGCGTCGGGCCAGTCCGGCTCCTTGGGGAACTTCGCGTCGGTGAGATCGAGGATCGCGTCTCTCCGCACGATGTTGTTCAGCGGCCGCAGCACCGGCTCCGACGGTACGCCTACCCCGTTGTCCAGCGACCACTGGATGTACCCGATCCAGACGACCACCGACGCCAGCTCCTGCGCGTAGGGGTTGACCTCGATCCCGTAGAGCTGATCCGGCTGCACCAGCGGGATGTGTGGAGGCGCCCCCTCGGCCGCCGCGAAGTTGATCACCTCCTTCTCGAGGTCCTTCAGCAGCTTCAGGCTCACGTAGAGGAAGTTCCCCGACCCGCACGCAGGGTCCAGGATCCGGATCTTGCGAAGCCCCAGCAGGAACTTGTCGACGTCCTTGTCGAACCGCTTCACCGCCTCCCTGTAGGCCTTCTTGTCCTTCGCGTCGAACCCGGCCCTCCGCTTCGCCAGGCGCCCCTTCAGCTCCTCCCACTCGCGGCGCAGAGGCGCCATCAGCACCGGCTCGACGATCGAGACGATGTCCTCCTGGCTCGTGTAGTGCGCCCCAAGCTGGCTCCGCTTGTCCGGGTCCAGGCTCTTCTCGAACAGCGTGCCAAACACGGCGGGCTCGATGTTGCTCCAGTCCAGCTCCGCGATCTTCGCGAGGAGCCGCAGCTCCTCTCCCGTCAGGTCGAGTACCTCCGCGTCCGCGAAGAGGCCTCCGTCGAAGTGCTTGATGTTCTCCAGCATCACCGACCCGCCGTCGCGCATCGCCGCGAACAGCTCCCCCGCGTACTTCGAGAAGCGGTCGGGACGGTCTGCCGTCTTCTCCAGCAGCCGCGCGAAGATCCCCGGCGGCAGGAGCCGCACGTCCTCGGCGAAGAGGCAGAAGACCAGCTTCATCAGGAAGTGCGCCGCGCGAAGAGGGTCGATCTTCCGCTCACGAAGCTTGTCCGCGATCACGCAGAACCGCTCCGCCGCGTCCTCCGTGACCCTCCGCATCGTCCGCGACGGACGCAGCGCCTCCGGGTCGTGGAAGACGTTCCGCAGGAGCGTCAGCACCTCGGCCTTCGCGAGGTCGGCGAGGCGGAACTCGTGCACCTCCTTCGCCGTGTTCGTGAAGTTCGTGTGCACCTGGAACCGCTCGAGGTCGCAGACGACGAGGAGGGGCGGGTTCCCGAGGGCCTCGCGGTACTGGAGGAGCTGCTCGTACGCCTTCTGGAGGTCCTTGTGCTTCCCCTTGTACTCCCAGGCGAAGTGCCCCTTCTTCCAGACGTCCGCGAACCCCTCGCCCCCCTCCTGCTTGTGCGCCCCCTTCTCGAAGCAGAAGCTCGAGCCCTCCGGGTCGGCCGAGGCGGGGGTCTCGTGCGCGACGAGCCCGCAGAGGTCGATGAAATGCTCCTGGGCGGCGGCGCGCTCCGTCAGCTCCGCGCGCGACCACTTCGAGATGAATTCGCGGGCGTCCACGTCCCCGTCCCCCGATGAACCGCGCAGGTGCCCGGCGCGCGCAGACGAGGATAGGGAATCCCGACCCAATCGTCAATCGCGCGGAGGTCGAAGCCACCCCTCCGCGCTGCGGTGTCCGCGCGGTGAGGGGATCAAGGCGTAGGCGGGATCCTCTCGAGGAACTTCCGCAGACCGCCAAGCTCCGGCCGCTGCAGATCGAAGACCTTCGCCCGCGCGCCGGGGCCCAGGCGAGGATCCTCATCGTTCTTGAACGCCAGGAGCGCACTGATGCGTGCCTTGTCCGGGCTGCGCGGCGCGACGCCAGACTTGGCCAGGCACGTCTCGAAGGCTGCGATGCAGGAGGCGACAGGCTGGTTTCCGCGGTCCGCCGACCAGGAGCGCCAGACCAGCGTCTCCAGTTCCCCGGCCGTCGCGGCATCCGGTACGACCAACAGCCCGATGCTTGGGGTCGTGCCCGTCCATTCCCCAGACGCAGGCACCTCCTTCCCCGTGAGCTTCTTCAGGACCTGTTGGAACCGTTGGAACGCTGCCTGGGCCGAGGCATCGGCGTCAACGATCACGCCGATCGCCGCCTTGTCGGCAAGAAGCTGCGGCGTGAGAAACGCCTCGAGCTTCAGCGCCATGTCCTGCCGGCCGTTGAACTCCTGGATGTAGACGCGGGGACGCTTGACGTCCTCCAGGAACTCGGCGACGAAGAGGAGGTCCGAGTAGCCCTCCACGCAGAGCACGCTCGGGCAGTCCTTGATTTTCGGCCTTCCTGCCATGGCTCACCGCAAGTCGATGTCGCCCGCCAAGGCGGCGGCGATGAGTTTCTTGTCGAGGACCCGCCCCTGCGGTCCGCCCTCCACCCTGAACAGTTGCACCACGGAAAGATCGTACGGATCCCGGCGAGAGAAGGCGCGATGTGCCGCCTCCAGGCACTCCCGGCTGTGGGTGGTGGCGATGACCTGGACATTCATTAGTGTCGCGGCCTCCGCGATACCCGTCCAGACCTCCTCGTAGACCGAGTAGTGCAGGCCGTTCTCCACCTCGTCGAGGAGGCAGACCTGAGGCTTCTCGCCGATAATCTCGGATAGGATGGCCACGAGTCGGTTGAGACCCTGTCCTGCTTGGGAGAGCGGAATCATCTCGGACAGGCCGAGATCGACCAGCAGGTGGCTGCCGTCGTCGCCCACATCGACCCGCACCTTCTTGACCCGGCCGTCGACGGCATGAAGCAGCGCCTGGATTTGCTCTTCCCCACTCTGCAGCCGCGCGGCGCGCGCGTATACGTGGACGAGTTCCTCCGGCTTGCGCATCTGGACGGAGATGACTTGGCAGGCACCCCATCCCTTGGTGTCGGCGATGGCCACACCTTGGTGTGTATCGCGCCCGATCTTGACGACCACTCTGCGGCCGCCGGAGGCGACGCAAACCTCCGCTTCTCCCGTGGCTCCGTCGCGGACCAGCCAACGTAGGAAACGGGATCCCGGATTTCCCGACGTGGATCTGAGCAGTCCCGGCAGGGCGGGCCACTTGTTCGGGTCGCACGCAAGCACGACCGCCTCGAGCAATCCGGTCTTGCCTGCGTTGTTCAGGCCGACGACCAGGTTCACCCGCTGGAGACCCTCCAGCTTCAGTTGGCGGAACCCACGGAAGTCGGTGATCTCGATCGTCGTGAACAAATCGATGCGCTCCACCGCGGCGTCCGTAGTCTTCTCCGGAGCTACGGCCTGCCCTCGAGCGGGGATTCTACCGTTGCAGGCTTCCGCGGACAAGTCCTCGACGGGTGTCGGTCGTCATCCAACCGGCCCCGCCGAACTTGACGCGGCGCAACGACGGTAGTAACCTCCCATGCGAACCAGGGGGAATATCGCATGGCCGAACCATGCCCGACGTGCGGGGGCGAGTACGACCGCGTCTGGGTCGTCGAGGACCTCGACCAGCCCTTCGGCTGCACCGCCTGCATCCGAAAGCGCGGACTCCAGTCCGTCGAGGCCACCATCGCCGCCCGCGCGGCGTGGCCCCAGCTCGACATGAACCTCCGCGCCGCGCGAGTCGTCCTCGCCCTCTCCCCCAACCCCCATGCCGTCGAGAAGGGCTCCGGCCTGACCAGCACCGCCGCAAGCCTCGAGCTCATCCAGGCCGCCGCACGACTCCTGGGTCAGCGAGAAGTCCCGCCGCCGCCGCCCGCGTGAAACGCGAGGGGCCCACGATGCCCAGCGCCGACCCGAACCGACACCACCTGCGCCTCCAGTGGGAGGACGGCCTCGCCCTCTGCCTCCACGTCGATGCGTGGGCCGCCCTTCTCCGCCTGGCGCGCGCCCACGGCTGGACCCCCGCAGGCACCGAGCCGCCGAGGGACTGGACCGGCGACGCGTGGAGCGGCATCTACGAGCCCGCTGCCGAACAGCACGTCACCGACGACGACGCCCGCGCCCTCGGAGCCGCCCTCGCACGCGCGCTCGAGCGCGCCGCCCGAGGGGAGCTCGACGGCACCGACCTCGGCGAGGCCGCCAGGTCGATCACCAGCTCCGAGGATGCCCTCGGTCGCGTTGCCCTCTTCCAGGAGCGGTGCAAGAAGGCCGGCTTCTTCGTCCTCGGCCCGCTCGATCTCCACTTGTAGGAGGCTGACCGCCGCCCCCTGCCGCCGCGCCCTGCGCCCGTTCCACGCCATCCCCCACATGAGGCCGCCATGCGAGCCCGCTGGCTCCGGCCGTTCCGCGAGCCCTTCTTTGTGATCGGCGTCACCCTCCTCGCCGTCGGCACAGGGCTCGGCCTCGCCACCGTGAGCCGCCTCTCCAGGTGCCGCCGCGCGCCAGGCGTCGTCACCGAGTTCGTCCCCGTGGACCCCGACTCCCCAAGGCTCCGCCGCCCGCTCGTCCGGTACGAGGCCGAGGGACGCCCCTTCGGATTCGCGTTCGGGACCGCGAGCGACCATCCGACCCCCGGCGTCGGCACCCGCGTGGACGTCCTCTTCCTGCCCGAGGACCCCACGCGGGCATGGGTCGACGACTCGCAGGAGCTGTATGCCGGCCCGATATTGGTCGCCGGCGCGGGCCTGCTGCTCACCTTCGTCTGGGCGGTTTCGAGGAGGTTTCATCGCGGGCGGAGATGAGCGAGAGGATCCCTGCCGGTGACGCGGAACACGTCATCAGCGCACAGCCGACCCACCGCAATCGCAATCGCTTGGGGGACAGCATGTTGAGGAGCGTCGTTGGACGTGGTGCGGCCCGATCATCGGGCCACATTGGCCTGATGTCGGCTCGACGTTGGCCGCGACATTGCGCCGAGGAGAGGCAAACGTGGCCCGATGTCGGGGCCGAGGTTGCTCGCCCTTTGCCCGCACGCAGGGCCATGTCTGCCCGATGTTTGCCGTCACTCGGCCGTGATGTGGCCCTGATGTTGCCTCATGTTGGCCGGCATGTTGCCCTCACATGGCCGTGACGTTGCCCGATGTCGGCCGGCATGTTGCCCTCACACGGCCGTCACATGGCCCTGATGTTGCCCGATGATCGGGCAAAGTTTGCCCTCACGTTGCCGTGATGTTGCCCTGCCTTGGCCGTGATGTGGCCCGCGGCTTGCCCGATGTCGGCCATGACGTTACCCGCATGTGGTCGCCACGTGGCCCTCGGTTGGCCCGATGATCGGGCAGTGCTTGCCCTCACATTGCCCGATGTTGGCCGCCATGTTGCCCCGACTTGGCCCCAATGCAGGCGTCACTTGGCCATGCCTGACCTCGATCCTCGAGGTGACTGTGCCCCACATCGGCCGCGACATCGGTGCGCCTCGGCCCGATGTCACGCGCGAGTCGGCCCGCTGTTGGCCGGGAGATCCACCCGCTTTGGCGCGCTCAGTGGGCACTGTCGGCGATGACGTGGCCTCGCATCGCACCCACCCTTGCCGTCTCTCGGCCACGATGTGGCCCGCCGGTAGCCCCGCGTTGACCGTCATGTGGGGCAACGCTTGCCCGATGATCGAGCCGACGTTGCCGTCACTCGGCCGTGTGGCGAGGCAACCTCTGCCCGTTGAGCCGCGTCACGTTGCCCGGCATCACCGCCGACATGGCCCTTCGTCTGCCTCATCCTGGCCCGCTGCGAGGCCGCCTCCATGATCGCCTTTGCCCGCTGTCGGCCGCCACACCGGGCCAACATCGACGTCATGCATCATCGACTCGGGGTCGCGATCCACCCGATCTGTGCCCTTTCGCGCCACTCCCCGCGCTACTCCGGCTCCTCCCCTCCGCCGATCCCCAGCTCCACGCGGAAGCGGTAGAGCGTCGCCCTCGGGAGCTGCAGCGTGCGCGACGCAGCCGCGGGCGACCCTTCGCAGCGCTCCAGCTCCTCCACGATCACCGCCCTGTCGAACCGCGCGTGCCGCTCTTTCCATGTCCCCTGCGCGAGCCACCCCGGCAGCCGCTCCGCCTGGCCCGCCTCGCTCGTCAGCGCCTCGCGGATGTCCGCGACGTCGACCTCGTCCTTCGACCGCGCCGCGAGCGCCGCGTGCAGCACCGCACGCTCCACCTCGCGCACGTTTCCAGGCCACGCGTGCGTGCGCAGCGCCTCCGCGAGCGCCGGCGTCACCCGCACCGAGCGCCCCAGCTCCCGCTCGAGCAGCGTCGTGAAGAGCAGCAGCGAGTCCCCCTCCCGCGACCGCAGCGGAGGCACGTCGATCTGGAACTTCCCCAGGCGGTAGACGAAGTCTTCGCGTAGCGTCGGCCCGGCGCCCGAGCCCTTCACCTCGCGGTTCGTCGCGCCGATGAACCGCACGTCCACGCGGATCGGCGTCGGGTCGCCTACCCGGTGGTAGATCCCGTCCTGCATCACGCGCAGCAGCTTGGCCTGCACCTCCTTCGGCATCTCCCCGATCTCGTCGAGGAAGAGGGTCCCTCCGTCGGCCTGGGCGAGGAACCCGGGCTTGTCGCGGTCCGCCCCCGTGAACGCCCCCTTCCGATGGCCGAACATCTCGGACTCCGCGAGCGTCTCCACGAGCGCCGCGCAGTTCACCGCCACGAACGGCCCCGCCGACCGCGCGCTCGCCGCGTGGAGGAAACGCGCGACCACCTCCTTCCCCGCGCCCGTCTCGCCGAGGACCAGCACGTTCGCGTCGGTCGAGCCGACCTGCTCCGCGCGCGCGAGCATCTCGCGGAAGAGGCGCGACTCGCCGAGGGGGAACGCCGAGGCGGGCAGTGCGCGCGTCGGCCGCGCCTCCGCGCGCCGGAGCACCTCGCTCGTCGCCAGCGTCAGGAGGATCGGCGCGGCGAAGCAGGAGAGGACGTCGGCGTCGGGGGCCTCGAAGCGCCCCGCCTCCGAGGAGAGGGCCTGCAGCACGCCCCGCACGCCGGACTCGGGGTCGAGGAGGGGGACGGAGACGATCGCGCGAGTCTCGAAGCCGGTGCGCTCGTCGATCTCGGGGTTGAAGCGAGGGTCCAGGCGCGCGTCGGAGATGACGAGCGGCATCCCCGTGCGGAAGCAGGCGCCGGCGATCCCCTTGTCCACGGCGCAGCGGATCGGGACGACGGAGGGACCCGCGGTGCCGTGGGCCTCGAGCGACTCGCCGTCGGGGGCGAGGAGGAAGAGCGTGCTGCGCTCGGCGCCGGTGATCGCGCGGGCGTTGTCGAGGGCACGGTGGATCAGCTCGGTGCGGGGCAGCCTGGGGTCGAGCGTGACGAGGGCGTCCATGAGGCTCCGGGTTCGCCGGTCCGTGGGTCTGTCGCAGGTGATCATGGGGGTCTCCCTATTCGCGCCGCACAATCGAGGCGCGGGGGAGAGTTGCGCACGGGAGGTGCCAGATCGGGGTGGATTCATACAAGTGGCGTGGCTGCATGGAGATGAAGCAGAGGTGATGGATGGCCAAGGGTGGGCCAACTGTCGGACTTCCCATCACTAACATTGCCCAAACATCTCCCGGGGTCAGACGCGAGAGATGCGTCCTGACCGAACTCCAATCTGCTCAATCACATCCATCCGCTCTCTGTAGTGATGGGAATTCCGATACCCCTTTCGAGCCTGAGTCGCCTTTTCCGACAGTTGCTCGAATCCTCCGAGATGGGCCGCGCGTCGGGTGAGGCCGCTGTTGCAGGGGAGGCAGGGGGAGCCGGGGCGCCAGGAGGCGGAGCCCGGCTTGCGGGAGGGGAGCCTCGGAGCTTTCTCCCCGGGGAGGGGGGCGATCACGAAAACTGCGCCCGGGCTCAGATTTCTGGAGGCGCTTCCGGCACCGCCGATTCGCGGTCGCTGGGTGCTCTCGCCGGCCGCAAAATCCGGGGGGAGCCCTCGGCAAGTCCTTGAGCGGGGACGGACTCCATCGGCGGCAGCGGGCATCGGATCCCCTGGCATGTGCGCTGCGTAGCGGACGAGCGGCGCGCAATCGGACACGACGGCTCGCGCACGTTTGTGAGGAATCTCTTGAAAGCGAGAGCCCTTCAGGGTAGTAATCCGTCCCTCGACTGTAGGGGACTGGACGCTTGGAGCCTCGCCCGCTCAACTCCGCCCTCCTGGCCGCCGGGGGCAGCAGCCTGCCGCCCCTGGTCGGAGGCGATCCCTCCGCCCCGCGCCACGCCGGCGCCTGCGTCGACCCCCGCGCCTCGTCGCGCGGCTTCCTCACGACATCTTCCTCTCGGAGTACGGCCATGATCCGCTCGCTGAATGCTGCCCTCGTCGCGGTCCTGCTCGTCGCCGCCCCCGTCGCCTGGGGCGACACGTTTCATGTGGAGGGCGGCTCGGGGAGCGACTCCAACGACGGGAGCGCCGCCACCCCGTTCAAGACCATCCAGCACGCGATCGATGCCGCGCCGAGCGCGGGGCGCTCGACGGTCTACGTCAACGCGGGCGTCTACCACGAGTCCGTGTCCATGAACAAGGCGGGCCTCTCCTTGATCGGCGTGGGGAACACCGTCATTGAGAACCAGGCCACTGGCATCACGGCGCTCGCGCCCGATCTGCTCATCGAGAATCTCCAGGTGCGAAACTGCAGCTACGGGTTGTATCCCTTCACGGACAACATGACCATCCGCCGCTGCCGCTTCGCCGGCAACGTCTATGGAATGGTCGGGAACGGACGGGGCTTCAACGTCCACATCGAGAACACGGACGTCTGCTGCTCGAACAATGTGGGCATCTATCTCTGGCTGGCGACAGCCATCCTGTACCGCGTGAACCTGGTCGAGAACGGATGGGGAATCGACGATTGGGCCGAACAGCATTTCGCAATGAACGATTGCATCGTCGCTTTCAACACAGGGGGCGGGATCCAGCTCCACAACAACTACGCGAGTCCCGTTCTGGAGTCGAATGACTTCTTCCAGAACAATGGCTTCGACATCCGCGGTGGCAGCGGTCAGGTCTCGGCCCTCGGTCCGCGCGATGTCACGGTCGATCCGCAGTTCCTTGACGAGGCGCACCACATCTTCGCATTGAAGTCGACGAGTACCCTCCTCAACGCCGGGATCGACGTGGACGGCCTGCCGGTGACGATCGGCGCGCACGAAGCAGGCGTCCTCTGCGGCGCGATGGCCGCCGCGACGGTCAATTTCTCTTCGTGGACGGATGGGACGGGTCGCCTGGTGACCGATTCCGCGGCGGACGTCGTCCTTTCGGCGGATGGCTTCTTGCGGCTGAACGGCGTGAACAGGGGGGTGGCTCTCTCTCCCGTGATCGACCTCGGCGACGACGCGGCGACCTCGACGAACGCCTTCTACACCGCGCTCGAGGAGCTGGAGCACCCCTCCGGGCAGCGGCGCGTCGTCGATGCGGATGATGCGACCTTCGCGCGGGAGTTCCGACTCCGCGCGCAACCGAGCACGTTCGGCGCGCTCGATCCCTCCCCGATCTGGATGGCCACCACGAGCAATGGGAACCACTACAACCTGCGGGGCCGCTACCTGCAGATCGAGATCACCCTGACGAACCAGGGGAAGTAGGCCCCTCCTCGTCGGAGAGCAGTCGTGCGCGCCCTGTCACGGACGATACTCGCAGTGCTCCTCGCGCTCGCAAGCGCCCTCGCGGCGTTTGCGCAGGGGGACACGCCGGCGCTCGAGGACGTCACCGTGGAGCATCGGACCCCGAGCGGGCTCGCGCTGCACTCGGTCACCGTCGAGCATGCGCCGCGCAAGGGCCTCGCGCTGGTGGCGACGACGGTGGAGTTCCAGCCCGAATCTACCCTCGCGCTCTACTCCGTCGTCGTCGAGGGACATCGGCGGGATGTGCTCAGCCTGTACTCCGCGACCGTCGAGTGGAAGCTGCTGCCCCTGACCGTGGGGCGCGGGACCGCGAACCCTCCCGGTCGAGACCTCGCTCCGGGCGAGGCGGGCGCGGCGATCCTCCAGATGGAGTTGAAGCGAAGAGGCGGTCGCGGAACCTTCACCCTCGAGTCGGTGCGCCTCGCCGCGACCGGATCGCTCGATGACGCCACGCGAGTCCGCGAGGTGCGGCTCGTGCACGACCAGAATGGCGACGGCCTCGCGGGGCAGGGGGAGCCGATCCTGGGCGCGGGTGCCTTCTCCTCGGATGACGGGACGGTGCAGTTCAATGGCCTCTCGCTGACCTTGGGGCCCAATGAGGCGCTGAATCTCCTCGCCGTCGTGGACCTTGCCGCGGGTGCGGAGGTGGGGAGGACCTTCTCGCTCTCGCTCTTGTCGAACGCCAATCTCTCCGTGCGCGACGACCGGGGGACGACGATTCCGCCTGACGGCGCACCGGTGCAGGCCGAGGTGTTCACGGTCGCCTCAACCAACGCCGACACCACGCCTCCGACGATCACGCCGATCAACCCCGTCCACGAGCAGATCTTCACGAACGTCGCCTCGACCGTGTTCGACTTCCAAGCGCAGGACGAGGCGGGCGGATCGGGCCTCCGCTCGGCAAGCGCCCTCCTCGACCAGGCCACGCGCCTCGCGGACGGACAGGCGCTCAACCTCGCCGCCATGCAGACAGGACAGCACCGGATCGACTTCCAGGCCCAGGACAACGCAGGCAACGTCGCCCAGCGATCGGTCCTCTTCTTCGTGCAGCGCGTGACCGCGATGCGCGGCGACCGCACGCCCGCCGACGCAAACGTCCCCGCCGGGAGGCAGGGCGTCGTCGCGATGCAGTTCGCGATCGACCGCGGCGGCGCCTCCGACGGCATCACGCTCGAGTCGGTCCGCGTCCGCGCGAGCGGGTCGCTCGACGATGCCGCGGGGATCCAACGCGTTCGCCTCGCCCGCGACGTGAACGGCGACGGCGCCTTCGACGCGGGAGACACCCTCCTCGGCGCGTCAATGACACTGTCAGGGAACGACGGCACCGCGACGTTCGCCTCCCTCGCCCTCGCCCTCCCGCCGGATGCCCGCAGCTCCTTCCTCGTCCTGCTGGACTTCGCACCAGGCGCCGCCGTCGCCGGAAACGTGCGACTGTCGCTCGACCCCGCCAGCGACCTCGGACTCCTGGAGCAGGGGACCTCCGCCGTCGTCCCGCAGGGAGGCGCGTTCGCAGGTCCCCTCCTCACGGTCGTCGAAGGCGTGCCGCCCACCGTCACGATCCTCTCGCCCGGCGCGAAGACCTACTCCGAGGTCGGTATCCTTACCCTCGACTACCGCGCGACGGACAACGCCGGCGGGAGCGGGATCGCCTCCATCGACGCGCAGCTCGACGGCGAGCCCGCGACGCAGGGGCAGCAGGTCGACCTCTCGACGCTCGCCCGCGGACCGCACCTGCTCGCGGTCACCGCGACCGACATCGCCGGGAACAGCGCGAGCGCGAGCGTCGGCTTCCTGATCGGTTCGCCGCAGGAGGCGCTCCAGATCGTCACGAACGACGTCGTCGCGCTCCTCGCGCAGCCGGGCCTCTCGGCCCAGGCGCGCAGGTCGATCCAGGGCGCGATCGACCTCCTCTCGGGGAACAATCCGAACGCGAACAACGGCGCCTTGCAGAAGCTGCGCGACGGGGAGCTTGCCCAGGCGCTCGGGAAGATCAAGGACGCGGTCAAGAAGCTCGCGAGGGCCCAGCAGCAGGGGGCGGACACGAGCGCGCTTCAGTCCGAGCTTGCGCAGTTCGCGCACGAGACGGTGAAGGTGCGGGTGATCGAGTTCACGCTCGAGCGGGGCGCGACCGACGCCAGGGCCGCCCAGGCGAGGCAGGATTTCTTCGACGGAGAGGCGAAGCTCGCGGCGGGAGACCTCGACGGCGCGATCCAGCAGTTCAGGGCGGCGGAGCAACGGGTCCAGAACAACGACGCGCAGCCGCCGGACCTCGAGGTCGTCTCGCCGTTCGACCAGCAGGTGATCCAGGGGTCGGTGGTCTCGTTCGACGTGCAGTACACCGACCTGCTGAGCCTGGCCGTGCGGAGCACCTTCCGCGCGACGCTCGACGGGACGAACGTCACGTCGCAGTTCACGACGTCGGGGTTCCAGGCGACCGCGACGCTGACCGTCGCCACCGGCGTGCACACCCTCACGGTGACCATCGCCGACACCGCGGGAAACGTCGGCACCGCGACGAGGACGTTCTACACGGCGCTGCACTTCGTCGTGGAGATCGTGCCGCTGCGCGGGAGGGCGTCTCTGACGGCCGGGGACCTCTTCGACGTCAGCGTGAGCACGTTCGACGCGCTGAACCGCCCGGTGCCCATCACCGGGCCGATCGATGTCGTCTTCACGGGCCTCTCGGCGCCCGAGGGAGGACTCGACTTCCCGACCACGATCCGCGCGAACCTCATCGACGGAGTCGTGGTGCTCGACCAGGTGGAGGCCTTCCTCGCCGCAGGCGTCCAGCGCGCGACGGTGACCTGGGTCGCGAACCCCTTGCTGACGGGCAGCGGGACCTCGCTCGTGAAGGCCGGCCCGCCGTGCCACGTCGTCGATTGCACGCCGGACAAGCAGGCGGGGAACATCGACACCGTCCTCCCCTCCCCGCTCACGGCGGGCGTGACCGATGCGTACGGCAATCCGCTCGCGGGCGTCGCCTGGACCTGGACGTTCGTCAGCGGCAATGCGTTCTTCGACGCGTCCGGCCTCCAGACCGCGGACGTAACGATCCAGGCGGATGGCTCTGCGACGTCTCCGGTGATCCGCCTGGGCCACCAGGGGGGCATGTCCGAGATCGACGGGACCGTCGAGGGCGTCGTCCTGACGCGCTGCACGGTGACCGCGCTGGCGCCCGGAGGCGGCGATGACGACGGAGACGGACTCACCAATGCGGACGAGGCCAGGATCGGGACCAACCCCTTCGCGTACTCCACGGCCGGCGACGGGCTCACGGACCGGGTCAAGGTCACGCTCGGCTTGAACCCGTTCGTGGTCGACACCGACCGCGACGGCCTGAGCGACTACGACGAGCTCATCAAGTACCACACCGACCCGCTCGTGCCCACCGGCGTCATCCTCATCACCGACCCGTTCCACACCAAGCCGATGGCTGTCCCCATCCTCGACCGCTCGCCCGCGCGCTTCCTCCCGCTGGAGCCCTTCCTCGGCTCCATCATGCTCCAGGGCCCGTGCGAGATCGAGGCCGGTACCGGCGAGGAGATCGAGCAGGTCACCGACCTCACGATCCCCGGGCGCGGCTTCGACTTCTCCTTCACGCGCACGTACCGCTCGCAGATCACCTTCAACGGCCCCATCGGGCACAACTGGGACTACAACTACCTGATCCACCTCGACGTCGACCAGAGCGGCAACGTGACCCTCTACAACGGAGGGGGCCGAGGCGACACCTACGTCTCGACCGGCGACGGGTCCTTCCAGAGCGCGAACGGGCACTTCTTCGTTCTGCGCCGCGAGGGGCCGGGATACACGCTGACCGCCCCGCAGGGGATGGTCCACGAGTTCGACGCGGGAGGGAACCTCGTCGCCCTCCGCGACCGCAACCTCAATGAGATGCGGTTCCACCACAACGACCAGGGGCAGCTCGACGTCGTCACCGACACGCTGAGCCGCGACATCCGCCTGCTGTACGGCCTCGACGGGCGGATCTCCGAGTTGCGGGACTTCGCCGGCCGGTCGATCCTGTACGGTTACGACGGTTACGGCGACCTGGTGAGCGTCCGCTCCCCCGTGGTCGTCGGGACGCCGACGGGGAACGACTTCCCGGGCGGGAAGACGGTCGGCTACACGTATCACAACGACTGCGTGAACCCCGCCCTCAACAACAACCTCGCGACCGTGACGGACGCGGAGGGACAGGTGTTCCTCGTGCACTCCTACGACGCCGAGGACCGCGAGGTGAAGGAGTGGTACGGCACGGGGACGTTCACCGTCGACTACGACACGATCCTCCGGATCACGACGCTCAAGGACCGGCGCGGGAACCGGACCCAGTACTCCTTCGACGCCTCCGGCCACATGATCGAAGAGCAGGTGTACACGCGTGGCCTGCGACCCGGCGACCCCGCGAGCTTCCGCACGACCCACGTGTACAACGCCGAGGGGCTGCTGACCCTGACGACCTACCCCCGCGGAAACTCGGTGGAATACGAGTACGACTCCGCGAACCCCGACCGCTTCGCGCAGGCGAACCTCCTTCGCGTGACGCGCCACTCGAACGGGATCCCCGGCGACCAGGCCGACGTCGCCGTGCGGATGGAGTACGAGCCGCGGTTCCAGTTCCCGAAGCGCGTGAGCGACCCGCGCGACGGAGGGGCCTTCGGGCGGTTCACGACGACGTTCGTGTTCGACTACGAGCAGGGCTCGGGGAACGCGGGGAACGTCGTCGAGGTCCACGCGCCGGGAGTGACCGAGGGGCTGGGGGCGCCGGAGATCGTGGGCTCGCGGATGGGCTACAACCTCCGCGGGCAGCTCGTCTCCACCGAGGACCCCGAGGGGAACGTCACCGAGTACGACTACTACCCCGAGGGTGACCCGAGCGGCCTCGCTGACGCGAGCGCGCGCGCGAACGGCCCGGGCGGCTACCTCGCCGAGGTGATCCTCGACGCCCGCAACGACGGCCGCCGGAGCGAGGCGGCGCCGATGGCGCAGATCCACAACTCGTGGACCTACGACAGCGTCGGGAACCGGACGTCGTGGACGGACGGCAAGAGGCAGGTGACGGCCTACGTCGTGAACTCCCTCAACGAGGTCGTGAGGCGCACCTCGCGCGCGCCGTTCTCCTACGTCGCCGACACCTTCTACGACGCCAACGACAACGTCGAGCGGGTCGTCGAGGCCAACGACACCTCCGTGCCGGGGGAGCCGCAGAGC
>Ga0209514_10001697_pt1 | contig 36728 bp, 24 predicted proteins | sample Subgrocontami58m_FD_187452 | JGI IMG/M metagenome (GOLD analysis project Ga0209514, IMG submission 187452) | Subsurface groundwater microbial communities from S. Glens Falls, New York, USA - GMW37 contaminated, 5.8 m (SPAdes) (version 3) | ecosystem: Environmental > Aquatic > Deep subsurface >...
CCATTCTATTACGGAAACACCTTCACTATAGAAATAGTCATCCAATCCCAGGTCAGCAATTTCCGGAAGCTTTTCCAGGCGGTACAGGTCTACGTGATACAGCGGCAATCTACCATTATATTGCCTTAACAGCACAAACGAGGGGCTTGAGATATTTTCTTCAACCCCTAATCCACGGGCAAGTCCCTGGACAAAACAGGTTTTCCCGGCGCCAAGTTCGCCGATAAGTAAAATAACATCTCCGGGCTTCATAATTTCGCCCAGCTTACTTCCAATAGCCTGAGTCGCCTGTGGACTACGGCTTATAAGTAGCAACGGACTAATGGCTGGAAAGAAAATGGTCCCAGCCTCCCCTTTCCCAGTGCAATACCTTATCCCGAACGTCCAACAGGGTTACTTTTTCCGGTTTACCGGAAGTAATTTCTCCGATAATAGTTATTGGACAGGCAATCTCTTTTTTTACTGTTTCCATCACCGTTGCCGGCGCGGTAAATAATAGTTCATAATCTTCACCCCCGAATAGGGCCAGGGGCAGCGCCCTTTCCCCGAATGCCTGCTTTAGCCGGGGTGATATGGGTAATTTCTCGGTGTTTATTATCGCCGAAACCTTGCTTGATTGACAAATATGCCCCAGGTCGGCAACAAGGCCATCGCTTATATCAATAGCTGCTTTAACACCGATACGGGTAAGGAACTGGCCTTCTTTAACTCTTGGTTCAGGATGGAGGTGGGCAGTTCGTAGATATTTTGTTAAGCTGGTATCAACCTTTTTATCTCCTGTCATCAGGGCAAGGCCGCCGGCTGAGTCGCCTATGAAACCCGTAACGGCTATTTTATCTCCAGGGCGAGCAGCGGAGCGGGTAAGCGGATTGCCACCATTCAAACATCCCCATAATGCAACGGTAATTATGGTACATGCCGCGGTTACCATATCGCCACCCACGATAGCCACCTGGTATTTTTTGCAGGCTTTCAACAGCCCATTATAGAGTTTATCTATATCCTCAACCAGGACATCGCCCTGCAAAGCTAAAGTTACCAGAGCGTATTTAGGGACTCCTCCCATAGCGCCAATATCGCTAATATTCACTGTCAGGGATTTCCATCCAAGTTCTTCCCATGTTGTTGTTTTTAGGGAAAAATGGACATCCTGGACAAGGGTATCGGTTGTAGCCAATTCAATGTTGTCAGCGCCTTGCCAGACGGCGGCATCATCTCCAATCCCGATTTTCACTCCCTGCCAGGCTGCCGGTTGATATTGACGAGAGCGTTTTACTTTGCCGGCGATCAAATCAATAAGGCCGAATTCGCCAAGTTCGTTAATCTTCATATTCAGGATTATAGCATTGTTGTATGGCAGCTACAATGATATCTTAAGGACACACGTGGGGAAGATTTTGGAGAATGTCCCTATATGTTGACAAATACCACAATAAGTAATAATATGTAAATGGTAGTGAGAAGCATTAGCGTGTGATATAACAAAACGCTTGATTCTAGCTTTCTCATAAACTTATAACGGAGGTTTAAAAGATGATCTATATTGATAGCCACAAGGGTTTTAAACTTGATGGGGAAATGAAAAAGACGCTGGTAACTGGCATAAAAGCTGGCGGGAGAGATGAATTCGGTGTAAAAGGTCTGAATCTATATTACAATGACAACAGGGCTTTCTGTCTAACGGATGCTCCCAGCGTAGATGCCGTGCGCAAGTCGCATGAAATTAAAGGTATAAACTGTGACGAAATTGTTGAGGTCAAGACATTGGTCTAGTTTGATGGGGGTCTGGGGAAAGAACAATCCCAGACACCTAATAAATGAAAATAAGTGAGGTAATTACGATGGTAGCCATAGAATTAAAAGATAAAGTTTGCCATACCGAGGTTATTGAGGACGACTGCGGATACAGGTTGGCGGATGTTTGCCACGATGTTCCCCGTTCCTTAAAATTGAATGACGCCTATATCTGTACCAGGGATGCGTGTGGCGAAATATGTGAAGAGATAGAGCCTGTGTGGAAAGCAGACGATTGCGGATGTCTGTGTTGCTGAAAATAACCAGGTGAACCTCATCACCGGACCTCTCATATACCCGTTGATGAGGCAATTTCCACTTCCAACCCATATTGGATACTGGATAACGGTAAAAAAGGTCTTCCCATTTTTATAAAAAAGCGGGAAGACCTTTTTTTAGGGATATACAGGGTTAGTATTCATTGATAGTTTCGGGGACTTTATGTTGGCGGCCGAGAATAAATCTGATATATTTAAACCATTGTGCGTTATCTTATTATAGCTGATATTCATTCAAACCTGGAGGCGTTTACCGCAGTTCTTCGGGCGGCGAAAGGTGAAGGGGAAATAACTGAAATATGGTGCCTGGGGGACATAATAGGCTATGGACCTGACCCTCGGTCTTGTTTACATTTATTAAGAGAACATCCTCATATTTGTGTAGCTGGTAATCACGACATGGCAGCTATAGGCAAGATAGATACATCAGATTTTAATGTGGCTGCTGCTCTGGCCACCAATTGGACATCTCAACATTTGTCTAATGAAGATATACAATACCTTGCATCGCTACCAATAATTAGAGAAGTGGGCAATTTTACGTTAGTTCATGGCAGTCCCCGGGGACCACTATGGGAATATGTTCTCTCACCTCTGGAAGCGGAGGGGGGCCTCCCCTATTTTCATACCAAATATTGCTTAATCGGACATTCTCATGTTCCAACTCTTTTTATGTTTGAAGGCAATCATTGCTACCAAACCATGCTACCATCTACATTGCTCCTTGGAAAGAATCGCTTTATGCTCAACCCGGGAGGAGTTGGCCAACCAAGAGACCGCGACCCCAAGGCCAGTTTTGTAATCTATGATAGCGTCTCTAACAGTATAATGTATTACAGGGTTAGGTACGATATATCTACGACCCAGGAGAAAATGATCCGTTCAGGTCTTCCCCGAAGTCTGGCGAACAGGCTTAACTACGGGACGTAATATTAACTGATATTACCCATTGCTACGCCAATCCTTTTCTGATACAATCGCCCTAGCTAACGTGTGAATGGAAAGGAGCTTTATTATGGCAATCCTTTATCAAAAAAAAGGTAAAATCACAGTAATAACCATCAACCGTCCTGATGCCTTCAATGCAATAGACCCGGAAACACTTGAAGAATTAAATTACGCGTTTGCCGACTATAACGACGACCACGAAGCATGGGTGCTTATTCTGACCGGATCGGGCGATAAAGCCTTTTGTGCCGGCGCGGATATAGGCAAGTTGGTACCTGTATTGCAGCATCAATGGGTACCCCGTCCGTGGAAGATGCCGGTGACAATCGCCAGGGGGCTGGATATATATAAACCGGTAATCGCCGCTGTTAACGGAATGGCCCTGGGGGGTGGTTGCGAACTGGCGCTGGGAAGCGATATCCGCATTGCTTCGGAGAATGCCTCATTCGGGTTGCCTGAGGTTAAAATAGGCTTGATTGCAGGCTGGGGTGGAACGACGCGCCTATCGCGGTTAATACCTCCTGCTAAGGCTGCCGAGATGATATTTACCGGCCAGCCAATGTCGGCGCAAGAAGCTTTGCGCTGGGGCCTGGTTAACGAGGTCGTCCCACAGGCACAACTCATGTCCACTGCCGAGAAATGGGCTGAAAAGATTTTAGCATCTGCGCCCTTGGCAGTAATGGCCGCCAAAGAGGTTATGCGGAAGGGTATGAACACAACCCTCGATGAGGCGTTGCGGTTGGAATGGACAAAGATAGGTGAGCTATTCAAAACTCAGGACGCAGTGGAGGGCCAAAAGGCTTTTAAGGAACGCAGAAAGCCGAATTTTACAGGTGAATAGGATGGGCATTATCAAGTGCTCGTTAGAAAGAGGATTTACGGTATGAAGATAGAGAAAGTCGGTGTGGTAGGTTGTGGGCTGATGGGTTCAGGCATAGTCGAGGTATGCGCCCGGGCTGGATATTCGGTTACAGTCTCAGAAGTAAACCAGCAACTTCTGGATAAGGGACTGGCAGCCATAACTAATTCTATTACCAGGGCGGCGGAACGGGGTAAAATCACGGATGAAGATAAAAAAGCTACGCTGGGCAGGATTAAGGGAACGACTAACCTGGAGGATTTCAAAAATTGTAACCTGGTAATAGAAGCTGTGCTGGAGGACATGGCCCGAAAAAAGGACATTTTCCGGCTACTGGACAAGGTATGTCCTAAAACAAGTATACTGGCAACAAACACGTCCTGCCTGGCCATCATAGAAATGGCCATGTCCACCCAGAGACCCGACAAGGTCCTCGGTATTCATTTTTTCAATCCGGCTCCAGTAATGAAACTGGTTGAGATAGTAAAGCCTATAGCTGTAAGCCAGGAAACAGTAGGCGACGCAAAAACCTTTGCGGAGTCCCTTGGTAAAAAGGTTATCTTTGCGCCGGATTCTCCGGGTTTTGTAGTTAACCGGTTACTGGTGCCTTTTATAATAGATGCTATCCGTATTTATGAGGCAGGAACTGCCACCGCGGAGGATATTGACCAGGGAATGGTATTGGGCTGTAACCATCCAATGGGACCTCTGGCCCTGGCAGACCTGGTTGGGTTGGATACATTGGTAATGGTCGGAAACGCCATGTATGAAGAATTTAAAGAACCCCGGTTTGCCCCAACACCGCTATTGAAAAAAATGGTGGCTGCTGGAAGGTTGGGCCGGAAGACGGGGCGGGGTTTTTATCAGTATTCATGAATAACACCAAACAATTGCCTTTCCCTTGACGGAAGTGTTAAGGTGAGAGTGACTATTATTAAGATATTAAAGTACCCCTCTCTCTAAATCGTTCGGCTGAGCTCACGACGAAGTCTCTCTCCATAGGGGAGAGAGGGTTATTTTTAACGCGTTTTTCATCCTTCGTGGAGTCCCGATTTATCGGGAAAGAGGGGCAGGAGTCGCTTGACAGGGGTTTGTCATAAGTCTAAAATAGCCCATGCATTTTATTCAAAGGATGTTCGAAATTTAGAAGGAGGCAGTTAGTACATGGCTGGTTCATTGGTTGTATTGCGTTGCCCCGCAGAAAATAGCGGAAAAGGACAGGTCTTCCTGGACTCAGCAGTAATGGAGGAAGACAAACTTGCTGAAAATGATGTTGTTGAAATAAGGACGTCTTATGGTCGTAAGGTATGGGCAAAGGTAGGGAAACCGATACCCGGCGACAAGGGGCAGATGTCTGCTCGCATTGATACTCATATGAGGCAGTCCCTTAAATTAGCTCCCGGTCAAAAAGTAAACATTGAAAAGGTAAATCCAGGGGCGGTACAGAAGCTTTTATTATTGCCTACATCCACTATATCCGGGGAAACCCAGGCTATACCCGCCTATTTAAAGGATGTATTTGCAGGTCTGGGTATGCCTGTAAATGAAGGTTCGCTTTTATGCGCTACCCTTCCCGGAGCTAAGGCTCCAACCATTTTCAAAGTTAGCGCGGTTACACCGGGGCCGGGAATTGTTACGCAAACCACCAATGTCGAGATGGTAGTGGAAGCAGATATCCACGGTGAAAGCGCCAAGATTTCCTTTGAAGATGTAGGTGGGCTGAACCGCGAGGTCCAGCAAGTCCGTGAACTGGTTGAATTGCCCTTAAGAGTCCCTGAGGCTTATACTCAATTAGGTATCACTCCTCCCCGGGGCGTAATTTTCCACGGACCTCCGGGGGTAGGCAAGACCCATCTGGCGCTGGCAGTGGCGAATGAAATGGATGCCGACTTCCACTTCATTGATGGCCCGGAAATTATCAGCACCGCCTACGGTCAAACCGAAGCCACACTCCGCAAAATATTCGACGAAGCATCCCACCATACACCTTCTATAATATTTATTGATGAGGTGGATGTGATGGCGCCGAAGCGGGGTGAAAGCGGCTCCTATGCAGATACTCGTATGGTAGCTCAGCTACTAAGCCTGCTGGACGGAATGAAAAAATCCGAAGGGGTCATAGTTATCGGCACGACTAACCGTATCGAAATGGTAGATATGGCTTTGCGCCGCCCAGGGCGGTTTGACAGGGAGATTTTTATTGGACCACCGGATACGGCGGGTAGATTGCAAATACTGAACATTCATACGAGGGGTATGCCACTAACCAAAGAGGCTGAGGATTATCTTCCGGAAGTAGCTGATAGAACCCACGGCTTTGTCGGCGCCGATTTGATGGAAGTATGCCGGGAGGCCGGGATGAACGCGCTACGACGCTTTTTCCAGAATAGTAAAGTTACAATTTCTACGGCTGAGGCAAGCCACCTGCAAAAAATAATCGTTGAAAAACTTGATTTCGATTATGCTTTGAGTCATTCACGACCATCAGCCCTCAGGGAGTCGTTGGTTACTGTACCCGATACCCGGTGGGATCAGATCGGTGGTCTGGAAGAGTCGAAAAACAGACTCAAGGAATTGGTCGCAATGCCGATTTTACACCCCGAGGCATTCTTGTCTATGGGAGTGAGACCTCCAACTGGTATAATGCTAAGCGGCCCCCCCGGAACTGGTAAGACGTTACTGGTTAAAGCCATTGCCTCCGAATGCCAGGTTAATTTCATCGGTGTTAAGGGTCCAGAGATATTCAGCAAGTGGCTGGGTGAGTCAGAGGAAGAGATCCGTCATATCTTCCAACTAGCGCGAAGAGTGGCGCCGGTAATTGTATTCTTTGACCAGATCGATGCCATTGCCGGACGAAGGGGTGCAGACGTAAGCACCAAAACCTCGGAAAGGGTAGTGAACCAGATCCTGACCGAAATGGACTCTATCGAACCACTGAGTGGGGTAATTGTCATCGCTGCCACTAACCGCCTTGACCTTATAGACCCTGCCTTGCTCAGGCCTGGCCGGTTTGGCACTCATATCGTGGTGCCCTTGCCCACTGAAGAGGAACGAAAGAGCATCCTTAAGGTTTACTTAAAGAATGTGCCATTTAAAGGGACAACCCAGGACAAAGTAGTCCTTGCGCTGGCTGCCAGCACAGATGGCTGGTCCGGCGCAGACCTGGAATCCCTCTGCCACGAGGCCAAAATATGTGCTTTGCGGGATGGTGGTTTTTCGAAAGCAACTCCATTAACGATGGCCCACTTTAAAGAGGCCGAAGGGAAGCTATCTCAGGCCAGGGGTATTCTGGACCAATAAGTATCTGAGCCAAAACCTCAACATAATCGAAAAAACGCCCCACAATAACGTGGGGCGTTTTTTCGACGTTATATTTTGTTAACTCCTAATAATAATATCCTTAGGAGAGCCTTTTTTAATTGGAATTTACCTTTCAGCTTATGGCATATCCCCCCTGTTGGTAAAACAAAAACCGAAAAGTTATAATTGATATATTACTCTATCGTGTGACAAAGATTCAGTTAGATACCCCAAGCGCTACTTGACAGGAGATGCATAGTAGTATATAGTATAACTTTGCATGACTATGCCTCTAGTATTTCTTCAATTTCAATTAAAACCTCGTTCTACGGTTATAAAACCGTGCCTTTGTAGCACCCCCGCATAGCTAATATTTTACCTGTATTAGGAGTGAAACGAATGGTGTCAACATTTCCAGTTGTCCCTAACTATTTAACTGTTTCTCAAGAGCGGAAAAATTATGGGCTATTGCCAACAGTTATGGAAGTGCCCAACCTGATCCAAGTACAAATAGATTCGTTTGACTGGTTTTTAAATGCCGGGCTCAGGGAATTACTCCACGATATTTCCCCGATTCAGGATTTCACCGGAAGCCGGTTGGACCTATCCTTTAAAGATTATAATTTCAAAACTCCCAAATATAATGAGCATGAATGCCGGCAACGGGAAATGACTTATGCTGCGCCTTTATACGTAAAAGTGCAACTCCTTGTAAAAGAGACAGGGGAAATAAAAGAACAGGACCTGTTCTTCGGGGAATTCCCTTTGATGACTCAACAGGGTACTTTTATCATCAACGGTGCTGAACGCGTAGTAGTCAGTCAGCTCCTGCGTTCTCCAGGGGTGTATTTTACTTTAGAGGAAGATGTGACCAGCGGGCGTCAGCTTGGTTTGGGAAAACTCATACCCGACCGGGGGGCCTGGCTGGAATTCGAAACAAGTAATAAAGATGTTTTATCAGTAAAAGTAGACGGCAAGCGCAAAATAGCCATTACCACGTTACTACGAGCCATCGGTTTTAGCGATGACGAGGAACTTATGGGGTTATTTCAGGATGTTGATAATGATCCTGAGCATAAATATATCAAGGCCAGTATAGAGAAGGAACCGCTTATCCGGAATAAAAATGAAGCGCTGGTTGACATCTATAAGCGGTTAAGGCCAGGAGAGCCGCCTACCTTAGATAATGCAAAAGGGTTAATCGAGAACCTTTTATTTAATTCAAGACGATATGATTTAGGCCGGGTGGGCCGCCATAAACTTAATAGAAAATTAAGGCTTTACCGGCGTCTGGTTGAACAGGCGCTAGAACCAATTGGTGGGGCGGAATTACCACCGGAAATTGCAGAGAAAATTATAGACCTGGCTGGCATTGCAAAAAATAACGATGACCGGGTAATAGAGCCGCTTAAACAGCTAAACGAATTATTATCCAGGACCACTGAAAAAGGACAAACGAAAGAAAAGATTAAAGAGATAACTTCACGGGTGGAAGGTGCGATTTCACGGATAGAAAATCGGGTATTAACCTCCGAAGACATGGTGGAAATCGTACGGCAGCTCATATTAATTAATAATGGCAAAGAGCAGTCCGATGATATAGACCACCTGGGTAACAGACGTGTCCGTACCGTAGGTGAACTGATACAGAACCAGTTCCGCATAGGGTTACTCCGTTTAGAGCGCGTAGTGAAAGAAAGAATGAGTATTGTAGACCCCAAACTGGCTACTCCCGTAGGTTTGCTCAATATCCGGCCAGTAGTGGCCGCAATGCGTGAATTCTTCGGTGGTTCCCAGCTTTCCCAGTTTATGGACCAGACTAATCCGGTTGCAGAATTAACTCACAAGAGACGTTTATCGGCTCTGGGGCCAGGGGGGTTATCGCGAGAGAGGGCTGGTTTCGACGTACGGGATGTCCACCACTCTCACTATGGGCGTATATGTCCCATAGAAACTCCTGAAGGGCCAAATATCGGCTTGATAGGGTCCATGGCAACATACGGACGGGTCAATAAATTCGGTTTCATCGAAACCCCTTACCGTCGGGTAATCCATGAATTGAATAGCGCAGATAAGGTACTCGAAGGTTGCACCCTGCTGGAGAAAGTGGTTGATAAAAGGCACCATGCTATAGCAGATGCAGGGGTTGTAGTTACTCTCACCCTGGCTAAGAAAATTGCCAGTTTAGTTTCCAAAAAAATATCTGTAGTACCATTTGTATCTAATAATATTGAATATTTAACTGCCGATAGAGAGGAAGAATATACCATAGCCCAGGCTAATTCCCGGCTGAATTCTCAAAATCAATATATGGATGAGAAGGTTGAGGTACGACGGGGAAACCGTTACTTTTTTGAAGTACCCGGCAAGATAGACTTTATGGACGTTACCCCCAAACAGGTTGTCAGTGTTGTCACCTCATTAATCCCCTTCCTGGAACATAACGACGCCAACCGGGCTTTAATGGGTTCCAACATGCAACGCCAGGCGGTTCCTCTTCTCCGTCCGGAGGCGCCTCTCGTTGGTACGGGAATGGAATATCTGGCTGCAAGGGATAGCGGACAGGTAATATTTGCCGCTGAAAATGGAGAAGTGGTTGCCGTTGGCGAGGACATTCGCGTTAAAGAAGGTAACACGGAGCGGGTTTACCCTCTGGTAAAGTTCATGCGTACGAACCAGGGAACCTGCATAAACCAGCATCCTGTAGTTTTTAAAGGGGACAAAGTAGTAAAAGGACAGGTTTTGGCAGATAGTTCAGCGACAGATCACGGTGAGCTGGCGCTCGGCCAAAATATCCTGTGTGCCTTTATGAGCTGGGGTGGTTACAACTTTGAAGATGCTATCATTATCAGCGAAACCATTGTCAGACAAGATAAGTTTTCCTCGATTCATATAGAGAAGCACGAGATCGAGGCCAGGGAGACTAAACTGGGACCCGAGGAAATCACCCGTGATATCCCCAACGTAGGTGAAGAAAGCCTCCGGGACCTGGATGAAGAAGGTATAATCCGCATAGGCGCCCAGGTCGCTCCAGGGGACATTCTTGTAGGTAAAATTACCCCTAAAGGGGAAACTGAGTTAAGCGCTGAGGAGAAGCTTTTGCGCGCCATTTTTGGCGAAAAAGCCCGCGATGTCAAAGACACGTCATTGCGGGTGCCACATGGTGAACAGGGTAAGGTTATCAATGTGAGGATATTCTCGCGGGAAAATAAGGACGAACTACCTGCGGGAGTAATTAAACTGGTGCGCGTTTGGGTAGCTCAAAAACGTAAGATATCCGTTGGTGACAAAATGGCTGGACGCCATGGCAATAAAGGGGTGATCTCCCGCATCCTTCCCGTTGAGGATATGCCCCTTTTACCTGATGGCAGGCATGTCGAAATGATTTTAAACCCCATTGGTGTACCATCCCGAATGAACCTTGGTCAGATTTTGGAAACGCACCTGGGGATGGCTGTCCATACCCTGGGATTTAAAGCATTATGTCCTGTTTTCGACGGGGCCACAGACACGATGATAGCTGATGAGTTGGCCAGAGTCTGGTTACTGGAGAGAGCCGGGGCTGTCCAGGACGTAAACGGTGAATTATTGGTGAATATAGAAAAAGGCAAGGAATGGCTATCGCAGCAAGGGATCAACGGCGAGGATGTATTCGGAGGCAATCATGTTGGGGAGGCCCGTCTGGCTTGCTTGCGGATATGGCTTTCAAATATGGGGAAAAGCGCTATGGAATTAAGCCCCGAAGACGTAGAAAAACTAACCGAAACTGTTTACAGAGTGGAAAGGAAATCACCTCCTATCTTTGGAAAGTTTGAACTGAGGGATGGCCGAACCGGGGAACCTTTCGATCAACCGGTTACAGTTGGTGAAATTTATATGTTGAAACTCAATCACCTTGTTGAAGATAAAATCCACTCCAGGTCAACGGGGCCGTACTCTCTTATCACCCAACAGCCATTGGGCGGTAAAGCCCAGTTCGGTGGGCAGCGTTTCGGTGAAATGGAGGTATGGGCGCTGGAAGCTTACGGTGCAGCACATATACTTCAGGAATTACTGACCGTTAAATCAGATGATGTGGCAGGCAGGGCAAAAACGTATGAGGCTATAGTTAAAGGCGAAGATATACAACACCCGGGTGTCCCGGAATCATTTAAGGTGCTTGTCAAAGAACTTCAAAGCCTTGGACTCGCGGTTGAGGTGCTGAATGAGGCTGAAGAAAAAGTAGCCTTTGGTGAAGAAGAAATAGATGATAAGACACTGGAAATCCGCCGCTGGAGCGGAATGGGATTAATATCGCAGAAGGGGAACTGATAGTGTTAGAAGTTAATGATTTTAATGCAGTAAGAATTTCACTCGCCTCACCAGAGCAGATACGTAACTGGTCTTATGGCGAAGTTACGGTTCCTGAAACTATCAACTATCGGACGTTGAAGCCCGAAAGGGATGGACTATTCAGCGAACGTATCTTTGGTCCTACAAAGGACTTCGAATGCTATTGTGGGAAATATAAACGGGTGCGTTTTAAAGGTATTATTTGTGACAAATGCGGGGTTGAAGTTTCGCGGGCTAAGGTAAGGCGGGAGCGTATGGGCCATATCGAGCTGGCGGCTCCCGTGGCACATATATGGTTTTCAAAAGGGATACCCAGCCGGTTAGGTCTTCTACTGGACCTTTCCCCCAGAAGCCTGGAGCGCGTGCTTTACTTCGCCCAATATGTTGTCACCTCCGTAAACGTTGAAGCCATTAAAAAGAATACGGATGGCCTGGTTTCCAGAACCCAGGAAGCAATTGATAATCTGCAAAAAACTCTAGATGGGCAGATTAATGAAATCGTGTCCCGCATCCAAAAAGAAATATCTGAAATGGAAAACAAAGAGCCAGATAAAACCCAACCCCCGGAGTCAGTTAATGAAAAAGAAGCAGCCATAAATGTCATCCGGGAAAAAGTTGTTCTTCTTGAGAGTGCTTTAAAAAAATATAAGGGTAAAAAGCACAAAAAGGAACTTATTTTTGAAAACACAGTTATAGTTCCCAAAGATACCGTAGTAACAGAAGAGCATTATTCTTTGCTCAGTCAAACAGCTCAGAGATATATAGATGATGTAACCCAACGATATCAAAACCCACAGGGGGAACAAAATCAGCAAATTAAAGAATTAATAGCCCAAAAACAAATAGCGGCTGAGGAGGAGATTTCAAAGCTTCAAAAGAGCTTTCTGGAAGCCAAAACAGAGCTGGAGACAAACTCAACTTCTCGTTCTGAAGAGCTTGAAGATGTTAAACCGAGTGTTTTGCTAACGGAGAGTAGATATCGCGAATTACAGGATAAATATGGCGACCTATTTGAAGCCGGGATGGGAGCCGAAGCAATACTAAAACTCCTCAGGGATATAGATATTGATGGACTGCGCTTAAACTTGCTGGAAGAAATAAGCTCAACGTCCGGACAAAAACATAAAAAGGCGTCTAAACGGTTGCGGGTGGTTGAAGCCTTTCGGCGGAGTGGAAACAAACCTGAGTGGATGATACTTACCGTGCTACCTGTTCTCCCGCCTGACCTCAGGCCAATGGTGCAGTTAGATGGCGGCCGTTTTGCTACCAGCGACTTAAATGACCTTTACCGCCGTGTCATCAACAGGAACAACCGGCTACACAGGCTATTAGAGATGGGAGCCCCGGAGATAATCGTGCGTAATGAAAAACGCATGTTACAGGAGGCGGTGGACGCATTAATCGATAACGGACGCCGAGGGCAAGCCGTATCAATAGGCGGCAATCACAAGTTGAAGTCACTTTCTGATATGCTTCGAGGTAAGCAGGGACGTTTCCGCCAGAATCTACTGGGTAAACGGGTTGACTATAGTGGACGGTCGGTCATAGTGGTTGGTCCGGATCTTAAACTATATCAATGCGGGTTACCAAAACGAATGGCTCTGGAATTGTTTAAGCCATTTGTCATGCGTCGGCTTATGGAACGTGGTGAAGCGCACAATATAAAGAGCGCCAGACGCATGGTCGACAGAGCAAAGGACGTAGTCTGGGACATACTAGAAGAGGTTATCAAAGAACGCCCGGTACTGCTTAACCGCGCACCCACCCTGCACCGCCTGGGTATACAGGCATTTGAACCCGTGCTGATAGACGGGAGCGCCATCCAAATCCACCCGCTGGTTTGTACTGCTTTCAACGCTGACTTTGACGGCGACCAGATGGCAGTACACGTACCTCTGTCCAGGGCGGCAGTCAGGGAAGCCCGCGAGGTTATGCTGAGCATGAATAATATGCTATTACCCAGCTCGGGTGAACCCGTGGTTACCCCGACTCTGGACATGGTTTTAGGTTGCTATTATTTGACTAATGTGAGACCGGGAGCCAAAGGAGAAAAGAAACAATTCGCCAGTTTTGGAGACGCCAGGTTAGCTTATGACCTGGGTATGATAGAACTGCAGGCCGAAATCGAGGTCAGAGATGTGGACCATGACAGCAGAATGTTGACTACATCTGTGGGGCGTATTATCTTCAATGAAGTGCTCCCCAAGGCAATGGGATATTTCAACCAGGTGGCAGATAAAGCCAAACTTAAAAACATTGTATCGGAATGTTACAAGCTGGTAGGTAACAAAATCACGGCGGAAGTATTAGATAACCTTAAAACACTCGGATTCACTTATGCAACAAAATCGGGTATCAGCATCGCTTTAAATGATATTGAGGTACCCGCAAGCAAACCTAAAATACTTGCACAAGCTGAGGAACAAATAGCTAATACTGAGGGCCAATACCGCCGCGGCCTTATTACGGAGGACGAAAGATATAAAAGCGCCGTTAAAATATGGCTGGATACAACCGATAAATTCAGGGAGGAAATAAGGCAATCTCTAGACAGGTATGGAAGTATCTATATGATGGCAACGTCCGGGGCCAAAGGTAACATTGACCAGATCCGCCAGATGGCCGGAATGCGGGGATTAATGACGGACCCTTCAGGCCGCATCATTGATTTCCCGATACGGGCCAGCTTTAAGGAAGGTCTTTCAGTCCTGGAGTACTTCATATCCACCCACGGGGCGCGAAAGGGCCTTGCCGATACAGCGCTGCGTACTTCAGATAGCGGCTATTTAACCCGCCGCCTTATCGACGTCGGACAGGATGTTATCATTCTGGATGATGATTGTGGCTCAACGTCGGGCATATGGATTGCTGACCCTGACGAGAAGGACAAGGGGGTTCTGCCACCCCTGAACGAGCGTTTAACTGGACGGATTACCGCCGCCAGAATCGTTTCCCCCAAGACTGAGCAGGTAATAATTGACGTTAATCAGGAGATAGACGAAGATAAAGCAAAGGAGATTGTAGCGCTTGGCATCAACCGGATCTATGTCAGGTCGCCTCTGACCTGTTTTTCACACCGGGGTATATGCAAGCGTTGCTATGGGCGTGATTTAGCGCGCCGTAATCTGGTAGAAAAAGGGATGGCAGTAGGTATTATCGCAGCCCAGAGCATCGGCGAACCGGGGACTCAGCTTACAATGAGAACTTTCCATACGGGTGGTGTGGTCGGTATCGATATTACGAGCGGTCTGCCCCGTGTGGAGGAGTTATTCGAGGCCCGCGCGCCAAAGGGGCAAGCGCTTATATCTGAAATAGATGGTATAGCTGAAATTGAACGCTCTGACGAAGGACGAAGGATTAAAATCGTCAGCCAGGAGACTTACCGCGATGAGTACCTGCTACCCCTGAATGCAGAGGTATTAGTTCAGGATGGGCAACAAGTAGAAATTGGCACAATCCTTGCCCGGCCTTCACCCGATAGCGGAGAATCTAAAGATACCCCTGCATTATCCGCCCTGTTAGCCAAGGTAGCCGGACAGGTGGAGCGGGCAGAAGATCGCCTGTTCATAAAGTACGAAGAGCGGGACGAAAGAGAATACCCCATACCGGCAGCAGCCAGTCTAAAAGTGGAAAATAAAGCGTCTGTAAGGGCTGGACAACAGCTTACTGATGGACATGCAAATCCGCAGGATATATTGCGCATCATGGGCAGGGAAGCTGTCCAGCGTTACCTGGTGGATGAGGTGCTCAAGGTTTACCGTTCCCAGGGCGTCAACATTAATGATAAACACATCGAAGTGGTAGCAAGGCAGATGTTGACCAAGGTGCGCATCGAGGCTTCCGGAGATACCGATCTTTTGCCCGGTGAATTGGTGGACCGTTTCAATTATGAAGAAGTTAATGCCAAAGTCCTGGCTGAGGGTGGCGAGCCGGCTACTGCAACGCCTATCCTGCTGGGAATCACCAGGGCCTCATTGAATACAGAGAGCTGGTTGGCAGCCGCTTCGTTCCAGGAGACCACCAGGGTGCTTACAGAGGCAGCTATTTCGGGCAAGGTGGACAGACTTCAGGGGTTAAAAGAGAATGTCATAATTGGTAAACTTATCCCTGCCCGTTCGCTGACTATTACCAAAGAAGCACCGGTTGAGACTGTAAAGGATCAATTACTCGAAGCTGCCCGCAGATGGGCTGCGGGAAATGAAGAGAAGGCAGCTATTCCAACGGAGGATCCAGCACCCGTCAAAGACGATTCAGAGTAAATACATACTCAATCATTAATCAAATATTAGATATAATGTTAAGTAACATCAGGTTCACATGGATGACCGTATGTCCAAAAATAAAGATTGGTTCGATAATCAGGTTCTAGTAATCGAAGTTATATGATAGAACATATCATACGAACCGAACGAGCAACTTTAAATTACCGTCTCCTTGCTGTAGTAGCTATCGCCCTTGGGCTCTACTGGCAGCGGGAGACGGTAACTGTAATACCCACAGTTGTCCTGATTTCGGCTTATCTTGCTTACCAGATGCTTGTCGGCAGGGTAATTCTACCCCGGACACAAAGCCATTATATAGTTTATGTACTGGCTCTTGTAGACACCATTGCAGTAAGCGCAGGTCTTTATTTGTCCGGAGGGCCGCAGGGAGTCCTCTTTTTTTTATTCCCGTTGTTTATTGTATATTATTCCATGTTTTCCGGTTACCGGAGCGCTTTGTTTAGCGCCATCACCTTTAGCCTGGCATATGCAGGACTATTTTTTTTACACAATAAGACCGGTGAAATAAACTCTCTTGTTGCGGTACAAATCCCTTTCCTGTTTCTGGTAGCGATTCTAGCCGGTTATCTCTCTGCCCGCAGACTGGAAGAACGCCGGGAAAATGAGTCTCTTCAGGAGTTTATCAGAGTCCATACTCACGCTCAAAACCTGTTAGAGATGGCCAGGACTCTAATGAAGTCCTCGGAATTAACCTCAATACTCCGTGAAACAACCGCCAATTTGCCATCTATTGTAGGATTTCCTTACTGTCTGTTAGCTTTATGGGATAAAGAAAGGCAAAAACTGATTTCGCCGGTTGTCAATCAGGCGCTACAAGATTTGGGTAAAAAGAATTGGAGAGATATTTTATCCAAAAGCGATGTTGGCAATATTACGGAAAAGGCCGTTGAAACCGGAACTATATTGATTTCCGATGATCAAGACAAAGGGGATATTACATTACCTGCCTGGGCCAGGGACCTTTCAGCCAGCCCGTTATTAGTCGTGCCCATTCAGGCAAGAGGTGAAAAATTAGGCGTCGCCTATCTTTTCGATACAGGTCCAAAACATAGCCCAACTGAGAAAGAATTGAAACTTGTTAAAAGCTATGTAGAGCTATCGGCAGAGGCCATCTCTAACGCTCAAATATATGGCAAAGCCCAGAACAGGATTAAACAGCTAGCGGGCGACCTGGAAAGCACCGTCCAGCGATTGGACCGTCTTAAAGAAGCGCACCGTAATCCTCAACTAATAGTTGGAGAGCTTAGTCTCGACGGTGTAAAAGAGCGGGCTTATATAGGTAAAAAATTACTCAGCCTGTCTCCAACCGAATTTGAATTACTGTATGTATTAGCCGAAAACGCCGGACAACCGGTAAATCAAGAGACATTGCTCAGACGGGTATGGAGCGAGAAATACCAGGGGCAGGGGAATGTGGTGGATGTTTCTGTACACCGACTCCGCCGTAAGCTAGAGGGCGATTCACCGGTACAAAGGATTATCACTGTACGCGGCCGCGGTTATATGCTTTTGAAAAATCCGGTAGCTCCCCATGATACCGATGCTAAGGTTGAGACTGTCTCCCGTTAATAAGGGCAGCTACATAGCCAGCCCCGAACCCGTTATTTATATTCACCACTGACACACCGGCCGCACAACTATTTAGCATTGCCAGGAGGGGCGCCAGCCCTCCGAGGTTCGCTCCGTAGCCTACACTCGTAGGCACTGCAATTACTGGAATGGATACAAGGCCGCTTATAACGCTGGGCAAAGCCCCTTCCATTCCGGCGACGGCGACCACTACTCTGGATTGGCGCAACCGGGGCAACTGGTCTAACAAGCGGTGCAACCCGGCCACTCCAATATCATAAGCCTTCTCCACTTTGTTTCCCATAAGCTCTGCTGTTACTACAGCTTCTTCAGCTACAGGCAGGTCGGCGGTACCGCCACAGACAACCATAATTCCCGGGCGCAACGCTATGTTTTTTAAACGGTTGAGGACGATAGCTCGCGCGTCAGTATGATATTCAACTTCAGGCAATATTTTCTTAACTTGCCTGTATATTTCGAGGCTGGCCCGCGTAATTAAAAGCTGGCCCGATTGAGATGCCAGGCGTTGAGCTATAGAAACTATTTGCTCTGGAGTCTTGCCTTCACCCAGGATAACTTCAGGGAATCCCTGACGAAGCGCCCGTTGATGGTCGGGCTTAGCGAATCCCAGGTCTTCGTAGGGGAAAGCTCTTAAATGTCCCAGCGCTTCTTCGATAGTTATATCGCCTGATTTGACGCTGGACAGGATGTTCCGCAGGTGTTCTGGATTGATGAGTAAAGCTCCTTTTTTTCGTATATGTTAACTAGCTATGAATTATAGCATCTTTTTTAAGGGACGTCCTTTACTCTGAAAATAAACGCCCCCGCTCCGATACGCTTAAGTGCATCGGAGCGTCCCCTTCACTCGAAGGGAGCTAAAAGTCTTCCGTAATCCGTGGATTTTTGGTTTCGTCTGGATTTGAATAAACGGCATTGGGTGCGCTTGTTAAAATGCGGCTATTTTCGAGGGAAGGGGAAGACAATCAGGCCTGAATACAATGCCCCCTTTGCCATCATAGCCGCGGCAAATGGTTCGGGAGCTGTTACGAATGGTAGGCCATTCGGAACAGTTCCCAGGATCTTGTTTGAGAAAAAAGGGCTGATTCCAGCTCTGCAACAGATGATGATTACAAGGGCCAAACCAGCAGACTAACATGTTCGCCAAAGTCAATTCAGTCCACTGTTCTAGTCGAGAGGGGTGTGCGGTACTTGACGATAGACAGAACCGACACCTTTGAACTAGCTACACGTCAAATGACGTCTTAGCTACTACACATGAACCATCGATTCGAATCTCTCAGCCTAACAGCATAACAGAACCGCACCAATAATCATCGTGGTTACACCTCATCAATGTTTCTTGTACTTGCCTTCTCGCCAGTCCTGATAGGTATCTTCAGCTCCGCGCTTGTGCGCCTCTTTGGCAAGGGCGATTCCCTTATCGGTCTTTCCGGCCATAAAACAGCAATGAGCAGCACAATCCAATGCTTGAACGTGTTCAGGCATATCTTTGAGGACGATTTCAAACAGTTCCAAAGCCTCAGAGTGTGCTTCACATTTCATTCTCGCGTAGGCGAGGCTGAACGCCAAATGAGGAGACATGCCGACCTGTTTTGCGACCTCCTCCAGGCTCTGTCGGCCTTCGTCATAACGGCCGTTGTTGACCAGGATAATCCCTACTTCAATTCGTGGGAGATCCCATTCCGGCTTGAGTTGCGCGGCGATGTGACACTCAAGGATGCCATCCTTTACATGCCCCATTTTCCCCAGCTGGGCCCCCAACTCAAAACGATAGTCCGGATTCAATGGCTGAAGTTCTACTGCAAGGCGGAGGTGCGTGACTGCCGTCTTATCATCGCCCTCGGCTATCGACTGCACGGCCTGCGTCATTCGGTTCGAGGCGCTAAATTTCGCATCACCATGCAGTCGATAGGCAACACCTGTTTTGAGGGCGTCAGGATGGAGCCTCGAAGTTCCTTGAGCCCAATGAATGGCTTGCTCAGTCAATCGGAGCGCTTCCTCCTGGTTGACAGGAAGGTGTTCCTGTGCCCAACCAGCTGTCTTAGGAGCGGACCTCAGGTACTTGAATACCAGAACCAAGCGCCCATACCAGTTTCCTTGAACCGCCTCCAAGTCGGCACGCCAGACGGGATCAGTTTCTTGTTTCCACCATGGCCCGATCAGATGTGCTGCAGAGGGGAACTGACATCCAAATGTCATCAAAGCGACGTTTGCCTTGGCAGCCACGTCAGGGGCGAGGTGACTTGATTCCTGCAATCCCCTCAAAGCATGATTGGTGTATCTGAGCAGATGGCCCACCAGGTCTGCGGCGTCCTTGCGTCGTTCCAATTCTTGGACCAGCAAGTCTCCAATCCTGAACAACATATGATTGCGCCGCAGAAGCACCAGAATCTCACGTTTATGTCCCTCAAGTTCTCCGCAACTCAGAACACTTGCCAGGGCATTGATGTCAGGTTCTTTCGGATAAGTCTTGCCGGAGAGCCAACTGTCAACCGTATTCTCGACAACCGTGTCCAGTCGCTCAACGAGGTCATCACGCGTGAGGCCGCTCTTCTTTCGCAGCTCATTTAGAGACTTCCCGTGGCCGTTCTCTTCGACCCAAACCGGCTCCTCCGAATCGAGACGTGTTATGCCGGCCAACCTGAGGAAACCAACCAGGCGAATGGCGAGGTCAATCGTAACTAACCTGAGGAAGGGCAATTTCCATGAGCCGTCCTCTATGCCGAAAGTTGGTACGCCTCGCATCCGGCCGGAGATCCCGTTCCACATCTTGGCGTATGATAACAGGGCAAGCGAGATGAGGCGATCGTCCTTCGCCGGGTAACCCAGTGCCTCGGTATGTATATCAGGAATGACCCCGTAGTCGACCAACGACTTGGCAAACGCATCATAGACCTGGATTCGGCGCGCCTCAGACAGGTTTCCTGCGTTGAAGAGACGACGAGCCGTTCTGTCATTAGGGAGCATGGCATCAACGCCAGACGCCCGTACTATCCTGCCTAATATTTCGTCGCTGGTCGGCAGACGGAGCGAATTCCTCTTCTTTTTCATTCAGCACTTGCCACCTTCATCTACCTAGCCAGGCGCCTGGCTAGGTAGATGCCATCTTCTGCTACTTTTTGTGTTCGCTGTTTTGTGAGTCGGACTGGGTTTCGCTGCCAGATTGAGCACGTTCCTCCCAATCATCGGGGCGTTCATCCCAACCCCGTGTTTCCCAGTAAGCGTCATTGTTAGGATTCATCTGGTTGGAATGGTTGTCCTGGTCGTGTTGACTCATATTACCTCCTTATTCCGATACTAGGCAAGGACATGTCCCTGATTCGAATTATCAGATATTTCTCTTGTTGTTGCAGCCCCAATTTTCTGGCCAATTTTCGAATACTAATTCCCTGCCCGCTTCGACAACTCCGGAAACAGATAAGGCAAGCTCTTGAGCACCTTTGGACTCTGGCTGATCGCCCCGGCTCATGCCAGTCTAATTTAACAAAACCTGTTCGGTAACAGTTTATTTTGACGCAATACGTATCAAGACTGTCAAAACTTTTGCACACGACCTTAGAAACCTTCTCGAAGAAGCCGATTTTACCGAAAGTAAAACCTTCCTTAATTCTTTCGTAAAGCGAATCGTGGTAGACCAAAGAAAGTGGTCATACATTACAAACTGCCAATGCCACCAGATAGAAAGAAGGGGCAATCCGTGGAAGTTCTGCCTATTGATACCCTTGGTGGGGAAGGGGGGACTCGAACCCCCAAGCCTTGCGGCACATGGTCCTAAGCCATGCGCGTCTGCCAGTTCCGCCACTCCCCCATGCGGCATTTTTATGTTACACGACACCAGATTCGTGGTCAAGAAATAACGAAGTTAGAAGTCTGAACTCATTTGCCAAACATCAATTTTGCCCTTCGGCTTTCAACTTGTCAGCTATCATCTTTGCCAGCGCCTTCTTATCCACTTTGGCTACATCACCAGACCCGGGCAGACTCTCTACAATTTCCAGTCTTTCCGGCAATTTGTACGGGGCAATATTTTTATTCTTCAAGAAAGATACCATTTCATCAAACGTTAACTTCATTCCCGGCTTGAGAACAACAAACGCACACGCCTTTTCCCCCATCATGAGGTCAGGCATAGCTACGATAGCTACCTGGTGTATCCCGGGATGGGTGAACAGGAGGTTCTCGATTTCCGTAGGGTAGATGTTCTGGGCCCCGCGGATGATAACATCCTTCTTCCTCCCTACAAAAACAATGTTACCTCTTTCATCGAGTCTGCCCAGGTCCCCACTCCTCCACCACCCGTTTTCGCCCAGTTCGCCCCATGCCTCTATAGTCGCCTCCATATTTTTATAATAGCCCGAGGCTGTACATGCCCCTCTAACCTGTATTTCCCCCACCTCTCCTTGCGCCAACTCCCTACCTTGCTCGTTCATGATTCTAATCTGGTTGCCGATGGTTGGTCTGCCCGCTGTGAAGTACCTGACATCTGGCGGGTCATCCACATATGCCTGGCTAATCGAGATGGCATCCATTGAACCGGCCCCCGATATAAATGTACATCCGACTTTTTCCTCCAGTTCAACAGCAATATTCGGAGGAGTAGCGGCGCCGCCAGCCCTGACCACCCGCAAGGAACTCAGGTCGTATTTCTTTAGGTTCGGATGCCGCAACATGGCGATAAGCTGTGCAGGCACCACGATGGCTACGGTGATTTTTTCCTTTTCTATCAATTTAAGGGATTCCTCAGCGTCAAACCAATCAAGCAGAGCCGCTCTGGCCGGCACCATTAGAGGGCAAAAGAATGCGTAAATAGCGGACCCTCCTGAAAGAGGTGCAATAGCGCCTATTACATCCTCGCTGGTTATTTTTGCCCTCTCTATCACAGTTCTTCCTAACACCTTGTATGCTGCCTGGGAATGCTCGCAGAATTTTGGCGCTCCGGTAGTACCGCTGGTGGCCATAATAAAGTTAAATTCAAAGGGTCCGAATTGGGTTTTCTTCAAATAGTCTGCCGGGTATTTCCGCTCTAAAGGCTTTTCAACAAGCTCTTTATAGGATTTAGCCCCCCGCGGGACATCATCGCCGACTACAAATAAGTGTCTCAGTGAAGGCAGTTTCGAGCGGATATCCTCAATCATGCCATGATAGTTAACCTTCCGGAATTTGTTAGGGGTGATAGCTGCGACTGCATTCAGCGATTTTAACGTGCGCTCCATCTCCGCCTGCCGCCAGGTCAAAGCCGGGAATACGCTGAGAATACCTGCCTTAAGAAAAGCTATCCTCAGAACAATATTTTCCACCCAGTTAGGGAGTATGACTAATATTACTTCATCCTTTTTTATACCCAACTCCATCAAACCCAGGGCAACGCGGTCGGATTGGAGCTTCAGTTGAGACCATGTGAGCCTGCTTCTGGAATCAACAAATGATAGTTGGTCGGGATATTTTTCAGCATTATGGTCGCACATATCCGCCAGTGTCTCAGAGTTCCAGAATCCACGGGATACGTATTCGTCAATCATCTTCTGGTTGAATCGGGTCTGTTTTGCCATTTGTTATGCCTCCTGTACCGCTGGGATTCTAACATGGTAAAACAGGTTTGACAAGCTTGACCTGGAGAAGCCGCCTGGTGTAGGATAAAGCATGGAATCTTAAGAATTTGCTACGGGGATTTGCCGGACCAGTTGAAGAATGTCTGAAAAACTTCAGGCCGTTGCCAGTATAATATAGATAAATATATTGTCGCCAGCGTAGCTCAGAGGTAGAGCGGCGCTTTCGTAAAGCGCGGGTCGGGGGTTCGATTCCCTTCGCTGGCTCCACATTATTCGTTTTCTATCACAACCTACACAATTTATCCAGAGTTCAGGGTTGTAGCTTATCAGCCGCTATTTTTTCTTCCCTACGGATCAATGTCCCTTTAGCAATCTGTTCGATAATAAAATTAGCTATTAACCTGGTTTCTTCAAAATAATATTGAGGAATATTCAGAGGAAATTGCTGGTCGGATACTATGGCCAGTATCTCTTCCGGGCTGTGAATTAATCGGGGATTCACCGATGTGCGCACTACTTCTATAGTCGGCCACGCAGAGCGTTTGTATCCTTCAACCACAACCACATCCACCTTTCCCTCGAACATAGAGATGATTTCCTCTAGAGGTGGTTCCTCGACTACTTGTTGTATCATACAGAGGCTGTCCTTAGATGAAAGCACTACGATATCGGCGCCGGCATGAGTAAACCTCCAGCTATCCTTGCCCTTTCTATCTATATTAAAACCGTGCGGGGCGTGTTTGATAACAGCGAGACGGTATCCCCTGGACTTAATTTCAGGCACGATATTTTCAATCAATGTGGTTTTGCCAGCCCCCGAACTACCTACAAAGCTAACAACTGGTATTATCATATTATTTCCTCAAATTTTATTATTTATCACTTTTAGTTAATTTAAGTACCTTGTTAAACTTTCCCCGGCCAAACACGAGGTATATAACCTTCCAAACCTAATCCACGTAATGTCTCGGGCAGTGGTTTACCTGTCTTTCTGTCCCACTCCATTATCTGGTAATAGTTATCTAGCATAATATCCCAGGATTTAAGGACTTCTTTGCCTTTCCCGGGACCGTCAACCGGAACAGAACCGTATCTGGGGGAAGGCTTCTCCACTTCAGGCCCTATACCGTGCGTCACATTAAAAACGCGCATCATATTTACCGTCCGCCGGCCCATGAACATCAACTCTTCCCACGTTAAGTCCCAGCCGGTAGACCCTTTCAATAACCTCACAATCAGAGTTGGTACAGTTCGTGTGCAGAATTTGCACGTCCCCAGGGAATCGAGGACCTGGAAGGACCCTTTAGACCGGGCGATAAAGGAAGACACCTCAAGCGGCGAGAAGGGGTCAGTAATACCAGGGATTCCCAATTGCGCGGGACGGGCCACCGCATCGGCTTCTATAGTTCCGGTGTTGGAGACACAGGTATCAAACATCTCTGCCCACACGAGGCGGTGGTCGTGGCTTCTCGGTGTGCCGCCTTTTCCCGGATGTATTGCCATGTTGACTGCGTCTCCACCCAGCTTTGCAGCGGCGCGCATTACACCCTCAGCCAAAATATCGCCTATTCCTTCCCGGAAGGCAATACGCCGGAGCAGCTCTCTGGTGGCGTCAACGTTCCCCCATGTCATTTCCAGGCCACCCAGGTCTTTTTTGGTTAGAACCCCTCTCTGGTAGCATTCCATAACGAAAGCAACTACCCAGCCAGCCTCATTAGTGTCAAAACCATTGCGGTCCACTTCATTACTTAACATAATCATACCCGCCACATCTGTGTTCCCTATGATCGGCCCCCACGATGCCAGGGCCTCAGCCTCAGGTTCCTCACCGATATATCCGGCATAAGGCCCATCGGTTATTTGCAAGATATGGCAGTGATGCATCTGGCATGCCCAACAAGAATGAGGTTTTGCTAGATATTTCTGCCTTATATACGATACGTTCCATTTTTTAAGTGCTTCCGGTTCTATGTTAAAAATGTTTGTGGTATAGTTTCTTACCGGCAGTGTGTTAGCCGGGGCATTTTCCTGGATCCCCCAGAACATCCCGTCGTTATATACGCGGCTCCAGCGCGGGTCACCTTTTATTAATTCCAGAAATTCATTGTTAGCTTTAGTCAGTTCCGCTCTATCTGCAAGTTTTATGGTTTTATTACCGCGGGCGATGGCAACTGCCTTAAGTTTTTTAGAACCGAATACAGCCCCAACTCCATTATGGGCAGCCACGTGGCCTCTATCGCCTACAAAGGCAGCAAAACGAGACAGGTTTTCACCCGCCGGGCCAATACCAAACACGCTCATCTGATGCTGTCGCTCAGTGTATCCCAGTTCTCCCTTTATAAGGTCTTCTGTTTCCCATGTATCTTTGCCCTTCAGGAAGGCGGCATCTTTCAGCTCCGCCTGGCCATCATGAATATAGAGATAGACAAGTTTTGGGGAAGCTCCTTGAACAACAATAGCATCATAGCCGTTAAGCCTTAAAAACGCCCCCAGGAAGCCGTTAGCCTGCGTGGATGTGGCTCCCTGTGTCATCGCGCCCTTGGTTACTACCGATATTGTGCCGGAGCCGTGTACCGGAGTCCCGCCCAAAGGGCCGGAGGCAACGATTACCCTGTTGGCAGGACTGTTCCAATCCACACCGGGTGGCACTTCCTCACAAAGTATTTTGACACCCAGGTTGACTCCCCCCAGATATTTCCGCAATGTCGCTTCGTCGAGATATTCGTCGCCCAGGGAGTTCATGGTTAAATCCACCCGTAGAATTTTCCCGTTGTAGCCACTTATTTCAGCCATTCTTGCCTCCTTAGTGGATTACAGGATTATCCTGGAATCCTTTAACCTGGTGATGTCCTCCCAGGAGTAGCCCATGTCAAGTAATATTTCTTCGTTGTGCTGCCCTAATTCAGCAATACCAGCCCTGATGTTAAACGGCGTCTTGCTGAACTCAAGCGGGTTAGTGAACTCGTTAAAGGGGCCAATTTGCGGATGGTCGACTGTCGCAATGTAGCCCGCCTCCCAGGCTTGAGGGTCATTAGCTACCTGGTTATATGTGAAAGCTGGCGACCAGTGAACATTTTTCCCTTTAAGCCTCTCTTCAACCTCGCTAAAAGTAAGTTTAGCAAACATTTTGTCCAGTATTATGATAAGCTCCCTGCAATTATTGGCGCGGCTAGGTGTATCCTTGAACTTCGGGTCGTTTTCCAGGTGTTCAAGATTAAAGGAGTGGCAGAAATCATGCCAGTTGCGGTCCGGCTGTTTACTGGAAATCATCAGCCATTTATCGTCCTTCGTAACATAGCTATTGCATAATGGGTTAATAGTTGCACGCCGGTCTTTACGTGGCACTTCTTGTTTGGTAGCCAGAGCAGTCTGAACACTATGAGAGCCCGCATCTAACATGCTACCATATAGAGAAGCGTGAACAAATTGACCTTCACCGGTCTTTTCCCGGTGAAAGAGGGCCATGCCAATGGCCGCAAACAGGTTCATTGCAGATACATGGTCTCCGAAACCCGGCTGGCACTGGACCGGTATCGAACCCGGCTCACCGCAACTGGCCATCAGACCGCTACGGGCCCAAACACCGTAATCGAATCCACCCCGGTCACGTTCCGGCCCCCTGATACCATATCCGGTGCCCAGAGCATATATTAACCTGGGATTTAACTTCGATAAGGTATCATAGTCCAGGTGCATCCTTTTCAGGGTCTCCGGCTGGAAATTGGTCATGAATATATCAGACCCTTTGACCAGTTTATGGATAATCACTCTGCCTTCATCCTTGTTAACGTCAATAGCAAAGCTCTTCTTTCCCCGGTTGCACTGTTCGAAGTAATAGTTGATGCCTATATCGGGCGCCGATGCTGCCTGGCCTGTTACCCTCAACGGATCGCCGCCGGCCGGGTTCTCTATCTTGATAACCTCAGCGCCGAAATCGGCAAGGTGGGTAGCACAATAAGGTACGAAAATGAACTGCCCCATCTCAAGCGCCTTTATCCCCTCTAACAACATGAATGTCTCCTCTCCTAATTTACGTTCTTTTAATTATAAAGACTTTTTATAAACATAGTGTGATATTGGCCAAACATTTACCGGGTCTTAAGTCGGAACCTCTTGCCTGGCGCCAACATTTTTGGCTATCATAGCCAATCCCAAAAGGAGAAAAGTCAGGATAAGCCCAACAACGTTGGCTCTTTCGTATTCCCCGGCCCACCAGTGTTCGAACATTATTATGGATAATACACGGGATTTCGAAGAGTACAGAAACACCACAGTAACCAGGTCTCGCACCGATAAAAGAAACAGGAGTATCCACGCTGAAATAAACGACGGAGTAAGTAAAGGCGCGATTATCCGGCGAAAAGTATAGACCCATGAAGCGCCCAAAACCCTGGAAGACTCTTCTAACTCTGTACCTACCTGTATCATTGCCCCGTTCATCACCCGCACGCCTGTGGGCATCCCGCGAACAACGAACGCCAGCATCATTAACCATAACGTGCCGCGGAGAAACACAAAGATGGGCAAACCGCCAACAAAAGCCCATAAAAACCCTATTGCGAGAACAAGGCCGGGCACTCCATACGGCAGCCACGATACCAGGTCGAGCATCCGCCTGCCCACGAACTTACCCCTGGTAACCACATAGCTGATCAAAGAGAACAACAACATTCCCGCAGTTGCTGTGCCCACGCCCAGAATCAGTGTATTTTTCAACGATTGAAAAAATCTCGGGTCACCGAGAGTTCTCTCCCAGTGTTTCAAAGTAAAAGGGTCAACCACAAATATGCCCCATAGTTTCATAAAACTGCCCAGGATAAGAGTCAGCAGCGGCAGAAGTGTACCGGTAATGAAATATAGAAGCACGAGTCCCAGCGTGACATACTTCCATTTCCCCAGGCGGATTGGACGTATGGCAAAACCTCTCCCGGTAACGGTTACAAAATTCCGGTTCCTGAGTAACCTCCATTGGAGATAAACCAGAGCTGACACAATGAGTAAAAACACCGTTGATAAAGCCATCGCCTGGGGAAAATCTGCCGGTGTGATACCCAACAGCCACCACACGCGAGTCGTATATACGAAGATACCATTATTGTAACCTAAAAAGAGCTCTGGCTCGAAAGACTCCATAGCCAGGATAAAACCGAGAAGCATAGCCCCAAGGATAGCCGGTGATAGTAGAGGAACTGTTACGTGCCGGAACGTGGTAAAGTTATTGGCCCCGGCCATACGGGAAGACTCCTCAAGAGCGGCATCCATTCCCTTAAATGCAGGCGTGATGAGCATGAATATTATAGTGGATAGAGGGAATATGGAAACCCATATAATACCGCCATAGGAATATATGTCGAATATTGGTTTCTCAATATGTAGCAGAGACTGGGCTGCTTTATTCAGAAAGCCGATTTGCGGGCCTGCAAGTAGTGTCCAGGCGACTACCCTGGGAAGTAAAGGGAGAAATATCTGCAACCATACCAGAAACTCCAATATTTTTCTGATTGGTGTATCTGTTCTGGCAACAACCCAGGCCAGAAATAAAGCAATAGCGCCTGCCAGTATTACGCGGACAATGCTCAACCACACCGTTACCCATAAGGCATCATATGTCTCGGATGAAGAATAGGCCCGTACGTAGCCATCAATGGTAAAAGCCCCTGGAGTTCCGGGAGGTCCGCCTTTGAAGCTCCCGTACATCAGCATAAAAAGGGGATATAATACTAAAAAGGTTACAAAAACGAGCAACAACCAGTTAAGTAATCTGGACTGATTAATTTTCAATTGTTTTTACCATCTTGGTGTATTCTTTCAAATCTAGCATTAATCAGGTTGAAAACACACCATGTCCACGGCTTTAACTCGCTGTTTTTCTATCCACCGTCAAGGCAAAGATAATTCTTTCCAAACATTAAGCAATGCCAGAGCTCGAGCAGCCTGACCGATGGAAGGAAAGACTGCCAGGCCGTTCTGGGCCAGGTACTGCTGAATCTCCAGGCAAAGATGAGGGGCCAGGCCTGGCTTAGCTACAACTATCATTGGTTTTGATAATGATTGCGCCACCTTTGTCAGCAGCAGGCTAATATTCCTTACCTGTTGCTCACCGGCAACATCCGCAAGCTTACCTACATGCAGGTCTACCATCAGGATATCCACCTGAGGCTCACCTGCACAAATATGTAAACATGACTCCAGGAGTTCGGCGTTACTGGATTTGCCTCCTAAGTCCAATGGATTCTGGACGATGACTCCTACTTGAGGCAGGAGACGTTGAAGTTTGTCCTGTGTTTCTGATGAAAATCTTGGAACAACCAGTCCAGCCCTGGAACATGTATCTGAGGCTATTACTCCGATTCCACCTCCCCCGCCGCTAAGTCCGGATACCAGGGCTACCCGTCTTCCGTAATGATATGGTAACTGCTGGAATATCAAAACCATATCGGCAAGGGCTTCGAGGCTGTCCACAGATATGGCTCCGGCCTGCGTCAGGGCCCCCGACCAGCGTTGTGGCGAGAGCGTAAGAGAACCTGTGTGTGACATCGTAGCCCTGGTGCCTGGCTCGGTCATGCCGCCTTTACATAACACTACGGGCTTCCTTCCGCGGAGATCCCGTAACTGTTGCATAAGCCTGCCGCCATCCCTGACATCCTCAACATAAGCTCCGATGATACCAGTTTCATTATCGCCGGACAGGAAATCCAGAAACTGATGGATGTCCAGATCACAACCATTTCCAAAGCTTACAATCTTACTAAAACGAATACCCCGTTCCAGTCCAAGTAAAACCATATCTCCTGTAAGCCCGCCGCTTTGAGAAAGAAATGCTACAGGGCCGGTTTCCGCTATCTTATCCATTGTACCAAATGGGATCCGGGCCCCGGGGGAGCAAATCCCCATACAGTTAGGGCCGATGATTCTAACATCTCCCTCTCGAGCGCGCCTTACGACCTCGGATTGTAAATGTGCCCCATCGGTTCCCATCTCTGCGAACCCGGCAGTATAAATCTGGACGACTTTTACTTTGCGCTCAACACAACTATCAATGACATCCGGAACGCTTGAAGCCGGCACTGCTACAATACAATAATCCGGCCCTTCAGGCAGCGCCCGCAAATCCCGGTAAACCTGGTATCCCAATAAATGACCGCCACCCTGGCTGACTGGATAAAGATTGCCCATGAAACCTGCCCGCACTAAGGCGCGGAAATAGTTTGCTCCAATATTTTCTCCGTTCGCTGAAGCGCCTATCACGGCAATGGAACGGGGACTGAAAATAGCAGAAAATACATCTTCTTTGATGGAAATTTCCACGTTGAACTGCCTGACCTTCCTTCATTCACACATTCACAATGGCAAACACACCATAATGAGACGAGATAACTGAGAGTTCGATACGGTGTAAATTCAACCGCCTGGGTCTGGATGGCCGGTAATAATTACAGTCATTTCCGAGTCCGGTACCAGGGGAGTATCCAGTCCTTCTAATTCTTTGATGTCGCGATTACCTACATGAATCGTGACAGTAGGCCTTAATTCTCCGCTTGTTCTCAATACACTCAATCTGAAGTGAATTCCATGTTTTTCAACCAGCATCAGGAGCAATTGGCGCACTGTGGTGTCCGTCTGAAGGGATAATTCTTCCTGACGATTACCCACTACATTTTGGACCAATCCTATATAACGTATTTTTACAGTACCCAAATGGCTCAACCTTGCTATTTTGCCCTGACGTGTTTAATACAAAGTGGCTTTATGAAATCAAAGGACAGCACTCAATAGCAAAATTGTGATTTTGCTTGTTTAAGTATTGTCTTTAACAATACTGGAGATTTACGAAAGGTAAATTACCTTGGGTTCTGTGCCCATCTCAGGCCGCAGCTTGAACGCATAACGCTGTTTCAGTAGCCTGGATACTTCACTATCAGGGTCGTCTAAATCCCCAAAGTACCGGGCATGGGCTATGCACGTCAATACACACGCCGGCTCCAGTCCCTTCTGTGTCCTCTCATAACAAAATTCACATTTCTGTACTGTCCCTATCTGATGCTTCTTGTACAGTAACTTCTCGAAGGGTGTTGCCTCCTGTGTATAGTACTGCCGCTCTTCCTTCAGGTAGAATCTGGCCCCATACGGACAGGCCGCCATGCACGCCCGGCAACCTATACATTTGTTTTCATCTATCCGTACTATCCCATCCTCGGTCCGGTATGTGGCATGGGTCGGACACGCTGTCTCACAGGCAGGCTCGGCACAGTGGTTGCACAATACCGGTACAAAGAGCCTCCTCGCCGATGGGTACTTTCCTTCTTCCCGTTCCAACACCCGGGACCAGAACACCCGCGGCGGTGTGCCATTCTCAGCTTTGCAGCTAGTCACGCAGCCATAACATCCCACACATCTCTTTAAATCTATTACCATTCCTAGCTTAGCCATTTATTCCTCCGCTTTATATACTTTAACTAGCGCACATCCGTCCACCGCTGTCGATATCCAGTCTACGTGGGCCGGCGTTAAACTAAGTAAACTATTAAAATTAACTCCTTTTCCTTTACCGATGGGTTTATGTTTGGACCAGCTTCCGAATCCTCCAGCTATACCAACTGCATCTATGTGGATACACTCCGTAACCTTGGCCCTGCCCTTGACTTTACCTGCCTTAGACTCCACCCATATCATATCTCCATCTTTGATACCCAGCTTCTTGGCTGGAACACTGTTAATCATGATTTTGTAGGCATAGGGATGGCGTTCGGCCACTTCGTTGAGCCAGGGGTTCTTGGTGGTAACGGTGTGATAATGCATGGGCACTTTGTAGTTGACTGTAATGAAGCTAAATTCCGAGTTCGGGTTCTGTTCTTTTTCAGCATAAGCAGGACAGGGCTTGAATACGGGAATGGGAAGGTAATCCGATGTATCCCACCATTTCATACCCAGGCTATCCGCTACTTTCCTGGCCTCCTCACCCCGCCTTTTTATTACCTCGAAATAGACCGGGATACGAACGTTAATAAAGGGCATCGGGTAGGACTCTTCTACCTTCCGTTTTATAGTATAGTAACCATTGTCCTTAAACCATTGGAGGCCCATCTCTTCCCCGAACATAGACTTCGCGATTCTATCGCCTATTTCACCATAGCTATAGACGTTTTTCGTATTCAGCTTATATTTTTCTTTCAGGCCAAGCTTTATATTGAATATCTCATTTAAATCTTCCAGGAAACCAGCTCTATTAGCTAAATCTAAAAGGACATCCTTCCAGTCTCTAGCTTCAAAAGCTGGTTCAACCACCGGCTGCTGGATTCCCCAGTAGAAGGTGTTACTGGCAGGGCTAATATTGATGCGCATTCTATTAGGGAAGATGTTGAGTCTTTCCAGATAATATGTATCAGGGAATACCACATCCGCAAACTCACTGGTCTCGTTTATCTCGGTGTCCATGCATACGATGAATGGTATGCTTTTGAGGAATTGTACCGTATCCGCGAAGTTCTCGCAGTTCATAAGCAGATTGCTGCGAGCCTCTATAAGCATTTTAGGGTCACAGGGTTTGGTCATCGTTTTAAATCTGTCCGGGTGCATGAGACATAACTGGTAAACAGAGGTTCCAGTCATAGAGAATGCCATCATATTCTTTAAATCAGCGGTATCTTTGTTACCTATTTCATGGGTATAGTAATTCTCCCCCTGAAAAGACTGGGTTGGAGGCGGGACTATCATGCCATCGGCTTCAACATCGGCAGTCCAACTGGAAGAAGGCCCTACCAGGTTTGTCCCGCGGTATCCACCTGGCACATACATGCTCCCAACCACCAGGTTTAAAAGTATAAATGGCAGTCCGCTAATGGTGGCATGGGCGTGGGCAATAACGCCTTTGAAAGCGTGGACGGCTGCCGGCCTGTAGGGTAGTTTATGGCCGTCGATTTCAATTTCGGAGCCAATCTTGGCGGCATCTACGAACTCTTTGGAGATTCTACGGATTGTCTTCGCCGGAACCGTTGTAATCCTGGCTGCTTCCTCGGGTGTAAACTGTTTAAAATGCTCGGCCATAACGTCAAAAGCAGGTTTGCATTTCTGGCCGTCGACAGTGTACTCCCCCGCTAAAGCGCAATCGTTAGCCTTAGCGTCAAACGGTTTGGCTTTACCTTCTTTTACATCCCATACCAGGGGTTTGTTTGTTTTGCCATCTCTAACATAATCTCCACCAGCGTTCAGGAGATATGGAGCATTGGTGTATTTCTTTAAATATTCAGCATCATAGGTCTTAAGCTCATTGATCATAACGTTCAACATGGCCAGGGCTAACATCCCGTCGGTACCCGGACGGATAGGTATCCACTCATCCGCCTTGGATGCGGCATTGGTGCAGACCGGGTCGATAACTACAACTTTCATGCCTCTCATCCGGGCATCGGCCATCTTTTGGGCCGTTATGGGGATGTTCACACCGGCAGTGAACCCATACTGGCTGCCTGTCAGTATCAGGTAGTTGCAGTAGTCCAGGTCAACCTCTTGCTGGAAAGTGCCGTTTATTAAATAGGTAAGAGGGTGTATTCCTGACCCGCAGTTATATGAGCTTCCCATAGTATTGACTGTGCCAAACGCCGCCGCCCAGTTGAGATATACCTGGGCGATAACAGGGGTGTCAAAAGTACATAGTAGTAAACCGTTAGGATTGTCTTTTCTTATTTCCTTTAGCTTCCCGGCAACTATATTCAACCCCTCATCCCAGCTAATAGGCTGCCATTTGGGGTCAACGCCGATACCCTTTTCCGGGTTAGTGCGTTTGACCGGAGTTTTTAAGCGATTGGGGTCATATAGAGCTATCAGACCGGCATTACCCCGGGCGCATATCGTGCCTAAAGAGCCGGGGCAATTGGGGTCGCCTTCTATTTTTATAACAACCCCATTTACGCGGTGCACCCTTATCCCGCAGTTGGCATTGCATAAATCGCAGGCTGAATGTATCCAGACATCTTCCTCTTTCCCAACTGTTGACGTTTTTCCCTGGACCTTAGAATCTATGACCATTGCGTGTCATCTCCTTTTACAACCGAAAACTATCCGATTACGTTTCAAACATAATTACAGGATTATCCTTTATCGGGAAGTTCTACATAAGTAGTGAATGTTTACAAAAGCGGTGAATACATTGCAGCTCGTAAGAAACAGTATCTGATGAGAAATCCGCCTAATAGCTCCAATACCCCGGCTATCCCCAGAGCTATCGAAGCGCTATAGACGTCCACCCCATTAACTAACACATATAGCGCCACAGCCAGAGGTACCAGTAGCCCAATTCCAATACCGCCACCCAGGAAATAAAGAGAATAACGCCCTCTAAGCAATCCGCGCACTGTTAACCTGGCTCCTGCCGTTGAAGTAGACATAGCGAGCAAATATATCCCCAGCAATATGATTGCAAAGACAATCAGCCATATCTCTATCGTTTCTAACATCTTTAATAAGCTAGCTTTGGCATTGGGTTGAGCCGGAAGCGTAATGAATATTATAGCTACGCCACCCATGAAACTATATAAAACGAACAATACCGGCAGAAGTGCATTGTTCCAGAAGGCTATACCCGGATTATTAACGAGCACAAATCCCGAATAAACCATGACGCCAAATGCTGCTATCATGGCAATAATCTGAAAAACCCCTGCTCCTGCGTTGTCGCTCCACGGGAGTGTCTGAATCCATCGTCCGGATACCGCCAGGATACCGAATACCACAAATGTCACGATAAACGTTACACCCCTGCTGATCCACGAAGAAACAGGGTTAGATAATGCCCGCCAAAATCTGAATGAACGTCCGAGATCTAAAACAAATGTCCCACCGGCTCCTAAAGCGACTATCAACAAGCCCAGGGTGGCTATACCCCGGGAGGCCAACCCTGCAACCTGTTCCAGCAACATAGCCAGAAAAAACGCCCCGGATCCAACCCCTGCCAGGAAAAATGCGACAGCTATTAATCCCCCCCATTCTTTCTGGCTGGTGAAATCAATTACGAATTCCTCAACCTGTTCCTTCATCAAATTTTTACCCTCCTCGCGGATCGTTTAATAATTTACTGGAATTTATAATTGTATCTATTAACTACACGTATGTCAAACTCAGGTATGTTCAGTGGTTTACAATTAACTTAAACTTCCATTGCGTTACTATACATAACATAATTAAAATAAAATCACTGGTTGTTTATTATTGTTTAGCAAACATCTTCCCTAATACCCGCTCCCGTTGTAATCGCGCCCCTTCAATTACATCTTCCTCGGTCTCTGCCAGGACTTTAGCGTTCTTTACCACTACCTGTTGAGGTGTAAAGTCGGTCACATCCGACCGTAGAGCTGTCGAGCCGATGGCCTCATGCACAATTGCCTGTCCCTCTTTGGTAAGCAACCAGTTCATATATACCTGAGCTGCATTGGGATGGGGAGCATCTTTTATGGCCACAACCGCCGCCCCGGTTGCCATTATCCCTTCAGATATATCAAAGGGCCTTACCGGTGCTCCTTGCTTCACAAGGGGGTTAGCTACTGTCGGCGAACTCGATAAATCCAGTGATATCTCACCACGGCCGGCAGCCGCTATATCATCTCGAAATGTGGGGAAGAACTTTATATCCTGTTTAGCCAGCTCTGTAAAATAGCTGGCATTGAGTACCCCACGCGTTGTCATCACTATATACATCCGATTCAGGGTGGGGACGGTGTCGGGGTTAGAGATGCCTATTTTCCCTTTCCATTTCGGGTCGAGAAAATCCTTCCACGCCTTTGGCTCTTCCCCTGCCTTTACCAGGTTGGTATTATAGTAAGGCATAAAAAAATTCGGTATCCACCACATCAGGTGCCCATCTTTGTCCAGTAACGGCCCAAAAGTCCATACTCCCTTTTCCCGTGTAGCAGGTAAATCTGTCCACTTCACGGTGCTACTATCCTGCTTCGATTGCACTATCAACGCCGGAGAACCATCCATGACATCCACCAGGAATTGCCCGGACCTCCGTTCGCTTTTTATCCTCTCTACCAACTGCGCACCAGGGCCGGTTATCACCTCCATGTCAAGTCCAAGATCTCTCTTTACAGCTTTGGTTACAGCGTTCCCTACATCCCCGGTAAGATTAAAGCTGTATACCGAGAGTTTCCCTTCACTCTTGGATGCCTGGACCGCCTTCTGCCAGTTGGCATCGGCCGGACTGGGAGTAGCCGATGTAGCTGTGGGTTGAGTTGTCGCCTTCCCCGGCGGCGTGGCCGGCGCCGGCGTAGCCTTAGGCGTACAAGCTACTAATATTGTTAACAGAACTACGAGGAACACCATTGGCAAACAGAATCTTTTCACATTATCCCCCTTTATTTTTATGTTCCTATTTTTGTAATAATTCCACCTGAGTAAAGGAAACCGCCTGTTTATACAGGAAATCCACAACGGAGCAACGAACCCCCACAATCCTGTTCTCTTCTACAAATTGTTATCCTATACCCTTTAACCCGACATCAAAAAAGCTGCGCTGAAAGACACTTCCAATTCTCAGGCAGCATTATTTATATTCAAAAATAATATTTCCTGTACCACGCTCTATTCAATATCACGAATAACGCATTTTCCATGATTGGATGGAATTTGTCAAATAAAGTTCGGGTAAGTTAACCCACTTTCCCCGAATAAACAAGGGTTTTAACGTTATTGCTTACCGAATATTTTAGCAACATTGCCAAGTTTGATTTCTTTGTTTGACCATTCTTCGAACTCCCAGGTGCGGCTCCATAATACTGGCGGATTCAATTTGGTCCCCTGA
>Ga0209514_10001704_pt1 | contig 36689 bp, 31 predicted proteins | sample Subgrocontami58m_FD_187452 | JGI IMG/M metagenome (GOLD analysis project Ga0209514, IMG submission 187452) | Subsurface groundwater microbial communities from S. Glens Falls, New York, USA - GMW37 contaminated, 5.8 m (SPAdes) (version 3) | ecosystem: Environmental > Aquatic > Deep subsurface >...
ACGGGGGCTTCGAAATGCTTGAGCCGTATGACGGGAAACCCTCACGTACGGTTCTTAGGGGAGGGAGCGGCAGTAATGCCGCTCTCTTACCCGACGCTGAAGGTGGTTAATCTCTCGGCGAAGCGCCGTCCCTGCGCTGTCGCATGAGTCTTTGATCACGGTCTGAACCGTGGGATACTAAAGCCTTCAAGCCCTTGCCCGAGATTGCATTGCCGTGAAGCGCCCCCAGGCACCCGAAATATTCCAGAAACCGATCGCGACGATAGACATGTCTGGTCTTCCGCCTCGTGGCTCCCCGGATTTTGATCAGGCCGTGATTACCCGCTACGCGCTCGAATACGCGAGCAAGGGCTGGAACGCCGTGGTGACCGTGGACGACGAGTTCGTCCGTGTTGTCGCGGTTCCAGAACACGGGATCGACCCGAAGAAATACGTCCTGGGCTTGCTGCAACATCGCTATCTCGAAGACGCTCTTCCAATCGTTGAAGCGCTGTACGGCATGCTCGACGACGCCGAAATTGCGTACAACTACGGTATTTGTCTGAGCGAACTCGGAAAAATCGAAGAATCGGTGAAACCACTTGAGCGCTGCGTTGACCTGGATCGTGAATACACGAACGCCTATGTCGGTCTGGGTGTCGCTTACACCAAGCTCGGCCGAAACGAAGAAGCGGAACGGGCGCTACGCCAGGCCATCCAACAGGATCCCGAGAACGCCTATGCCAAACGAAATCTGGCGGCCGTTCTTGCCCGATCCGGCAAAGGCAAGGACGCCCTGCCCTATTTCCGTCAGGCCGCGTCTCTGGCGCCAAACGATGCTGGGATCCAGCTCGGACTCGCTCAATGTCTCGACGAACTCGGCGGCGATTACCGCAAGGAGGCCGACAAGGTGTACGGCGAGATTGCTCGTCGGTTTGCCGATCACCCCGCGGCCGAAATCGCGAAAACGGCGCGCAACAAAATCGCCAGTGAACAACTGCATGACAGCGTGGATGGCAAGGTCCGAATGGATGCGGTTTTCTACATGCAGGGCGCGATGGATCAATTTGACGGGAAATCGAAACAGGAGATCGGCCAGATCGTCATGGAGATCGGTTTGCTCGGAAAAGGAGGCCTCCAGATCAACAAGCCGGATGTCCGCTATACGCTGAAGAACTTGCCGGGCGATTTCTCGGGTTTACAACTCCTCTCGATCATGCACGCCGGAATCCGTCTGTTTGATCAAAACGTAGATACCGGCACCGGCTTGGATCGCGAGTACGAAATGGCGATGGGCATGCGGGGAAAAGAGTAATTCCCGGGATGCCTGACTAGTAGTAGATTGGAATAGCGCCATGAGCACGATGCCCGAAAGTTACTGGAAGATGATCTCGCCCATGATCGCCAAGGCCAAAGGTTTTCTGGAGAACGGTGAAACTCTTGCGCCCGTCGCTTTTGTCGGATCGTTCTCGTCAGATTCGACCATCCCTGTACTGTTGAAATCCTCTTCGAACGAAGCCAAGGACAGCTCGGCATTGGCGATCAAGTTGGCCGCTGAAAGCTTGAATGCGGATTTCATCTTTTTGCTGATGGAAGCCTGGTCGCTCCGTAAGGACAAGCTGCTGCAGATGGAGGCGATCATGGACAAGTACGGCTCGATTGGAGCATCCCCTTATGCCGTGGATGTGGTGTCCATGGCGCTCGAAACCCGGCACGGGGTTTGGGTTGCGGAGGTACCGATCAAGCCTAAAGGGATTTCGAAAAAGAAGCGCACGATCGGGACGCCGGAATTCCGGCATTTCACCGAATTCGAAGGCCGGTTTATCAATTTGTTGCCGGTGAAGGAAGGGGCGGCACGGTTGCATTGACCGAAAGCATCCCGCAGCGGTTTCAATTGGAGTGCGAGCAGAGATTCGGTTGGCGTCGTAACTACTTATGGACTCGAATCTGACTGCGGACGATTTTGACTGGCTGCGGAAGCTGAAGGACGCGGCGGACGCGAAACGCGATCCGCCTCCAATTCCAACTCATATCGCAGCCAAACTCGGCACATTCGGTCTTGCAAAGCCGAGTAGTTCTGGCACCGTCACAATTACATCTCAAGGCCGCGACGCGTTGTTGGAACAAGACATGCGCGACGCCGAAGATCGCTAGCTAGATCACCCCTGCCTAGCTATCAACCCGCTCACGCATAATCTTGCCGGCCTTGAAGTGAGGAACGAACTTCTCCGGCACTGGCACCTTCTCCCCGGACTTTGGGTTCCTGCCTGTGCGCGGCGGTCGGTAATTGATCTTAAAACTGCCAAATCCGCGGATCTCGATTCGGTGGCCTTTCACCAGGCTCGTGGTCATGGCTTCGAGTAATGAATTGACCGCGACCTCGACGTCCTTCGCAATGAGTTGCGGATACCGTCCGGCCAGTCTGAAGATGAATTCGGATTTTGTCATTCTGGGAAGAGGAGTTTCGGGGCGATGCCAATCATGGGGATAATATAGCGCAACATGGAAAAGCACGCTTCGCGCTATCGGGGAGTGGCCGTATTGGCCGTCGTGCGTTCGCTACTGACGCGAACTAAAGTCGCGTGCATTTCACTTGCCCCAGGGCTGCCGCGTCAATGCGACGCTGCAGGGTTCTCGATGGCGCCCAAAGCCCTCCTTGGGCGACGAAGCGATTGGCTGCATTGACGACTGCCCCTGCGCCCGCAGGCTCAGCGATCGGCGCCACCAACCCCAGCTCTGCGCGAGCCCGTTGATGGCGATCGAAGGCGCTAGCGTCAAAGGATCCTTTGCGGTCAAAGGTGAGTAAACCCAGAGTGATCCAAACAACGCAGATTGGCTTTCGGTCCTGAAGCTGTACGCCGACGTCGGCCATACGCACCCGAGCCCCGGCAAAGCGGGGCAAGCGGCAACTTGCCGGATCCCGGAGCATCTGCCTGAATTTGGTGCTCGGTAGGCGATACAGTCCATCGTCCTGGTCGAGCAGAAACATGCGGAACCACAATCCCATTACGCGTGAACCTGAGGCGAGTACGCGAGGCCGACCGGCCACAGGGTGCACCCCATACGCAGTAAGGTAGGGCGGTCGCTGGCGTCAGTTGATGGTGTCTTCGTCTGCAACATTGATTTCGTAGTCGTGGTCAGGCTCAGGCCGCCCAGTGATGCAGCGAAAGCAACCCAGCCCGGCCTGCGCTGAGCCACTAATCCATATTTGCGCCCCACACTGGCAACGAGCGCCGGCGCGAACCGCGCCTATGGCGGATTCTAGCTGCCGAATGGCTTCGGCGCGAGCAGCGCCGGGATTGGCGCGCAGGTGTAGTTCGACGTAGTCATGCCGCTTGATCGGTGTGAAACCAGTCTTCATTGTCGTTGACCAATAGCGACGGCAGTCGGCCGTCGGATCCGTCTCATCCATGCCTGGTCAGCGGGCATCAGAGATTTGCCGCCGTTTTGCCGCACTCGTCATTGGACGTCGAGACGGAGACGCAAGGCGCCGGTAGCGGATGGCGGCGAAAACAGCGGAATTGCCCAGCGGCGGCTTTGCGGAACCTGGTCCCAGCGAGTACTCTCGGGCATGAACAGCCACTGACCATTCTTCTCCAACCCTACTAGAAATATTTCCGCCAGAGACACAATCCGAGGGGTAATCTAATCATGCTGAGCAAGGCGATCCAGGGGCTGGAGATGCAGAAAACCACCCAGGCAGCGAAACAGCAGACGATGGCGGTGGGCGTGCCGAGGAAGGATCCATGAGTCCGTTTCGCGTCGCCCACGCGAGCGGCGGGAGCTGGCGCGAGTGCGTCACGCAATGCGCCGCGCGCCTCGGGCGCCCCGGTGGCGGGCTGGGGTTCGTGTATTTCACCGACACGCTGGTCCCTTACGCCGCCCCCATCGTCGAATTGCTGCGCGAGAAGACCGGCGTCTCCGACTGGATCGGCACGGTTGGCATCGGGATCATCGCCAGCGGGACGGAATATCTTGACGAGCCGGCGCTCGCCGCGATGGTGGCCGAACTGTCCGCGGACCAGTACCAGGTTTTCTCCGGGCGCGCGCGACTCGCCGGCGGTGCGCCGGCTCATTTTGGCGTGATCCACGCCGACCCGAGGACGCCGGACGTCGCCGAGCTGATCGCGGACATGTCTTCGAAGGTCGCGAGCGGATTCCTTGTCGGTGGGCTTTCCAGCTCGCGAGCGCACGCGGTACAGGTCGCCAACGAGGTGATTTCGGGCGGGCTTTCCGGCGCCGTGTTCGCCGCCTCGGTCGGCGTCAGCACGCGCCTCACTCAGGGTTGCGCCCCGCTGCCAGGGAGATATCGCGTGACGGGATGCGATGCGAACGTCATTCGCACCCTCGACGGCCGGCCGGCGCTTGAGGTCATGAAAGAAGCGATCGGCGAGGTGCTCGCCCGCGACCTGCGCCGGGCGGCGCAGTTCATCCACGTCGGCCTGCCGGTGGCAGGGTCCGACCGCGGCGACTACCTGGTTCGCAACCTGGTGGGTATCGACTCCAACTACGGTGCGATCGCGATCGGCGACATGGTCGAGCCGGGCGCCGAGCTCATATTCTGCAAACGCGACGCCGAGAGTGCGCGCCGGGACCTACGACGTATGCTCGGTGAGCTGCGCGAGGAGGCGCCGGCCCGGGTGCGCGGCGCGCTGTACTTCTCTTGCGTCGGTCGCGGCGAGCACATGTTCGGCAGCCGCGGCGCCGAGCTCGGCCTCGTGAAAGAGGCTTTGGGCGAACTGGCGCTGGTAGGATTCTTCTGCAACGGCGAAATTTCCCACGACCGGCTTTATGGCTACACCGGCGTGCTGACGCTTTTTCATTGAGGAGCGATTTATGGCAAAAGCAATCCGGTAGGCGCCTCGAGCCTGAATCATCGCGCTTCTCACAAGATACTTGACTTGAACCATAGAATCTTTCGATCAGCTGCCGTCGGCGACCGGTAAGAACTCAATGACTGCAACAGACCGTGAACGGGCGCCCAGTTCTTGAGGGTGCCAGGCGGCAGGCGACCCTAAGCCGTCACCGACAAAATTTGGAGGCAGCCACTCGCCGCGATCGCTGAAGAAGGGAAAGCGGTCACTCGCAACGCAAAATCCATTTTTCTGATTTGGACGGCGGCAACGCAGCGTTTGCGGTCGTTAGGGTACCCTTGTAGTCAATAATTCGCGTAGGAGCAATCCAATGGCAACCTTTGTAATGGTTCACGGCGGGCACATGGGCGGATGGTGCTGGCGGCGCGTCCGAGACCAGCTCACCGCCAACGGCCACAACGTCTACGCGCCAAGCCTCACCGGCGCGGGCTCCCGCGCTCACCTGCTCACGCAACAGGTGACAATGGAGACCCACGTCCAGGACATCGTCTCGCTCATCATGACCTTCGACCTTCAGGACGTGCTCCTCGTGGGCCACTCCTACGGGACGTGGATCAGCACGCAGGTGGTGGACCGCGTCCCGGAGCGCATCGCCCACTTCGTGTGCCTGGACGGGCAGTTGTTCCGCGACGGCGAGAGCGGCATGAGCACGCGCACGGAGGAGCAGCGGCAGCAGTTGTGGAACTTGGCAAAAAAGCACGGCGAGGGCTGGAAGATGCCCGTGCCTCCGCGCAAGTCTCCGCTCTTCAACGATTTCACCGACGAGGTCTGGGACTGGACGCAGCCCCGCCTCGCCCCCATGAGCATGGACTGGTTCGAGACCGGCGTATCGGCCAAGCGTTTCTGGGAGGCGCGAATCCCCGGAACCATGGTCCGCTGCAGGCAGGCGCCGTTCAACCGTGACGGAGGCAAGTTCCCCATCAGCCGCGCGGAGGAACTGGGCTGGGCGGTCGAATGGATCGACGCGGGGCACTTCTGCATGTTGACGAAACCACTGGAAACTGCCCAGATACTAGACGCGATTTCCGCGCGAGTCCAAGCGCGGGCGTGAGACTCGCGAAAATGCGAGCCTATGCGTACCGGCGTAACCGTTGCCGACGCCCATGGGGTAAGAAGTTCGCCGCGGTATGTCCGCAAGCCTTCTGTTTGCGCCGTTCAATTGTGGAGAGCCAGAGACAGGACCCGACCCACTGCTGCCGGTCGATCCGTCAGAGGTTCAACGGCAGGTATCCGAGTGGAGCGGTCGTCCGGCACGACTGCTCAGGGCCAGCAGTTTCGGCCGAAGCTGCCGTCCGCTTTATCTAACAAGCTTGCGCATCGGCCTCGCGCTGTGCCCCATTGAAGTGCCGGCGCCTTACGACGCCAGCACCCCTGCCAGCGCAAACTCGGAACACCACCCTTCAACGCGCTGAAAATCTCGCCCGAAGCGCTGAGTTCCACGACCTCAGGAGCGACAAAAGATCTTTCACCCCTACACATGGTATTGCTTAAACTATTTCCGAGTAAAACAGTCAGATAGATTCAGTTTGTACTAGAGAGGATGGCTATGGGGTCCGCTTTCAGACAGAAAACCACCGTGGAACGCGCCGTCGAGCTCGCCGAAGCTGGCATGGGCCGTGATTTTCAGCTGATTGTATACCAGCTGATGCACGAAGGCTTCGAAGATGCCGCCGAGGTCATCAACGATCCTGAAATCCAGGCAGTATTAACCGACCTTCACGACCAGGCAATTCACTCGCAATACCTCAACACCGCTCATTAGCTCGCAGCTCACGATCACGCAAGCTCGGTCGTCTTCCAAACGACCTTCGCCTGCAGCTTCCTGAGAACCGCAGGCCTTTCGCCCACTCGCGCCAGCCGCGCGTAGCGTGAGGTCGCCGCCGCATAGCAGCTGATTACGCGATGCGGGGCGATGCCCTTGACGTCTTCTGCAGAGCCGTCGTCTCCCCAATGCCTACGACTATTGTCAACAAATACCGGCAGGACGCAGAGAATACCAATTGGGCAGAATTCGAATCCGCCCCGCTGAATCATCTCGGCTGGCGCACGTTCGTCCCGACGAGGTGAAGATCATCTGGGACAAACTGCCGCTGGAGGCGCGTTGCGATGTGGGGCACGGGATGGTAGGTGAACTCGCGCGCTGGCAGTTTGGGTCTGACGATTCCCTTTGCGTGCCCAGGTGGCGCGCGCTGATGATTATGTGGCGCCTGTGGCGGCGCCCGCTCCGGCCGAAGTGCGCGCATAGGCCACCGGGCCGGTGTCAGAGTGAAGTGGCCGTTCAAACGGCTGCTCTGGAGAGCAGGTGACTGCCTGGACTTGGCCGGCAGCACTCTGTAGCCGCCGCGGGCGATACGACCGCTCCAGGTTCGTGAGCCGCCTGATAGGATTTTGAAGGCGATCAGGCCCAACCTGACCCGAAGCGCGCGGCCGACAGTACGGCTCTTTCTTGGTAAGGATTAGGACCGGTCGCAGCCTGCGCGCCGATGCCTTGTGAATCATTTCCCGATTAGTTCTCCAGCTTGATGTTGGCGGTCTTGATCACCTTCGCCCACTTGGCAGTCTCCGCTTTCATCATCGCACCGAACTGTTCAGAGGTGGAAACGAAGGGAGCCACCCCCATGCTGTCGAACCTTTTCTTGATTTCCGGCATTCTGACAATTTTTCCAATCTCGACTGAGAGTTGCTCGACGATGTTCTTCGGCGTGCCGGCCGGCGCGAGGATCGCATTCCATCCTTTTACGTCGTAACCCGGCAAACCGGCCTCGGCGAATGTCGGCACCTGGGGCAGTGACGCCAAGCGGGTCTCACCGCCGACGGCTATGGGTTTGAGTTTGCCGGACATTATGTGCGGAAGAACGTTAACCGGCGTTGTGAATAGCACTTGTACCTGTCCCCCGATGAGGTCGGTCAGGGACTGTCCCGCTCCCTTGTAGGGAATGTGTTGCATCTTGATGCCCGCCAGCATGGACAAAAGTTCAGTGTTCAAGTGGGTCGAACCCCCGGTGCCCGACGACGCATAATCCAATTTACCCGGCTTTGACTTGGCCAAGGCGATGAACTCTTGCAGCGTATTCGCGGGTAACGACGGATGAACCACCAGCATGTCTGCGTAGTTGGATAGAGTGGCGACCGGAGCCACATCGTTGATGGCGTCGTAGGGCGGGGCAATGAGCAGAGGGGTCATGATATAGGTGCTCGTTATCAGCATTAGCGTGTAGCCATCCGGCGCGGACCTCACGAGCGCCTCGCCGCCGATGAACCCATTGCCGCCGGGTCGGTTGTCGACGAGCACTTGCTGGCCCCAGTCTTCGGTCAACTTCTGACCGATGAGACGAGCCATTACGCTTGTGCTGCCTCCCGGAGCGTAGGGCGTAATGATGCGGATGGGTTTGTTCGGGTAAGGCTGCTGCGCGGCAGCAAAACAGACATAGGCTGCGCACACGCTTGCGATGAATATTTGCGAAACTGTGACGGACATTTTCATTGTAGCTCCTTCCAATGCAGCCTTGATGACCCTGGTGCACCCATCTATCGCAAGGAATCTTATACCCGGTCGCTCGTCGGTGCTTGATGCGGCACCTGCGAGAGTCTCTTCGTTTGCTTACATCGGTGCGCGTCCGGCGTCGCTCACATGCTTCGTCGGGTGAATAGAGCGAAAAGCTAGTCCAGCGTGAGAACGATAGGCTCGAGTGCCTCCCCCTGCGGCAGCACCCGGCCGATCGTCGCTGCATGCTCGTATCCCAGCGCGCGCAGGGCATTCAGGCAGGCTGCGGCGCGATCTCCGGGAATGCTGGCGAGCAGGCCGCCGGCGGTCTGCGGGTCGAAGATCAGCGCATAGTGCGGATGGCTCAGCGCTTGCTGCTGGTTGCGAAGTGCGCGGCGCAGGCGCACGTTCGCCGGTTGCAGCGAGCTCAAGATGCCTGCGGCGCTCGTCTGCGCCGCGCCCTCCAGAACAGGCAGCGCCGCGAGGTCGAGCTCCACGTCCACGCCCGAAGGTCGGGTCATCTCGACAAGGTGCCCGAGAAGGCCAAACCCGGTCAGGTCGGTGCAGGCGCTCGCGCCGTGTTCGCGCAGGCACTGTGCCCCCAGACGGTTCGACTGGCACATCGACGCGAGGGCCGCATCGATCCAGCGACCCCGGGCTTCGAGCCGCGCATGGGCCGCGAACAGAGTACCGGTGCCGATCGCTTTGGTCAGGACCAGAACGTCGCCCGCACGCATGCCGCCCTTGCGCATCACCGCTGCCATATCTTCATCGAGCAGGCCGTTTACGGCAAAGCCCAATGCCAGTTCCCTGCCTTCCCCGGTGTGGCCGCCCACCAAGGCGCAATTGGCTTCGTTGAGCACTTCGATTGCGCCGGACATCATCTGAAACAGCTGGTCCTCCACCTTGGCTTCCAGGCCGGGGGGAACCGTGACGATCGCCGTGGCCGACTGCGCCTCGGCTCCCATCGCGAAAATATCGCCCAGCGCGTGATTGGCCGCGACCTTGCCGAAGAGGTAGGGATCGTCGATGAAGTCGCGGAAGAAATCCACCGTGTGTACCATGGCCTTGCCCGGTGGCACGCGCACTACCGCTGCGTCGTCGGGCGCGTGCAGGCCGATGAGCACGTCGTCGCGCTCAACGGGATGCAGCGCGCCAAGCGCGCGCGAGAGCACCGTGGCGCCCACCTTTGCGCCGCAGCCGCCGCAGCGCATGGCGATCGCCGAGATGGCTTGCGCGGCTTCTTCCCGATCGAGCCGGACTGTCGTACGTGCGGCAGCCGCGGGGGCGGTTTCCATGTTTGGAAATCGGCTGAACTTGCGCATGAAGCGACAGTCGATCCAGTTCTTCCAGCGCCATACCCAGGCGCCCTGGAATCCGAGCGTGCCGCGCGAGGCGACGGCATATTGGTCGCCGGTGCTGATCAGCGCGAGCCAGCTGCGTTGGGGCCGGTAGGGTCTTGGCGCCCGACCCTGCACTGCGAGGCGCAAATTCTCGGCCAATGGCGGCCCCTGCCGCACTGCGAATACGCCTGCCTTTTCGCGCGGGTAGTTGATCATGCTGGCGATGTCACCCGCGGCAAACACCTTCGGGTCGGTTACGGTCTGCAAGGTGTCGGTCACCTGAATGAATCCGTCCGCGTCCAAAGCGAGACCGGTTTCGCGCAACCAGGGCGCGCCGCCCGCGCGCGTGACCCAGACGATCTCATCGGCGGCCAGCGTTTGGCCGCCCGCCGTCCGCAAACGCGCCGCCGCTACCTGTTTGACCTCGGTGCTGCAATGCACCTCGACGCCGCGTTCGGTCAGCACCCGCTCGAAGGCACCGCGCACCGCGGCGTTGTGGGTCGGCAGGATCGCCGCGCTTTCGGTCAGCAGGTGAAATTGCAGCGCGTCGGGGTTGCGCCCCGCGGCGCGCAGTTCGTTGCGCAGGCGGTACTGCATGGCCAGCGTCAACTCGACGCCTCCAGCGCCACCGCCGACCACTGCGATGCGCGTGATTCCGGAGTGCCGGCGCACGCGCTCGAGCAGCAACTGCCAGCGCGCGATAAAGCCGTTGATCGGCTTTACCGGCACGGTGTGCCGCGCCGCGCCTTCCACATAGTCCATTTGCGGAGTGGAACCGATATTGATCGACAGATAATCGTAGGGCACGGGGGGGCGGTTGCCGCAGAGCACTTTGCGCGCGTCACGATCGAGACCTTGCGCTTCACCGCGAAAAAAACGCGCTCCGGCGAACCGGGCCAGCCGCGAAAGATCGATGTGGACCGCGTCGTAGCTGTAGTGACCCGCGACGTATCCCGGCAGCATCCCGGAATAGGCCGTATGGGTGTCGCGGCAGATCACGGTCAGACGCACGCCCGGCACAGGATGCATACCGAAACGCCTGAGCACGCCGACGTGGCTGTGGCCACCGCCGACGAGGACAATATCCCTCAGTACCGGCTGATCCTGCGCATGCACGGCGTTGGCTCTTTCATGGACGGTGCGCAAACGGCAGGTCGTTGCGTATGAACCATTATTCTCCCCAGGCCCGCAAGTATGTTCAAGCTCGCGACATTAGTAAATGGCCGGCATCAACTCTGGCGCCAGTGCAGGCAAGGTCGCTAGGGGCTGTTGACGTTCACCGCGCTCATGTGCTGAGTGTCAACAGCCCCTAGGTCGGCTGCGCCAGCAGTCCCGCCAATTCACGCACCGAGCGCAGCTCGGGCAGATGCCTGATCATGGCTATGGAGTCGCGCACCTGCTGCGCCGGCAGTATGCCCTCGGCGCATTCCTCGTACTTCCCGCACAAGTCGTCCCAGGAGGCGGGCCGCCCCGGCCAGCCCTTGGCATAGGCGTAGCTGCCGCTCAGGCACTTTCCGCTCTTCAGACCAACGCTGATCTTTACCGCGCCCCAGCCGGTCTCTCCCGAGCCCCAGCCGTGGTCCTCTTCGATATCGTCGCGGGCCGTTACCTTGATTCGCTTCATCAGTTCCAGAACCCTTGGATCGCGGATGCGCTCGTCGGCGAATTGCGCCAAGCCCACTTTGCGATCGGCCAGAGCGACTGCAAGCGTATAAGCCGGGCAGAACTTGGCGCGGTAGCTATCCGAGGGTTCGGTGTAGGAGGCGATCATCAGCATGCGCGGGTGGCACGTCATATCGATGGCCTCGACGTCGGCGGGCTTGAGATCGTGTTGGGTGGCGAGCTCGATCATGCCGTCGATGGCCGCGCCGCTCACCGACGAACAAGGATGCATGCGCACCATGGTCGGAATGCGCGTCAATATGAACTCGCCGCCCAGGCCTTCCACCATGCGCGCGAGGGAATAGTTTCCGTGCCCTGCATAACTGTCCGCCAAGCCGAAGCGCTGGTGACCCCGGTCGATGTCCATGCCTTCGATGATGTCCGGATCGACCGCGAAGCCGTTGCGCGCGAGGCAGACCGCCTGCAGCCCCGAGCGCACGCCATTGCCGAGGTGAAAGGCCTTGCCTGCGGAACCGACATTCTTGCGTATGCCGTTCCCGGAGGAGGCCATCAGTCCCATGGCCATGCGCGTGGTCATGCTGTCCAGGCCCATCAAACGGCAGGCGGCGACGGCAACACCCAGCCCGCCTATCATATTGGGGTAATGCCAGCCGCGGTCGAACATGGCCGGTTTGAGTCCGAGGTAGATTCGGCCCGCGACCTCGAAGCCCAGCACAAAAGCTTCGACCAGCTGCTTGCCCGACAAATTCATTTGTTCGGCGACGGCCAGGCAGCCGGGCACGACGCAGGCGCTGATATGCCCCATATCAGGCGTGTTGTCGTCGTACTCCAGCGCGTGCGCGCTCACGCCATTGACGAAGCCCGCATGCGTCAAAGAATTCTTCTCGGCAGTGCCGATGATCGTCGCCTCGTGCACGCCGCCCGCTTCCGCAACCGTCTTGCGCACGATGCGGCTCGCCGGAGAATGCGCGCCGGCCACCATGATGCCTATGGTGTCGAGGAATTTTTCCGTGACCGACTCGACGAGCTTCGGCGCCAGAAATCCTGCCGGTGTTTCAATTGCGAACCGCGCCAGCTGCTCAGTAACTCCCATGTCTTGTCCCTGCGGAACTCAGGCCGGCTTCGCCAACAGCTTCACCAAATCACGCACCGAGCGCAGCTCGGGTAAATGCTTGATCATGGCGATGGAGTCGCGCACCTGCTGCGCCGGCAGTATGCCCTCGGCGCATTCCTCGTACTTCCCGCACAAGTCATCCCACGATGCGGGCGATCCCGGCCAGCCTTTGGCATGGACATAGGTGCCGCTCAGGGTCTTGCCGCTTTTCAGCTGAATCTTGATTCTCACCGAAGTCCAGCTGTCTTCATGCCCGCACCAGCCGCGGTCCTGCTTGATGTCGTCGCGGACCCATACCCTGATCCGCTTCATCAAGCCCAGAATCTGCGGATCGCGGATGCGCAGGTCGGTGAATTGCGGGAGACCCACCTTGCGATCGACCAGGGCGGCGGCAAAAGTGTAGGCAGGGGTAAACTTGGCGCGGTAGCTATCCGATGGCTCGACATAGGGGGCGATCATCAGCATGCGCGGGTGGGCGGCGACGTCGACATTGTCGATGTCCGCGGCCTTGAGATCATGCTTATTGGCGAGCTCTATCATGCCGTCGATGGCCACGCAGTTGACCGTCGAGCAAGGATGCATGCGCACCATGGTGGGAATGCGCGTCAACAAGAACTCGCCGCCCAGGCCTTCCACCATGCGATCCGGGAAAAAGTTTCCGGCGCCGACGTAGCTGTACGCCAATCCGAAGCGCTGATGACCCTGGCCCTGGTCCGCGCCTTCGATGATGTCCGGATCGACCGCGAAGCCGTTGCGCGCGAGGCTGGCCGCCTGCAGCCCGGAGCGCACCGCGTTGCCGATGTGAAAAGCCTTGCCCGCGGAACCGACGTTCTTGCGTATGCCCGTCCCGGAGGAGGACATTAATCCGATCGCCATGCGCGTGGCCATCGCATCCAGTCGCATCAAACGGCAGGCTGCGACGGTGACGCCCAGCCCGCCTATCATGCCGGGGGAATGAAAGCCGCGGTCGAGCATGGCGGGCGGATTCAATCCTATGCTGATGCGGCCCGCAACCTCGTAGCCCAGCGCGAACGCTTCAACCAATTGCTTTCCGGACAAATTCATTTGCTCGGCGAGCGCAAGGCAGCCGGGCACCATGCCGGCGCTGACATGGCCGATATCGGGTGTGTTGTCGTCATACTCCAGCGCGTGCGCGCTCACGCCATTGACGAAGCCCGCATGCATCAATGAATTCTTCTCCGCGGTGCCGATGATCGTCGCCTCGGGCGCGCCGCCCGCCTCCGCGACCGTCTTGCGCACGATGCGGCTCGCCGGAGACTGCGCGCCGGCCACCATGATGCCTATGGTGTCGAGGAATTTTTCCGCGACCGACTCGATGAGCTTCGGCGTCAGGAATCCGGTTGGTGGATCGACTGCGAACTTTGCAAGTTGTTCAGTGACTCCCATGTCGCGTCCTCGCTAAGGATTTGTTTCAAGATGAGGGGATACCTCCCCTCATACTCATACTCCCCTGTATCGGCCCGTTGCAATATTCATTTTGCAGCGGGTCCTGAGTGCATATTTCAAAAAGACCACCTGGAGGCATTGCGCCGAAATCCCGGCGTGGCCCCGCTGCGTCGCCATGCCGCGGTGAATGCCGCTATTCGTTTTTCGCGCCCGAGCGCTTTACCACGTCGGCCCATTTCGCCACTTCCTTCTTGACGAACGCGGCGAACTGCTCGGGTGTGCTATTGCCCGTGATCTCGTATCCGACCGCGTCGAATTGTCCGCGCAGCGCGGGCGAGGCGAGCGCTTTGTTGACTTCGGCATTGAGCCTCGCGACGATGGGTTGCGGCACGCCGACGGGCACGATCACCCCGCTCCACGCGAGGATTTCGAAACCGGGCACGCCCGCTTCCGCGATAGTCGGCAGGTCCGGCATCGCCTTCGAGCGCACCGAACCGGTCTGACCGAGCCCTATCAGCTTGCCCGCTTTGATGTGCGGCGCGATCGAGGGCAGGTTGTCGAACATGAGTTGCACTCGGCCCGCGATGAGGTCGACGATCGCCTGGGGTGAACTCTTGTACGGCACGTGCAGCAGCTTGGTGCCGGTCATGATCTGCAGCAGTTCCATTCCGATATGGCTGGTCGAGCCCATGGCGGAAGTCCCGTAGCCGAGCCGTCCCGGGTTTTGCCTGGCGTAATTGACGAGCTCGGACACCGATTTTGCGGGCAGCGACGGCGTGACGGCGAGCACGTTGGGCGTGTAGCCTGTACGCGCGATGTACTGTACGCCCTTGTCCACGTCATAGGGCTCCTTCGCGAGAAAGGTTCGGTTGATCGCCAATCCCAGCACGTTGCCGTAGCCTATGGTGTAGCCGTCTGGAACCGACTTGATAATTGCGCCGAGCCCGATGGTGACGCCCCCTCCGGGCCGATTGTCGACCAGGACCGGTTGCCCCATTTGCTTGGTCAGTTCCGCCGCCAGGATGCGGGAAATCGTGTCGGGCGATCCGCCGGCGCCCGAGGGCACGATGTACTTGATCGGGCGCTCCGGGTATTCGGCGGCCGCGTTGGTCGCCGCCGTCAGGATCGCCAGGCCCAGCAGCAGAGCGGAGATCGCCGCACGCACCGCGGCATTGCCGTTGCCCGCGACGACTTCATCGCCTTCTTTTCCCATCGCCTTACTCCATTTAAAAGTTCGCGTCGACGCCCCTTCCTCGATCGAGGCGGGACATCCCGAGTCAGCTCAGCATGTTCAGCCCGCATTCGACCGGCATGCCATCGTCGCTGCGCCGCCGAGCAGCGCGGCCATCGGATATTGCGCCTGCACTCGGCCGATTGCAATGCCGGTAATATCACGTGATCCCTAGCCGAGCCAGGGGCCAGCATGTAAGCCGTTGGGGTGCTCTAAAGCGATGGCCGGCCGGCTTGACTCACGCGGTGCGAATGTCTCACTATGCCCGGTGGCCTAGCCGCTTTTGTGTTTTCTTCCGACACCTTTCAACCGATCGAAGACTCTCATGAGCGTTTCGCGTTATGCGCCGGGCTGGGTGCTCGCGCTTGGTCTCTCCCTCGCCGCGGCAGCGGTGTTCGCCCAGGCTCAGCCCGAAACGGAATTCAAGCCCCAGGTCGGCCAGCAGGGCAAAGACGTCATCTGGGTTCCTACCCCCCAGGCGCTGGTGGACAAGATGCTCGACATGGCAAAAGTCACGGCAGACGATTACGTCATGGATCTGGGGTCAGGTGACGGGCGCTTGGTCATCACCGCGGCCAAACGCGGCGCCCGCGCCACGGGCATCGAGTACAACTCAGACATGGTCGAGCTCTCCAAACGCAACGCCGCAGCCGCCGGGGTGGGCGAGCGCGCGCAATTCAGGCGCGCAGACTTGTTCGAGACCGATCTATCGCAGGCAACAGTGATCACCATGTTCCTGCTGCCCGACATCAATCTTAAGCTCCGGCCGAAGATCCTCGAGCTCAAACCCGGCACGCGGATCGTTTCGAATTCCTTCAACATGGAAGCGTGGCAGGACGACGAGACGGCCACGGTCGATTCTGCGCAGGGCTGCACCATCTATTGCACCGCGCACCTGTGGATCGTCCCGGCCAAGGTGCAGGGGATCTGGAGGCTGGCGCAGGGCGAACTCACGCTCAAGCAGAATTTTCAGATGCTCTCGGGCGCGCTCACGTCCGGCGCGCACACCTTCGCCATCGCCAACGGCCGGCTTCGCGGTGACCAGATCAGTTTCATCGCGGGCAGAGCAGAGTACAGCGCTCGCGTGAACGGCGACTCGATGGAGGGAACTGTCAAGACGAACGGCGACACCACGAAATTCCAGTCGAGCCGAGCCGGCGGCTGATCGTATCGGCGGTACCGGGCTTAGAGCCGCTTCAATTGCGCCTGCTCAGCTGGCGGCAGTTCCGCGGGTTTTGCACGCGCTACGGGTTGGGACCAAAGATCTCGGACGCCAACAGAGACTTGGGATATATGCTGCGCGTCGGGTTTGGTCCGAAACTCGATGCGCGGGGGCGACCTGTTGCACGCGAACCCTCCTGTGTTGGCGCCAACGTTCTAGAGCCCCAGAAAAGAGTTCAACGAAGTCCGTATTCTAGCTAGGGGCTGCTAGAAGTCGTGGAGGACAGGCCCGAATCATCACCATCGCATCATGGGTACACAAGATCCTTCACAAGCTCGGCCTCCCATTCGGCAACGGGATCATGCCCGGCGCTACGGGCGGCCTTCCACTCTCCTGCAATGGCACGAGCTTGGGTAAGGGATAAGCGTCTATGGCGCAGCCATTGCTCGATACTCGCACCCGGCGCACCGTTGGGATCGTATGATCCAATTGCATACTTCCGACCCGCCTCCTTGAACTCATACACAACAACCCACGCCTTTGTGCCATCGGGACGGATGCGAAGGAATAATCCGTCACCGTCGCCGATAAGCCTGTCACGGTCTTTATTTGGCTTGGAAGTTTCGCAGCTTACTGCTGTGAGTTTGCCCATGGCGCACCTCTTGGGTGAGAATCTGGGTGGGGTTCTTGCGCGGATTTCAGCGCATTGGGTGGGATTTCTGTGGACGATGATAATTATGCATCTGAAGCAACCTGCTTAATCAGAGATACATTCTGGACGGGCTTGGGCTCACTTTGCGCCAGTGGTACTACTCCACGAAGCTTCGATAATACTCAGACTAGCAAAATGCGGATGTAATGCAAGCAATCAATTGCAACGAGATGGCGTGATCTGACGATAGTACCGCCTCCCCGTGTTTCCACTGCTTGCTTCTGGGTCAACATCGCGGCCAAGAGCCGCCAACGTATCACAGGTGGTTCAATTTCACCTCGGCGCACATTGGACTCGCGCGGCGGTGCTCGCCGTCGACACGAGAGCGGAAGCTTGACTGACACGGCCGTTCGATTTTGTGGGACCATCTCCAAAACATTTTCAGAAAGGACAGATCCTATGAAACGCATGCTCCGGGTATCGAGCCCGATATGGTTTATCCTTTCGTTGCTGACCTGCGCGGCTGACAGCGCGTTCGCCCAAAGCTATCCGGCGAGGCCAGTTCATATCGTAGTGCCGTTTCCTCCGGGCGGCTCCACTGACGTCGTGGCGCGACTGATCGGCCAGAAGCTTACGGAGAGTCTAGGCCAGACGGTGGTGGTTGAAAACCGGGCCGGAGGGAACGCGATTATCGGTACGGAATACGCAGCCAAAGCTGCAGCGGACGGCTACACCCTTTTGATGGCCGGAGTCCAAAACCTCACCATCGTTCCAAGTCTGTTCAAGAAATTGCCTTACGACCCCGTAAGGGATTTTGCGCCGGTGGCCTATATCGGCTATTCGCCATTCTTCCTGCTGGTGCCGCCGGGGTCGCCGGCTAAATCCGTAAGAGATCTGATCGCGCTGGCAAAATCAAAGCCGGGCAAACTCAATTGCTCGTCTTCCGCCACAGGGGGCTCGTCGCATCTAACCCTTGAATTGTTCAAGATCATGACTGGTACTGACATCGTGCATGTTCCTTACAAGGGGACCGGGCCGGCGCTGATCGACTTGATGGGCGGACATAATGACTTGCATTTCGACAGCACAGTCTCATCGATGGCCCACGTCCAAGGCGGAAAATTGAGGGCGCTCGGCGTGACGAGCCTGGCGCGTTTGCGCTCAGCCCCCGCTGTGCCGACGCTGGATGAATCCGGTCTGCGCGGCTTTCAGTCCGATTCATGGCTTGGCTTTGTCGCACCGGCCGGAACGCCCAGGGAAATTGTGGTCAAGCTCAACGCGGAAACCAACAACGTCCTGAAACGGCCGGACATCAAGGCGCAAATGGACTCCCTCGGCCTCGAGATGGAACCCGGGACACCGGAACAGTACGGCGCGAAGATCAAAGCGGAAATCGCAAAGTGGTCCAAGGTGGTCAAGGAAGCGAATGTCAAAGTCGATTGAGGCATCGCGCTCGCGGCTAACATTTGGAGGAGGTAGGTTATGAAAACAAAAATGCATTTCTTCGGCATGGCAACGGCGATCGCACTCTTCTGCGGCTTCCAGGGTACCGCTGTCGCCCAGAATTTTCCTGAAAAGCCTGTTCGAATCATCGTGCCCTTTCCGTCCGGAGGCGCCTATGACGTTCTGGCACGGGCCATCGGACAGAAACTTAGCGAAAGCATGGGCCAACAGGTGCTCGCAGACAACCGGCCGGGAGGCAATACGATCATCGGTACTGAACTGGCAGCGAAATCCGCGCCCGACGGTTATACGCTTTTGATGGTGGGGGTACAGAGTTTTGCCATCGTTCCATCGCTGTTCAAGAAATTGCCGTACGACACGGTCAAGGATTTTGCGCCAATAAGCTTTGTCGGCTATTCGCCACTCATTCTTGTCGTATATGCAGGATTGCCAGTGAAATCAGTGAAAGAACTGATCGACCTGGCCAAGTCGAAACCGGGCAAGCTCAATTTTGCGTCCTCTGGAATTGGGGGTTCTACTCATCTCGCCGGGGAATTGTTCAAGAGCATGACGGGAGTCGACATCGTGCATGTTTCGTATAAGGGCAGCACCCCGGCCCTGACTGACTTACTGGGCGGACAGGTGGACCTGATGTTTGACAGCATGGTTTCAGCGCTGCCCCACGTGAAATCCGGAAAGCTGCGAGCATTGGCCATCACCAGTGACAAACGCTCATCGGCTGCACCCGACGTTCCCACGGTTGCAGAGGCTGGAGTTCCCGGCTTTAAGGTTGATCCCTGGTTCGGCGTGGTCGCTCCGGCTGGAACTCCGAAGGAAATAGTGACCAAACTTAACATCGCAATCAACAAGTCGTTGCAACTTCAGGACGTGAAAAATCAACTGTACCGGCTAGGAGTCGAGCCCGTCGGGACAACGCCGGACGAGTTCGCGCTGAAGATCAAATCGGAAATAGAAAAGTGGTCCAAGGTGGTCAAGGAAGCGAATGTCAAAGTCGATTGAGGCATCGCGCTCGCGGCTAACATTCCGAGGAGGCAGGTTATGAAGACCATCCGCTCTGCCGCCAGCGCAAGCCTGGCCCACATCATCCGCGCAGAAGGTCAGCCATCTTGAATCCGGAGCCGAACATCAAGGCCCTGCTGTCCCCGCGCTCGATCGCCGTGGTGGGCGCCTCGGACAACACCCTGAAACTGGGCGGGGGCCGGCTTCTCAAAAACCTGATCGAATCAAGCTTCGCCGGCCCCCTCTATCCGGTCAACCCAAACCGCACGCAAGTGCTGAGCTTGCCTGCGTTCCCCGCAGTCAGCGCGATCGGCAAACCGGTCGAATTGGTCGTGATCGTCGTTCCCGGCGAGCAAGTGGAGGAGGCGCTGCTGGACTGCGCGGCGGCGAGCGTCCCCGCAGTCATCGTCATCAGCTCAGGCTTCGCCGAACGGGGCGACGCGCTTGGTCGGGCGCGGCAGGAGCGGCTGATCGCGATTGCCCGGGAACACGGAATCGCTCTTTGCGGCCCCAACAGCGAGGGCATCATCAACTTCGCCGAGGACATTCCTGCGAGCTTCTCCACCGCGCTGGACATGGAGGGGAACAAGGTCGGCGCGAGCGCCCTGATCACGCAGAGCGGCGCCTTGGGCACCTACGCGGTTTCGCTCTGCCGGCAGCGGGGAATCGGCGTGCATTCATTCATCAGCACCGGCAACGAGGCGGCACTGGACTTCGCCGACTACGTCGCCTATCTGGCCGAGCGGCCCGAAGTGCAGCTGATCGCCGCCTACATCGAGAGCTGCCGCAAGCCCAGGCTCCTGCTCGAGGCGGCCCGCCGGGCCCACCGAAACGGCAAGCGGCTGGGTGTACTGCGGGCCGGGCTGACGCCCGCCGGTAACAAAGCCGCTTCGTCCCACACCGGCGCCATGGCTGACGACCAGGCGCTGTGGAACGCCCTGCAAGCGAAGGCAGGAATCGCACCGATCGCGTCGATAGAAGAGCTGGTCGACTTCATGGCCGTGGCCGGCTCGCCTTACGCCAAACGCGTTTGGGGTAAACGATTCGGCGTCCTGACGACCTCAGGAGGCGTCGGCGTGATCATGGCCGACCGAGCGCCAGCGGCGGGCCTCGTCATGCCGGATTTCGCCCCTGACACGGAAGAGCGATTGAAGAAGATAACGGCCTTTGGCACCCACACGAACCCGCTGGACGGCGCCGGATCGCTGAGTGCGCCCGAGCGCCTGTACGGAGCTCTCGCCTGCATGGGCGAGGACCCGAACGTGGACGTCATAGTGGCCGCCACCGGTGTGGCCCATTCCATGGGCGAGGACGTGGCCAACAACTTCGTGCGCTTTGCCGAAGCGAGCAACAAACCATTCCTCGTCTCGTGGGTCGCCGCGCCGCAGGCGGCTCTGGAAATTCTCCAGGCGCGTTGCGTCCCGGTGTTTCCGGACCCCAACCGGACGCTGGCGGTCATGGGCCATATGGTGATCCGGCCTTTGCCAGCCGTGGAAGCCCCACGCCTGCAAGGGCCGGCCGCAGCGCGCCTTCCCGACCAACACGGCTTGCTGACTTATGCCCAGTCAAAAGCGGCTCTGGCTCAGGCGGGCTTCCCCTTCGCCCCAAGCGCGCTGGCAGCCAGTGAGCAGGAGGCGCTCCGGGTAGCCGGCGCACTGGGCTACCCGGTCGTTGTTAAAGGCGAAAGCCGCAGCATCGTGCACAAGAAAACTGGCGGCCTGGTTCGCGTGGGGATAGCCAGCGATACCGAACTGCGCGACGCCGTGCGTGCCATCCTGCCGAAGAGTGATGGTCGGGTCTCCGTGGAAAAGATGCTTGGCCCGGGCATCGACGTGATCGTTGGCGCCAAGGTCGACGCGAAATATGGTACGGCTCTGATCGTAGGCTTGGGCGGCGAGTTGACGGAATTGGTCGGCGACACCGCTCTGACTTTGGTACCTGCGAGTGCCACGGAGGTCGCAGAGCTGATCCGGTCGCTGAGAACGTATCGCCATCTGGCTGCATATCCACGGGCGCTGCAGGAGCTCGAGGAAATCGCCGTCAAGCTGGCTGGCTGGATCTGCCACCACCAGGACGTCGCTCGCGAAGTCGAGTTCAACCCGGTGCGCCTGAGCGAGGATGGCGCCGTGGCATTGGATTGCCGCCTGATCCTATGCTAGCGGGTGCGCAAGCGGTCAACGGCGCGCAAACCCGGCTTTCGGGCAGCAAACCAGTTCACGAAGATGCTGGCCGAAGCCGGGGCGGACCAAGTTTTGCTACACCGCGTTACGCAGGTTAACCCGAAGGTACTTCTCTCGGTTTGAAAGGTGGGACAAGAATGGGTCGCGCAATCATCGCCGGCGTTGCCGACACGCCGCTAGGCAAGCTGCCCGGGAAAGGCAGCATGCAACTGCATCTGGAGATGGCTTACGAGGCGGCGACGGATGCCGGAATCGGGCTCCAGGATGTCGACGGTGTCATCACACTCGGTTCCCGGGCCGATCCCTATTCCCGCCACGGCTGCGCCTTTGCCGAAGCGGCAGGCATTATCGGCCAGCTGCGTTACTGCGACACCAAGACGGGGAGCGGCTCATCGGCGGCTTCCGCCCTGATCGAGGCAACGGACCTCGTCGCGCATGGGCGCTGCTCGACCATGCTGGTGGTGGCCGGTGAAAACTCCCTGACCGGCGTGATGCGCGATCAGGCGGTGGCCAACATGTCCGCCTTCCGGCATAAGCAGTACGAGATGCCCTACGGGCTTCTCAATCCCACGGGGTATGCTCTCATTGCCCAGCGCTACCAGATCGAGTTCGGCGCGACCGACGAGGACCGGGCTAAAGTCGCGGTCATCATGCGGCGCAATGCCATGAAGAACCCCAAGGCGCAGTTTCAGGAGCCGCTCGCAATCGATGATGTCCTCAAATCGCCTGTGATCAGCAGTCCGCTGCGCAAGCTGGAGTGCTCACCCATCACGGACGGCGGCGCCGCTTTCATCGTCACCAACCGCCCCTCGGCTCGGCCTGCGGTCCAGGTCATCGGAGCAGGCCGGGCCTACGCACCATACGACCATATCTGCCAGCTGCGCGACCTAGACGATTTCGGCATTGCCAGGGCAACGAAGCAGGCCTGCGATCAGGCGGGTCTGAAGCCCTCGGACATCGACCTCGTGTTCGTCTACGACTGTTACACCATTACGGTCTTCATTCAGCTGGAGGAAATGGGCTTTTGCGGCAGGGGCGAGGCGCCCAAACTGGTGGATGACATCTATCACGGGCGGGTCAAGTTCGGCTTCAATACCGATGGCGGTCTGCTTTCCCATGGCCACCCGGGACCCCCTTCCGGAATGTACGCGATCATCGAGGCGGTGCGCCAACTTCGAGGCGAGGCCGGCGAGCGGCAGCGGTCCAATCCTCGCCATGCGATCATCAACGGCAACGGCGGCATCCTGTCCACTCAAGCGACCGTAATCATCGAACGGGGGTGATGAAGATGAGCGAGCCAATTCTCCCAATTACGAATGAAGACTCCAAATCTTTTTGGGAAGCCGCCAACCGGTCCAAGCTGCTCTACCAGCTTTGCGGCGCTTGCGCGAAGCCGTTCTTCTTTCCTCGCAGCCGCTGTCCCCATTGCCACAGCGAGAAATGGGAATGGCGGGAGTCCTGTGGCCGCGGCACGGTCTATACCTACAGCCAAGTCTGCCGTGCGCCGAGCGGCTACTTCAAGACCAAGGTTCCATACATCGTCGCGATGGTGGACCTCGAGGAAGGGTACCGCATGCTCGCAAAGTGTGTAGATGTTTCGCTTGGCGAGATGCGGGCCGGTTTGCCGGTATCGGTCGCATTTGAACGGCTCAACGACGAGTTCCAGCTTCCCGTATTCCGCCCCGATCGCTGACCAAGACGATGAAGAGGAAACGAGCTTCATAGTATGCAGATTGCATGCGCTGGTCGGAATTTCAGCCGACAGCGGGCGCCGGGGACAACGACCGGCCCGGACAAGACGCGCGCAAGCGACGGAATCGAGCGCAGTAGGTCGAGGCGGTATAACATCGAATACAAGCAAGCGCGCCCAGGCCATCAAGACAGTCAGCCGCGATCATTGCCGCGCCGCGTTCAGCGGATCATGGCGGGGCAGACTGTTCGACTAAGACCGGTGCGAAATCCGCTGAGCGCCCGCGTGCTTATTCGGCGGCCTGGATGCCCGCCGCCTTGATGACCGTCGCTGCGCGCGCCATGTCGTTCTGCAGGAAGCGCGCGAAATCCTCCGGCGTGCCGGTGAAGACATCGAAGCCGATCGCGGTCAGGCGTTCATTGAGTTCGCTTCCCGATAGGGCCGCCACGATCTCCCGGTTGAGCTTGTCGATGATAGTTCGCGGTGTTCCGGCGCGGGCCACCACGCCGAACCACGTGCCCGCCGAATAGCCCCGAAGCCCGGCCTCGCCGGTGGACGGAATCTCGGGCAAACGCGGGTGACGCTTGTCGGCGCCGATCGCGAGGATCTTCAACTTGCCCGCTTTCCAGTACGGCGTGACCGTCGCAATGCCCGTGATGACGATGTCGACCTCGCCACTGAGCGCGGCAGTGGTCGCGGGCCCCGACCCCTTGTAGGGAACGTGCAGCAGTTTGATCCCGGCCATCGATTCGAGCAGCGCGCCTGCGAGATGGTTGCTCGACGCCGTACCCGGCGTCGAGTAGGTAAGCGTCCCGGGCCTGGCCTTTGCCAGCGCGATGAGTTCGGGAATCGAATTGGCCGGCACCGACGGATGCGTGGCGATCACGAACGGCACGTTGACGGCGGAGGTGATCGGGGCAAAGTCCTTCACCGCGTCGTAGGGCAGATTCCGGTTGACCTGCGGGTTGATCGACATGGTGGTCGCGGTGGTCAAGAGCAGGGTGTAACCGTCCGGCAGGGACTTGGCGACCGCTTCCGCGCCGATGATGGTGCTGCCACCCCCGCGGTTTTCGATCACCACCTGCTGGCCGACGCGCTCGGCGAGCTTGATGCCGATGCCGCGTGCGACGATGTCCGTCGTGCCGCCGGGCGGGTAGGGCACCACGAAGCGAATGGGCTTGCTCGGGTAGCTCGACGCGGCGCTCTGGGCGGCTGCGGGAGCGGCAAGCGGCGCCAGCACGACTGATAGAAAGAAAACCAATCCGGCCCCTGCGCGGCCCCGGGAGTGCGAACGAGCGCACGCGCACGTGCAGGCGGTCGTCCGGGTGCGCATATCTTGTCTCATGTTCATTTTGCTGCCTCCTCCCTGGGAGAGCCGCGGGTATTACGTCGGTGTTTTTCTTGTCTTATTACTGACTAACTACTCGGCAATCTAGCGCATGGCACTATACAAGGCAATAGCCATATATTGCTAATGAACAATGTATCCGCGTCCGGTCGCGGCGTAGAGGAAATTCAAACCGCCCTTTTCGCCAACTGCCGCGTTATCGCCAGCCCTGCACTCGGTTGGGGACTAGGCTATTTGGTTTATAGACACTATTGCCCGGCCGGTTAGACTGCGAACACTCCTTGAGTTATTTCCTCCGGTGATTCCCCGCTTCGGCGGGGGTTTTTTTGTGAATGTCTGTGAGTCCGCTTCAGGCCGGAGAAGACGCTCGCTGAGTTACTTGTCCAACCAGACATCTTCCATCCGATGATGCGTGTAGATGCTGTTGGCCGCCCTGAGGTAACCTTTTACATGCGGATGCCAGCATCCCGTACTCGTTTGCTGGTACAAGGCCATCCGGGCGAAGTCCTGCAGCAGCATCAGATCGATTGCCTGAACCAGCTGCTTGCGCTTGACTGGATCGACGGTCGCGGATTGCTCGTCGATTTTGGCCTCGACCTCGCGCCTGCAATAGTGCGTGTAGTTGCGTACCGATTTGCACTTGTACCCTTCGTATAACACGATATCCGGATCATCCATCGCCGCGGAGGTACTGTGGAAGGCCAACGTGTATGCACCCTTGACGATCGCCCCGGTGTACACGGTGTATTCCTTCTGCTGAATGTCCCCTTCGATGTAGATGCTGCGCAGCTGATCCACGGCGATCGAAAGGTTCATCAAATAGTTGGGGGAGCCCACGCGCACGATGTACGTCGTATTCAGCTTCTTGTTGGGTCCGTACCCGAGTTCCTGCATGATCTTTCGCGCTTCCTCCCGATTGCGCTTGACGTCTTTCCCCATTCCGGGGACGGTTGCGAGCTGTTCGGGCGCAAGACCCCAATTGCCGTGCGGAGGCGACATCAAGATGCCGCCGATATTGCCGTCGCCCTGCGTGGCTTTCACGAATTCCGACCGGTCGAGCGCGAGCGAAATCGCACGCTGCAGCTTCGGATTGTCGAAGGGCGGCGTCTTATGATTAACAAACAAGAAACCTGTGGAGTTGCTGGCGCTGGTCTGGCAGATCGCCTTCGGCGCCTGGGCGCGGATGTCTTTGACGGCGTTCGCGTTCAGGTCCCCGGAGGCCGTCAGGTCGAATTCCCCCGCTATGAACGACAGTGTTCGGGTGGCCGCACTAGTCACAATGCGCCACTCGATGGCGTCGAGGTACGGCCGCCCCGGCTTCCAGTAGTCGGTGTTCTTCACCAGACGTACCATGTCGCCCTGCTTCCACTCCGCCATCTTGAACGGGCCGGTGCCGATCGGCATCTGGCGCATCACGCGCCCGTCGACATGGCAGGGGTAGACCGGCGAATAACCGCTCGCGAGAAAGGACAGAAAGGAAGGCTGCGCTCGCGCGAGCGTGAAGCGGACCTCGTACGGCCCGGCGACCGTGACCTCCTTGAGGTTGGAATACCACTCCTTGTGCGTATTCAGGCGCCAATTGGAAGTACGCTTGCCCAGAATCGTGTCCCAGGTGCACTGGACATCGGCGCTGGTGAAGGGCTTGCCATCGTGCCATTTGACACCTTGACGCAGCTTCAGCGTGAGCACCAAGTTGTCGGGGCTCCAGGACCACTCGGTGGCCAGATCCGGCCGGATCGACTCGGGGCGCACCACTTTTTCCTGCTGATCGAAGATGACGAGATTGTTGTACACCGCCATGAAGGGTTGGAGTGCCCCTATGGACGATTCCTCGTGCAAGGATGCGCTGCCCGGGTTCTCGCGCAGCGGCGCCCGCAAGGTGCCGCCCGACTTCTGCGCAACGGCTGCAGTCGCAAACGATGCGATTGCGATCAGCAACAGCGACTTGGCAAGTGGATGCGTGCGTTTCATCGTTGTCCTCCATGCAGATTGATGGTTTTTCTTCTCGGTTAGCAAATTCAATCTTGTCTCTTTTCCCGCGTCGAGCCAATGGCAGCAGTTTGCTGCTGATTCAACGCTGCCGAGCACTACGCCCAGAAGATATTGCGCCTGCCATCGGCCGATAGCAATGCCGGTAATATCGAGACGTCCCTAGCCGAGCCAGGGGCCGGCATGTAAGCTGTCGTGGTGCTCTAAAGTGATGGCCGGCTGGCTTGGTCCGCGCGCAGTGGATGTCCAACCTGGAACTAGGGAGGTGCCAGATGAAAACGTTCAACGCAATGGTGCGTGTCCTGACAGTGGGCGTGCTGATGGCAGTTGCCGGTCAAGTTTTCGCCCAGCAGTCCTATCCGAGCAAGCCGATCCGCTTCATCGTTCCCTACACGCCGGGAGGCACCACCAGTATATTGGCCCGTCTAGCCGGCCAGAGGCTAACCGAAAGCTGGGGCCAAACGGTGATCGTCGACAACCGGCCCGGCGGCAACACCATCATAGGCAGTGAAGCCTTGGTCAAATCCGCACCAGACGGCTACACGATGCTGCTGGCGGCGAGCACCCTGGTCGTGCTGCCTCACTTGTACAAGAATCTGCCCTATGATCCGATCAAGGATTTCGCTCCCGTCGCGACCCTTGCGAGCAGCGAACTCGTATTGGTGCTCCATCCCTCGTTGCCGCTGAATAATCTGCAGGCATTCATTGCGTTTGCCAAATCCAGGCCGGGGGAACTCAATCATGCGTCGGCGGGGAGCGGAGGATCGCCTCACCTGGCGGGGGAATTGTTCAACATCATGGCCGGCGTCCAAATCCAACACATCCCCTACAAGGGATCCGGGCCGCTCGTTACCGATCTCCTCGGCGGCCAGGTCCAGCTCGCCTTCGCTGTTCCCTTTGCCGTCCTCTCGCACATCAAGAGCGGCCGGCTCAAGGCCATCGCCGTCTCGGGGGAGTCACGCTTACCGGCCCTGCCGCAGGTACCCACTTTCACTGAGGGTGGCCTGCCCGGATTCAACGTGACGAATTGGTACGGGGTGCTTGTGCCGGCGGGCACGCCGAACGAAATCATCAACAAACTGGCGACTGAACTCGCTCGATTTGTGGCAATGCCCGATACCAGAGAAAAGCTGGTCAGCCAGGGGGTCGCGCCCTTCATTTCCACGCCCGACCAGTTCGCGGCGCTGCTGAAAGCGGAGTTGGCGAAGTTCGCCAGGATCATCAAGACGGCCAATATCAAGCTCGGGAATTGATCATCTTGGTCGTCCGGCCGCGTCCATTGTCTTCACCGAGCAAGTACCCATTGAGCTGTAGGAGAGTCAGATGAATACTTTCAAGGCGATGTCGCGCATGGTGACGGTAGGCCTGCTGATGGTTATTGCGGGCTCCGCCGCGGCGCAGAATTACCCGGTCAAAACCGTGCGCCTCGTCGCGCCTTTTCCTCCGGGCGGCAGCGTCGACGTCGTCGGGCGACTCCTGGCCGTGAAGCTCTCCGAGAACCTGGGGCAGCAGGTATTAGTGGAAAATCGCTCCGGGGCTTCGGGCAACATCGGCACCGAATTCGTCGCGAAGTCCGCGCCCGACGGTTACACGCTCATCATCCAAACCATTCCGCTCGTGGCGAACCAGTTCCTGCTGAGCCGGGTGCCGTACGATCCGATCAAGGACTTCGCGCCAATATCGCTTGTGACGTCCTCGCCGTCGCTCGTAACGGTCCATCCGTCGCTGCCTGTGCGCTCCGTGAAGGAGCTCATCGCGCTGGCACGAGCGCGACCTGGCCAGCTTAACTATTCCGCGGCCGGCGTCGGGACGAATCCGCACATCGCGGGCGAACTCTTCAACCTGCTCGCCGGCGTAGACATTGTCGCCGTGCAGTACAAAGGCGGCGGCCCAGCCGACGTGGCGGTAATTGGCGGCGAGGTGCAAATTACGTTCGGCAACGTCTCGCAACAGATCGGCTACTTGAACGCCGGCCGGCTGCGCGCGCTCGCGGTGACGAGCGCCAAGCGCTCGCCGGCGTTGCCCGACTTGCCGACCGTTGCGGAAGCCGGCGTGCCGGGGTACGAGTTCATCACCTGGCACGGCATACTCGCGCCCAAGGGGACGCCGCGGCCGATCGTGGCCATGCTCAACGAGCAGTTGAAGAAGGTGCTTACCGCCCCGGGCCAAGCGCAACTGTGGCGGGAGCGGGGCCTGGACGTCGTCGCCAGTTCGACCGAAGAGTTCGCGGCGCATCTCGAGCGCGAGCAAAAGAAGTGGGGCGAGGTCATCAAGCAGCGCGGCATCAAGGCCGAGTGAGCGCACGGCGCGGGTAAGTTCACCGACGACCGCTGTTACGGGATATGCCGCCCCAGCCGAACCCGCTGCAAAGATTTTCTCCTGCGAACCGGGGTCACTTCTCGATCGTGATGTTGGCGGTCTTGATGATCCTTGCGAATCGAGCCATATCCGCTTTCATCAGTTCGGCGAACTGCTCGGGCGTCGTGATGAAGGGGTCACCACCTTGGCTCGCCAGTTTGGCGACCGTGTCCGGCATGGTCAGAATCTTCGCGATCTCAGCCGACAATTTGGAGACGACGGGCCTAGGGGTTCGGCCGGGCGCAAGGAAACCGTACCAATTCTTCATGTCGAAACCGGGCAATCCAGCCTCGTCGAATGTGGGCAGCTGCGGAAGGGCCGGGGAGCGCGTGTCGCCTGAGATGGCAATGGCCCTGATTCGGCCGGCAACGATGTAAGGCAGGGTGGTCAGCGCGGTGGCAAGGTACACTTGGACCTGACCGCCCGCCAGGTCGTTGAGCACCTGGGTCGGTCCCTTGTAGGGGACATGCTGCATCGTGATTCCCACCATGCTGCTCAGGATTTCAGTCGTCAGATGCGCTGCTGACGCCGTGCCGGACGAAGCATAATTGAGTTGCCCAGGCCTGGACTTCGCGTAAGCGATGAACTCTTTGAGACTGTTGGCCGGAATCGAGAGATTGATGGTAAGAACGTAGCGGCTGTTGGTGATGGTAGCAACCGGAGCGAAGTCCTTGATCGCGTCGAAGGGGAGGTTGGCTACCACCAGAGGGTTGATGACGTGGGCCAGTTGCACCAGCATGGTGGTGTGGCCATCGGGCGCGGACTTGGCCAAGGCTTCGGCGGCAATGATGCTGTTTGCGCCGGGACGGTTATCCACGATCACGGGCTGGCCCCAGCTCTCGGTGAGCTTCTGGCCGATAAGTCGGGCCGACAAGTCGCTGCTGCCGCCCGGAGTGCTGGAGACCAGGATACGGATCGGTTTGTTGGGAAAGTCCTGCTGGGCAAAAGTGGGTCCAGCAAAGGCTGCGAGCAGGCCCAACGCTAGAATCTGCGCCACGGCGTTAGCACGTTTGATCATGCCCTCACCTCCTTGGGTAAAGACTGGATGTTTTGAACCGCCGAAATCTTACATCTTCAATCTCGCCTTTGGCCCGGCGCAGGCGTAGGACGGTCGCGGGTATTCAGCGTGCCTGCGCCGGCCGGGCGTCTCGCGCAGGCCGCCCGCCAGCCCTACCGCCGCGCGATGACTTCAGCGAGCGCTTCGACCTGCTCACTGTAGCGCGTTACGGGATTGAGCAACAGGTGATTGGCGCCCGCGGCGACGAGTAGCTGCAACTGTTCGCGCACCTGCTCCGGCGTGCCGTACACCCCACCCCCGGTTGTCAGTTCCGGATTCTGGTACACGTCGGTGAACCAGCGGCGCACCTCGTCCCGGGCGACCTCGGGGCGCTCGTGGACGGACATGAACACGCGTTTGGAGATCGGGAATGAGGCCGGGTCGCGCCCGGCCTTCTCCAGCGCTGCGCGTATCAACGGGACGCTCGTCGCGAAGGCGGCGGCAGTCGAACCGCCGGAGCCCATCCAGCCGTCGGCAATTTTCGCGACGCGCCTGAGGGCGTTGGGGTGCGCGCCGCCCAGCCACAGCGGGGGATACGGCTTTTGTATCGGTTTGGGTTGCATGACGCCGTCCTCCAACTGGAAAAACTCGCCTCGATAGGTGACTTTTGGCTGGGTCCACAGTGCTTTCATCAGTTCCACCTGCTCGAGAAAGCGCCGCACGCGGCGCTCCGCTGGAATCTGGAACTCGACGTAATGAAACTCCCTGCCCAGCCCGACGCCGAGCACTGCCCGACCGCCACTCAGGTAGTCCAGGGTCGCAATTTGATGCGCCACGTGTATGGGGTTGTACGTGGGCAGCACCAGCATGGAGATGCCCAAGCGGATAGTGCTGGTGATGGCCGCAGCGTAGCTGAGCAGTGTGATCGAATCGAAGCAGTTTGCGGTCCGATCCAAAGTATTGTTGGTCACCCAAAGCTCGCGGAACCCCAGCGCTTCGGCGCGCTTCGCAACATGGCGGACCGCACCGACCTCGATGGATTCGGGGGAACGGTGCGGCAGGGACATTCCAAGCGCAATCTCGTCTCTCAATGCCATATTTTCGTCTCCGTGCAATAAAATATGCGGATCCCGTACAAGTGCCGAGTGTACCGCGATTGCAATTGGCACAAGCGTAACTGGAGCTCCCGGACGTGGCACCCCGATTCACCGGACACAGGGCAGTCTTCAACCTGGCGACAGGCACATGCACGGGCATTGACGCTCCCCGCCAGCCTGTTCTGTGCAAAAATCTTGTCTTGATTCGAACTTAGCGAAGGACATTGACCACCATGCGCAAATCCTGGCTGCCGGCCGAGAAGCCCAATCTCTTTCAAGCAATAAGAGCTAAACGCGCGGAAGTGCAGGAAAGAGGCGTCAAGTTGATAGACCTTTCCATCGGCGAGCCCAGGGGGCCGGCCTTGCTGAGCGCGCGCAACGCTGCCGCCGCCGCCATCATGAGCGAAAAGGAAGAGATACACCGCTACCAGTACAACGCCAGCCCGGGCGTTCCCGGATTCGCCAGGGACTTCGTCGAGTTCAACGTCCGGCACAAGATCGAGAACAAGGACGTCTCCTTCCTGCCCATTGCCGGCATCAAGCGCATGTTGGGGCTATTCCCGGTGACGTGCGGCTCATGGCACAGGCCGGTGACCGTGGCGACCATGACCGACCCCGGTTATCCCTTTCCGGCCGACTGGTGCAAGTATCTTCGGGTTGAGCATTACCCCCTGCCTCTCAATCCTCAAAATTCCTTTCTTTTCGGCGCTGCGGACATTCGTGCCGGCACGAGCCTCATCATGACCAATTACCCGCATAATCCGACCGGGTGCGTCGCCGATAGGGCGTTCTGGCGGGGCCTGTGCCGGTACTGCTCGGACAAGAACATTCGACTCGTGAACGATGCGGCGTACATCGTCCTTTCCCACAGCCCCCGCAGCATCGCATTGACCGATGTGGCCATGGAATTCCCGGACCTGTCATGGGCCGAGGCCTTTTCCGCTTCCAAAGTGATCGGCAATGGCACGGGCTGGCAGGTGGGAGCCATGGCAGGATCTCCCGACTTCATCGACGACATCGCGAACGTCAAGGGCAATACGGACGAGGGGTTTGTCGCCGCCATGGCGATAGGCGTCAAGGCGAGTTGCGAAGGCGACTGGGACGGCATAGACCGATGTCGGCAACTGTATCGCGACAGGCTCGAGCTTCTGATCAAGCTGCTGACCGGTCGCGGCATGCGGCTGGCGGCACAGCCCGAGGCCGGCTTCTTTTCGCTCTGGCTGGTGCCGGATCATGCCTTCGGCGAGAAGATAACAAGCGCCGAGCATTTCAATTTTCTGGTGATGGAGCGCACAGGCGTGATTGGCGTGCACTTCGAGCCTTCTTACATGCGCTATGCCGTGTGCGAGGACATCGCATCCAAGGCCAAGGAATTGGATGATGCATTCGCAAGAGCCGCTGTGTCCTACGCTTAGCCTATGACAAATTGACCCTGCATACCGAGTGATGGAGAAATTGCGCATGCAAGTATTGAACACGGTGGCACGCATTACAGCCGCGGTTGTGCTGATGGCCTTTGTCGGTTCTGTCGCCGGCCAGGAGACTTATCCCAGCAAGCCCATCCGCCTGATCGTGCCTTATCCGCCTGGAGGCAGCAACGATCCGATGGCGCGCATGATCGGCCGAAAGCTGACCGAACGCTGGAGCCAGCCCGTGATCGTCGACAACAAGGCGGGCGGCAACACCGTCATCGGCGGCGAAGCCCTGGCCAAAGCGCCGCCCGATGGCTACACCCTGCTCTTGTTGGGCAGCGGCGTGCTCGCCGCCGCGCTGCTGGTCCCCGCCCCCTACGACATGATCAAGGACTTCGATGCGGTGGCGACCCTTGCCAAATCCGACTACGTGCTCGTGCTTCATCCGTCGGTACCGGCGAACACGCTGCTGGAGTTCATTGCGCTTGCCAAGGCGAAGCCGGGACAGATCGACGTCGGTACGGCGGGCGTCGGGAGCACGGTCCATCTGGCGACTGAATTATTCAACATGCTGGTCGGAACAAAGATGCAGCACGTCCCCTACAAAGGATCGGGACCCGTCATTTCCGATCTCATCGGCGGCCAAGTGCAGGTGGCCTTTCAAATTCCCATAGCCGTCACCAATCACGTTCGAAGCGGCAAGCTAAAGGCGATCGCGGTCACCGGCGAGACGCGGCTCGCGGCGCTGCGCGAGGTGCCCACATTCGTCGAGGCCGGCGTCCCGGGTTTCGACGCGAAAGCGTGGTTCGGCGTCATTGCGCCAGCCGGTACGCCGAAGACAGTCATCAATAAACTGTCAATCGAGATTGCGGGGATACTGGCGATGCCCGACACGCGGGAGTACCTCACCAAACAGGGAATGCAGATTTTCATCTCCACGGCCGATCAGACGGCGGCGCTGATGAGAACGGAACTTGCAAAGTTCGACAAAATCATCAAGAGCGCCAACATCAAAGTCGGGCAGTAGTGCCTGCTCATCGACACGCAGTGCAAAACTTCGGTCGAGAAACCATCGACCGAAGTTTTGCAGAGGTTAGCTAGTTCTTGCGGACGGCTTGCGCGTAGCGGCTGAGCAGTTCCAGATGCTGGTCGGGGCGCGTGAACCCATTACCTGCGGAGCGCACCCCGAGATGGGTGATGCCCAACGCTTCCCATTGTTTGTGGAGTTCCAGCCAGCGTTCCTGCGGCACCTTGGCGGGAATGAATGGTGCTTCGATGGAAAAACCGGCTGCGGAGCGCCCGTTATCGGCGAGATAGCGTTTGAATCGCGCGATATCGGCGGCCGCCTGCTCGTCGGGCACGGGCGAAGTCATCGGAGAAAGGGTCCAGCCATCGCTGAGACGGGCGATGCGACGCAAGGCGCTATCGGTCCGCCCGCCACCCATCCAGATCGGAATCGGCCGCTGCAGCGGAAGCGGATTGATGCCCTGATCGATGATCTTGTGCCACCTGCCTTCGATATGCACCGTTTGCTGGCTCCAAAGCGCGCGCAGCACTGCGATCTGCTCGGTCATACGGGGCGCGCGGTCCTTGAAATTGGCGCCCAGCGACTCATACTCCAGCCAGAACCGGCCGATGCCGGCACCCATGCGCATGCGCCCGCGGCTGAGCACATCCACTTCGGCCGCCTGCTTGGCCACCAGCACGGTTTGCCGCTGGGGCAGCACAATGATCCCCGCCGCAAGAATCACGCGCGTGGTACACCCCGCCAGAAAGCCAAAAAGGGTGAAAGGCTCGTGGATGGCATCCTTGATCGTATAAGGGTAGGTGGCGTGATCCCAATCGGGCCGGGTGCTGGTGTCCGCTCCGATCACATGGTCGATTTGGGTGATGTACGAGTATCCCAAGGCCTCGACCCCCTGGGCGTAATCGCGGATGGCTGCGGGGTCATTGCCGATTTCGCGCGACGGAAAGCTTGCACCTAGTTCCATGGATCGACCGCCCCAAAAGCAATTGTTGTGTTCGAACGGATCAATGCCGGCGGAACGCCACCGGCAGAGGACGGCAAACCGCGGCGCGAATTCCTGCGCAATACGGCGAGCGATCAAACCGCAGTGCCCCCGCGCGAGCGAGCCGCATCAGCGATGATAGAAGCAGACTGGTTTCGCCGCTCGCCTCGAGAGATTCAGCATGCGCTCGAATTGGATTATAGTCCTGCCATGTTTCGACGCCGCGGCACCCAACACCGTTCACCATGGTCAGCTGCTGCAGGAGCGCCTGGACGGAAACACGGATACCCTCGAGACAGCATAATTCACGCTCGAGCATTGATACTCCTCGCCGGAATGTTCTGTGCAAGAATTAGTCTTCCATAATCCCTAGGAGAATTCGCGATGCGACTCGCCGGAAAAACCGCCATGATTACCGGGGCCAGCCGCAATATCGGCCGGGAAATCGCCCTGACCTTCGCCCGCGAGGGTGCCGACCTGATATTGAATACCCGCGCCAGTCAGGAAGAATTGAATGAGGTCGCTTCGAAGTGCGGCGAGTCCGGCGTAAACACGCTGACCGTGCTGGGCGATGTTTCCGACGCGCAACGCTGCCGCGACATGGTGGCAGAGGGTCTCGCGCGATTCGGCAAGATCGATGTGCTGGTGTGCGGCACCGGCATTCGTCCGCACCGGCCCATAGGCGAGGTCACCGATGAGGAATGGCAGCGCGTGATGGCCGTCAACTGCTTTTCGGCGTTCTATCTGAGCAAAGCCGTGGTTCCCGACATGATCAAGCGCCATAGCGGCAGCATTATTGCGTTGGGCGGGCAAAGCGCCATTACGGGTCGTCCGAAATCAACCAGCGTCACCGCGGCCAAACATGGGCTACTCGGGTTGATTCGTGCCTTGGCAGCGGAACTCGCCCCGTTCAATGTGCGGGCCAACATGGTCAGCCCCGGCTCGACCGACACCGAGCGCGCGCACCCCGAGTGGTATCCCGATTTCGCAACCCGGGTGTCGCGCACATCGGCCGAGCATCTGAAGGACCTTCCAATGGGGCGGCAGGCAACGGTGCAGGATATCGCGAACGCGGTGCTGTTCTTCGCTTCCGAGGAATCCTCCTACGTCACCGGCGTCCAGATCAACGTCATGGGCGGGCGCTATATCGTCTGACCTGCAGGAACCGTCGAGTGGAGCGGGCAATGCGCGCCGGCTCGCGGCGAGGCGCACCGGTGAAAAATGGCATTTGACTGAGGGATTCGGATAAGCCAGTATTCCGTGCGACCAAGAAAACGGAGGTGGGATGCCAAACGATCGCCCTACACTTGCGCTCATCGGCGGTACCGGAGCGCTGGGCTCGGGCCTTGCCATGCGCTGGGCTGCCGCGGGCTACCCGGTGATACTCGGTTCGCGCTCGCGCGAAAAGGCCGAGGCCGCGGCACGGGCAATCTTGCCGGCAAACGGCGCACCGCCGGTGCGCGGTGACGACAATATCGGTGCGGCCCGCGCGGCCGACATCGTGGTGCTTGCAGTGCCGTTTTCAAACCACGTTGCGATCCTGGAGGAGATCAAGGATGCCGTCCTGGGCAAGATCGTCGTCGATACCGTCGTGCCGCTGGTGCCACCCAAGGTATCGCTGGTGCAACTTCCGGCGCAGGGCTCGGCCGCACAGATGGCGCAACAGCTTCTAGGCGAGCGCGCGCAGGTCGTCTCGGCATTCCACAATGTCGGGGCGGCAAAGCTGCGCGCGGGCGGCGCAATCGATTCCGACGTGCTCGTTTTCGGGAATAGTCGCCAGGCACGCGATGTCGTCATTGCACTCATCCGCGCGATCGGCATCCGCGGCATAGACGCAGGTCCAATCGCCAACTCGGTGGCAGCGGAGGCGTTGACGTCAGTTCTCATCGGCATCAACAAGCGCTACAAGATGGACGGCGCGGGCATCCGGATCACCGGATTTCCGGGCGGCGGCAGCGACGCGTAGAAGATGGCAGTCGAGAACAAGACGGTCACGTTGACCGCCATTGGCGGCCTTCCGTTGATCGAGCCCGGCGATGATCTCGGCGCGATCCTGATCGAGAGCCTGCAGCGTGCGGGCCTGGCACTGCGCGCTCAGGACGTGCTCGTTATCGCCCAGAAGATCGTGTCCAAGGCCGAGGGGCGCTACAAGAGCTTGCGCGAGGTGACCCCTTCGGCGCGCGCCATCGAGCTTGCAGCGGCTGTGCGCAAGGATCCGCGCCTCGTCGAGGTGATACTTTCGGAAGCGAAGGAGGTTGTGCGCTACCGCGAGGGGGT
>Ga0209514_10001705_pt1 | contig 36685 bp, 33 predicted proteins | sample Subgrocontami58m_FD_187452 | JGI IMG/M metagenome (GOLD analysis project Ga0209514, IMG submission 187452) | Subsurface groundwater microbial communities from S. Glens Falls, New York, USA - GMW37 contaminated, 5.8 m (SPAdes) (version 3) | ecosystem: Environmental > Aquatic > Deep subsurface >...
GGACCTGCAACAGCCGCGTCGACACGGTGGATGAGGAAACACTGCGTTTGATGAAAAAGGCGGGACTATGGATGATGAGCTTCGGCCTGGAATCCGGAAGCGACAGGATCCTCGCCGCTTCCGGAAAGGACATCAAAGTGGAACAATCCCGCTCCGCCGTGGAACTGGCGCACCGCCTGGGAATCCGGACGGCGGGACATTTCATTTTCGGTCTGCCCGGGGAAACGGAAGACACCATGGCCGAAACCTTGGCCCTGGCTCTTTCCCTGCCCCTTGATTTCGCGCAGTTCTATACCGCGGCCCCTTTCCCCGGAACGCCGCTTTACGATGAAGCCCGGCGTCAGAACTGGGTAAAGGAAGAAACAGAAGTCGCCGGGGGCGCCGCAGTTTCCTGGCAAAACTCGGCGGTCATGGAACTGCCCGGTCTGCCCGCCGCCCGGGTCGACGCCTTCCGGAGGCATGCCTACCGGAAGTTCTACTTACGGCCCCGGGTGATTTTCCGGATCTTGACCATGGCGGAACCGTCCTCCGCCATCTTTCTCCTCTCCCACCTCCGCCGCTTCCTGCGCTGGCTGCGGTAAGGGGGGGCACTCCTCCCACCGAAACTCCCCCTTTAGAAAAGGGGGCGGGGGGATTTGATCACGGTACCCGTCCACATCTTTGTTATCTTGCGGATATTCAAACTTTTATGCTATTAACTAGCGTCAAGGAGACGGGGATGTCGAATGAGCGCTTAGTGCTGGGAATCTGGGATGGCCATGACGCCGGCGCGGCCTTGCTGGCGGGCGAGGAAATCCTTTTTGCCGTGAATGAGGAACGGCTGACACGGCGCAAACTGGAGGTCGGCTTTCCCCGGCTTTCCATCCAGGCCTGCCTGCAATTCGCCGGGATTACCGCCGGGGAAGTAAAAACGGTCGCCGCCTCGACGACGGACCCCGCCAAGACCCTCACCCGCCTGCTGCCTTCCCTCAAGGAAGAGTACTACCTCATCCGCCGCCGGAAGAAGGCCCCCCGCCGGGCCGATCCTTTCAAAAAGGCCTTCAAGTACCGCTTTACCGAACTGCCGCCGAATTTCCTGTCGCGCCTGCTGAGCCGGGCCTATCTGGAACGGCAGCTGCAATCCCTCGGTTTCGACGATTTTCACCTGGAGCTGGTGGACCACCATGCCGCCCATGCCGCCGCCGCGGCCGCCGGCAGCGGTTTTGCTGATTGCCTCGTCTTTACCCTCGACGGCGTCGGGGACGGACTTTCGGGCTCCTTCTGGACCTGGCGGGAAGGGAAAATGTCGCTCCTCCAGGCCCTGTCGGCCCGGACTTCCCTCGGTATCTTCTTTGAGCACGTGACCAACCTGATGAACATGCGCGAGCTCGAAGACGAAGGCAAGGTCATGGCCCTGGCCAACTACGCCTACCCCATACCGGACGCGGAGAACCCCATGTTCCAAATTATCGGGACCAAAGGGCTGGAAATCGTCTCGCCTCACAACTCCCGGTCCATGTTCCGGGAATTGAAAAGCATCATCTGGCGTTATCCCTCGGAACAGTTCGCTTTCATGGCCCAGCAGGCCCTGGAAAAGAACTGCCTCTTGCTGGCCGCGGAAGCACTGAAACGGACGGGTCTCCGGAAAATGGCCGTCGCGGGCGGCGTTTTCTCCAATATCAAGATGAACATGCGGCTGCTGGAAATGCCCGGCCTGGACCGGATGTTTGTTTTCCCCCACATGGGTGACGGCGGCCTCGCCCTGGGGGCAGCCATGGAAGCAAACCGCCGGCGGCACAACGTTGCATCCTGCCGGCTCACCGACCTCTACCTGGGGCCGGGCTATAAGTCGGAGGAGATCGTGAAAATCGTCGCCGGCGCCGGCAACTTTTCCTACCGGCGCCTGGAAGACCCCGCCGCCGAGGCGGCCCGGCTCATCCTCGCCGGGGAAATCATCCTCTGGTTCCAGGGACGCGCGGAGATCGGCCCGCGGTCGCTCGGCCACCGCAGCATCCTGGCCCGGCCCGACGACGATAAGATCAAGGACCGCCTCAATCTGCTCCTCAAAAAACGGGTCTGGTACCAGCCTTTCTGCCCCAGCATGCTCAGCGAAGACGCCCCCGCGCTCCTGGAAACGGCCGGCCAGGAACTGGCGGACAACCGGTTCATGACGATGGGCTTCCGGGTCCGGCCGGAACGGCTGGCGCTGATGGCGGGAGTAATCAATATCGACGGCACCTGCCGCCCCCAATTCGTGGGCGCGGAGGAACCCCGCTACCGGGAGCTGCTGCGCCATATCAAGGAGGCGCTGGGTTTCGGCATCGTCCTCAATACGAGTTTTAACCTGCACGGCGAACCGATGGTCTGTGCGCCCGGCGAAGCCCTGGAGATGCTGAAGCGCGCGGAAATCCGCTATCTCTTCATGGAGGATCTGCTCATTGAATATCAACCTACCGAACCTGGCTGAGCGCCGCCTTGCCCTTCCCGCCCTCATCGCCCTTTACCTGATCCTGGCCGGTCTTTTTGTTTACGTGGCGCTGACCCGGCCTCCCGCGGCGATCGAAACGCTGCTGATCCAATTGGTGCCCAAGACCCTCGGGCTGAATTTCCTGCTGATCCTCATCGGCGTCTATCTATGCCGCCGCGACATCGCCGCCTCCGTGAAGGAACTATGGACGGGTGACGGAACAACGGGAGAGCAAACGGACCCGGCGGCCGGCCCCGGCTGGCGGCAAAAATTCGCGAATCCGGGCTTTTATCTCACCGTCATCTTCCTGGCCGGACTTTTACTGGTCATCTTTGTGGCCCCGCAAATCCACCGGATCTATTACGACGAGGACATTTACGGCAACATGGCCCAGAACATCGCGGCCACCGGCCAGACCGGCATGGCCAACTACGGGATTTTTGAATACGGCGAATATTTTGTCCACTGGATTCAGTACAATAAAGACCCCAGCGGCTGGCCTTTTCTGGTAAGCCTCGTTTTCCAGCTCTTCGGGGTCAACGAGCTATACATGTTCTATCTCAACAACCTCCTCTTTGCCGCCGGCAGCGTGATCGTTTTTTTCATCACGCGGCTGGTTGCGGGCGGCGTCTTTCCCGGGCTTCTGGCCGCCCTGGTTTACACCCTCATCCCTCACGGCCTGGTCTGGTCGAACACCGTGGCGGCGGAAAACCCCGCCGCTTTCGGCGGCGGCCTGACCGTCCTTTGCACCCTGGTCTACCTGCGCACCCGCGCCCGGCGCCACCTCTACCTGCTGGCCGTCGTCTTTCCCCTGGCCTGCTACATACGGCCGGAATCGGCCCTGATCGGCCTGTGGTTAATTGCCGCCCTGGCGGCGGCCACCTGGGCCGCACCGGCTTTCCTCCTGGACCGACCCGGAACGGAAGACCGGGACAACTTGCCCCGCCCCCTGGCGACCAGGGAGTTCTGGGCCCTGGGGGCCATCGCCACGGCCCTCCTCATCCCCCACCTCTGGCATTTCTATGCCATGAGCGGCCAATCCTGGGGGGCGACGGGGGATAAATTTGCCGCCTCATTTTTCCTGCATAACCTGTCCACCAACGGCCGCTATTACCTGGACAACAAGGCCTTTCCCGCCCTCTTCACCCTTTTGGCCGTCATCGGTTTCCTGGCCTGGCGCCGGCCGGGGGGGGCCGAGGAGGAAAAAAACAGTTTTTGGGCCGGGACATTGATTTTTTTCTGGTTTTTTCTTTTCTGGGGGATTTTTCTCTTCTTCTACGCGGGAAGCTACACCTACGGCGCCGACGTCCGGTTCGCCCTGGTCTCCTTCATGCCGCTCGCCGTCCTGGCCGGCCTGGGGGGCGAAGCCCTGCGCCGGCTATTGGAAAAATGGACCTGCGGTCGCCAGGTCCAGGCCGTGACCGCCATCCTGCTTTTGGTCCTCGTCTTCTCCTGGCTCAAGTTCCTGCCGCTGGTCCGCCTGGTGAGTCAGGAAGCCTGGGGCGCCCGCTACGATCACGATCATGCCCGGGAATTCATCAAACACATTCCGAGCCGGTCGGTCGTCCTCAGCCACACCCCCACCATGTTCCTGCTCTGGGGGCAGAGTGCGATCCAAACCTACGCCGGCCTCAACAACACGGATCTCATCCGCGACCTCTTGAACCGCTACCAGGGTCACGTATATTTCCACCAGAATTACTGGTGCAGCACCGTCAACGACAGCAACCGCACCGTCTGCGACGGCATCCGGCTCAAGTACAACCTCGAACCCGTGGCGACGGCCCGGGAGCAGAATATCGATTTCGGCCTCTACCGCCTCTCCGTGAAAGACTGAGGGGAAATCCTCTACCCGGAACTTAACGCCGCCAGACGCTTTTGGTCCTGGAAGAAATTGCGGATGAAGCCCTGCACATCCTTGGGCAGTTCCTTGATTTTCTCCACTTCCATCCCCTTCCGGTAATGCCGGACCGCTTTTTGCCAGGCGGCATCGCTTTTGGCCGCCTCCCCCTCCATGGTCTTGGCCCGCATCGTCCAGTAATTACCCATGTCGTAATGAAGCTTGGGGTTCTGCGGCCAGTCGCCCGCCATATAGGCCGCCCGGTCCATACTCAGGTCGGCGGCCGGCAGCCATTTGGTGACAAAGTCGCGCTGGTCCCAGCGGTAGGAATATTCCCAGGCCAGGCGGACGTGATAATCGGCATTCAGGGGATTCAAGCTGATCGCCTGCTCCAGTTCCGCACAGATCGGCCCGTGCGACCGCTTCCATCCTTCCAGGTCGGGTTTGGGCGGCGCCATCAGCTGATCGCGCTCCCGCATGAGCGCCTGGGCCGCCTTGAAGGGGTAACCGGCGTTGCCCGGGTCCCAGGTGATCGCCTTGCGGGCCCGCTCCTGGGAAGGATTGGCTTCCAGGTTCATGGTAATATTGATCCCCGTATGGCAATAAGCTTCGGCCATGAAGTGACGTACCGTCCAGGCGCCCGTCCAGAGAAAGATTTCCGCGATGCAGATCAGCCAGACCGCCCCCTCCCAGCGCAGGGGGATCGCGAGGGTGGGATAGTTAATCCGGCGGCGGCGGGTGGCGGAATTTTGGTCCAGATGCAAGGCCGCATTGCCGATGGCGATGATCGCGATGAGGAGCATCATGTTCGCCGGCCGGTGGAGGTTGTAATCGGACCAGGAATGGATGGCCAGGGCAACCAGCGCGCCGAGGGGCGCAAGCCCCAGACAGACGGCATAGGGGTCCTGCTGTCCTTTCCAGAGGCGGAAAGTCCGCAGGGCGTACCAGCCCAGCCCAACAAGCAGGAGCAGGGCGCCGATCAGGCCCGCCTCGGCCAGGAACTGGGCATAATCGTTGTGGGCGTAATCGATGTAGGCATCCTTGTGCACGGGGTCCTGATAACGGCCCGAGGCGTGGCGGAAATTCCCCAGGCCGACGCCGGTGGCTAAATAATCCTTAAAGGTGACAAAGGTCCTTTGCGCCATAATGCCGCGGTCTTTCATGGCTTGATCGAATAAATCGAAGCGCCCGACCGTATAGTCCAGACCGGCATAGAGGCCGTAGAGAAGCGCGATGCCGAAGAGGAAAAGGATGACGAGCCCCCGCCGCCGCTCGGCTTTCATGAAGGCAAAGGCAAGTCCCATGACGAGGAAGAGGCCGGCGGCGGCGATAATTCCGCCCCGGGAGGCCGACAGGATCAGGCCCAGCCCCATGACTCCCCCGGCAAAGATAATCAGGAAGCGCTGGAGGGCCTGGGAATCCCCGGAAAAGATCGCCAGGAACCGCTTCCGGAAAGAGCTTTTACGCCGCACCAGCTGCTGCCCTTCCGTCCTGGCCCCCAGGGCGGCGGCATAACCGATGGCCAGGGCCAGTCCCATTTCCATAAAGCCGGCGTAATGATTACGGTTCAGGTAGGTGCCGCTTACGGCATGCGTGTCAATCGTATTGTTGTACCACCAGATGTGATGATAGCCCGAATAGGTCTGCATTATGCCATAGAGGGTTTCGAAACAGCCGAGGAGCAGGATCGTAACGATGGCCTGGTTGATCCGGCGCGGCGAGTTCAGACAGCGCGTCAAACCGAAAAAGAATAGACCGTAGACGATCCAGCGGACAAGCGACATCCGGACGGGGTAGAAATAGGGGGCCAGGGCATGCCAGCCGCCCTGTAAAGCTGCCGGATTCAACGATAGAACCGCCGGCTGCGCCATGTCGCTGTCGATCTTCGCCTCCGGGGAAACGAGCGGGAGCAGCCACCCCGGCAGGGGGACCAGTTGGACGATTAGATAGATCACGAAGGCGAAAAAGAGGGGACTGAGATCGGACTTGATCCACCGGAGGTGCCATTGGCCTTTCTCTTTGACCACGCTTGCCGGCAAGAGCAGCAGGCTGGCCGCGATCACCAGGAGAAAAACGATCGTGTAGACCCAGGTATGGATGGCCCCGAAAAAGAGCACCCCGAAAATGAGCGCCCCCAGGTAGATGATAAAAGCGGTTTTTTCCATTCCCCCCTGCCTTTCCCCTCCCTCAGGCCCGCCGACCCTATGCACCCCCACGCGCTCACGCCCGCCCGGGCTTTCCACCATCCTTATATGCTTTTCCGTCATTCCTGTAAACCTTTCCGTGTCGATTCTGCCACATTACTATCTTGCGCCGCCCTCCCGGAAAATGAAGGCCTTGGTTTCATAGGCCTTTAACTTCGTTTGGATCACGCCGTCCCGCACGGGGTAGGCGGCGTCGCTGAAGGCCTCCCGGGCCGGCCTGGCGCCGGGCAGACCGGCAACCGCCAGCCGCGTTTCCACCGGTGCGCCGATGGTATTGACGGCGATCAGCATCATCTCCCCGCCCTTTCTCTTCAGGCCGGCCTGGACGGCCGGTCGGCCCTCCGGGTCCATCCGGTATCGGGAAAGCATCTCCACCGTAACCGGCCGCTCCAGGTTCTTTTCCAGGAGCCAGGGATAAATCTTGTTCAGCCGGCCCGCCACGCGGCCCAGGTTGGCACGCCCCTCCCCGGTCTTGCCGATTACGGACCAGGTATAGAAGAAAATCCCCCGGCTGCCGTGGACGATGGAAAGAAAGGCCAGGCAATCCATCTGCTGCCACCCGGGGAGGCTGGGCCACACGTCCCCATCCGCAAAGGCCTGGATGACCGAAAGGAGCCGGTCCCGGCTCACGTCCCGGGCCGCCCGGTCCATGGCATCGCCCAGCCAGGACATGGGCAGGTTCGGAAAGGGGTAATTGTCGATCATGAAGAAATCGCTGCCCGGCAGGTATTCCCGGACATAGGCGGGCCGGACGGTGGCCATGCCCGTGGCGGCGCGGGGAAAGCGCCCCTTGATGAGGCGCTGCATGTCGGCGGAACGTCCCGTGGGCACGGCCCGCATCTCCGGCTCGTCATCCACATAAAAGGCCGGCCCCTCCCCGGCGGCCAGGCCGGGGACCGCCGCCAGCCGGTCGAGGTATACCTTCAGCCGCTCCGGATCGTGCGGCGAAGACAACACATAACGGAGCCCCTGCTCGCGGGCAGCCTGCACCATTTCCCGGAGGGGCTCCCCATCGCCGCCCACGATCACCGTGTTCAAGGCCAGCTTTTTGATCGCCTCCAGGTCGCCGCTCTTCGCGCCGTAAAGGCCCATGGGGAAGAAATGGGGATAGAAGTATCCCGCATGGGGGAGCGGGGCCGGGGTCGGCAAAGTCTTGACCAGTTTAGGTTTGCCGAAATAGAAAAAGTCGCCCGCCGCGCCGTTCGTAAAGCGCAAGGCATCCCCGGTGGGCGTCTCCGGACAGGTAAGCCGCACCCTGAGGGGTTGCAGCATCCCCGGAGGGCTGTGCTTTTCCAGCAGGAAGCTCTCTCCCCAGAGGCTGACATAGGAAGAGGAGAGTTCGCTCCAGGTGTCCCGAAAGAAAAGGCAGCTAAACTGATAGGTCTCCCCGGGCTCGCAGGCGGGCAGGGCGGCGGACCACTCGCCTGCCACCGCCGACCCGCCCCGGAGGGCCAGCATCCGGAAGGGCTCCGGCGCCAGGGGGTCGGCCTTTCCCGGCGGCAGGATCGCGGTGGAGTCTTTGATGGCATAGTGGGGGCCGTAATCCTGGCCCCGCCCTTCCGCCTGCGCCCGCCAGCTTTCTTCCCCGCCCCGGAAGCCGGCATCGGGCACCATGTTTTCCTGAGCCCGGAAAGACGCCAGGGCGGCGGTTTTCGCTGCCTCCATCCCGGCGAAGGAATAGGCCATGATCCCTTCCGCCCCGCCCAGCGAGGCCAGACGGACGGTGCGGGCAAATTCGGCCGGCGTCACTTCGCCGGACTGCAAAATAGGCCAGAGGGGAGACTGCGACTGCTCGGCATAATAGAAGGTCATATCGCCTGTCCAGGACGCGGGCTTCGACACCATCCGGTGATAGACCATCGGCGAGAGCACATCGACGATCCCGGAAAGGGCAAAGGCATCCTGCCCCAAAAGAAACGACACCGCCCCGTCCCGCTCGCCCTTCGTCCAGGGCACCACAAACGCCCCGATCAGAGGAGGAGGCGCCAAGGCGCCCCCCACCTTCTCCCCCTTTAGCAAAAGGGGCCGGGGGGATTTGTCCGGCCCAGGAGCTTCTATCCCCGCCCCATAAAACCGCTCCCTCACCTTGCGGACATCCCGGGCAAAGGACAGGATCTGCTCCTTCTTCCAGGCCATCCATTCGTAGGGATAATTCTTGCCGATCCAGGCGGCCAGCGCCGCCGCGCCACCGGGGAGGGAGGGAAGCGCAATCTGCCGCTCGGAGGAAAACTTGGCCAGACAGCGCGGGCAATAACAGGTGTCGGGCAAAGGGGATCTGGCCGGTCGGGGAGACTTGTCCCGCGCCGGGGGTTTCTCCTCCCCCTTTTCCCAGACGCCGGGATAGCGGAGGAAATCCAGCCAGAGACCGTCGATCCCGGCAGGCCCGCTGAAGCTACTGAACAGTTCCTCGACGGTGCGCAGCCGTTCCTCCCGCCACTTACCGTGGGTCGGGCAGACCCCGCCGTGCCGGCCGCCCGTTTTCTCGTCGAGATACCGGCCATTCGCCAAAACCGGACGGGCATCGGGATACTTGCGCCAGGCTTCCGTCCCGCCGAAAGCATTCACCGAGATGAAAACCAAAAAGCCGCGGTCCTTGAAGAACCGGATCGTCTCCCCGTCGGGCGGCACGAAAACGGCCTTGACGCCGGCCAGTTTTTTCACCACCTCCTCGCGTTTTGCCGCCGCCAGGCCGGTGACGGCAGGAACCCCGTAGACGGCAGACACGTTCTGCAGCCGGGTCGCTCCACCCGCCGGCGGGAAAACCATTCCCACCAAAATAAATAGGGACAGAAACCTTTTTTTCATAAATAGGGACAGAAACCTATTTTCCCAAATGTTCTCCTGGAGCCCAGCCCAGTTTACCCCGCGCAGCCGGAGGCCGGAGGGATGCTATTACAGGCATATTATGAAACATGAAACCAGCGGGAAACACAAGTTAAATAAATAGGGACAGAAACCTATTTTCCCAAATGTTCTCCTGGATTCCCGCCGGAGTTTATGCCCCTGGGCACGGGAATGACAGGAGTGGTGGCGCAGGAATGACAAAGGTGACGGCAAGATGACAGGAGGGGAGATATTGATCTTGATTTTATGGCGGCAATGATTAAAGTAGAAAACTTAAGAAAGCCAATCCTTCGGAGGAGGAAGCATGCCGATCTATGAATTTTACTGCCGCCGCTGCGATAGGGTCTACAATTTCTTCTCCCCCCGGGTCGACACGGAAAAAATCCCTTATTGTCCACACTGCAAGACGGTGAAATTGAAGCGCCAGATGTCCCTTTTTGCCAGGCTTTCCGGAAAAGAGGCGGGCGGGGAGAGTGGGGAAGGCGCTATGCCGCCGTTCGACGAGGCCAAAATGGAAAAGGCCATGGCGCTCCTGGCCCGGGAAGCGGACAAGATCAATGAAGATGACCCCCGCCAGGCGGCCATGCTGATGAGGAAACTCACGGATGCCACGGGCATCAGCATGGGAGAAGGCATGGAAGAGGCGCTCAGCCGCATGGAAAAGGGGGAAGATCCGGACCGGATCGAGCAGGAGATGGGTGATCTATTGACCGGGGAAGAGCCCTTTGCCCCGGAAGCAAAGGGCGGCCAGGGACCGAAGAAACGCGCACCGGCCAAGATTGACGAAACCCTCTACGACCTTTAAATAGGGACACATTTAAATAGGGACAGAAACCTATTTTCCCGATTTTCGGGGCCGTTCCGCCGGCGGATTTATAGAATCCCCTTCATTCCCCTTTGCCGACGCGCCGGCCTCATGCTCCCCCTTTAGAAAAGGGGGCAGGGGGATTTGATAACCTTTCCCGCCGGTCAAGCTGGCAGCCGACGAAACCTCCGCGGGGAGGGATTTGAGGCAGCGGGGATGGGAGTCGCTGGGGATTCGGCAAAGCTTAGCGCAACATAAAGGAGGACATCTTGCCCGGTAAAACCGCGCCGCATAAACTGAAGATCAGAAACGTCCCGACGCCCGCCTTCATCCTCTATTCCCTTCTGGGGTGGACAGTGGCGGCCTTGCTGGGCTCGCTCACCGGTGTTCTGTTGCTGCGCATCCCGGGCTTTCCCCACCTGCCGGCGGCCCAGCTGACCGCCGGAGTCATAGGACTGGTCGGCGGCTTGTCCTGGACCTTCCTGATCAGGCAACTCGGCGGCGCGCTGTCCCGGAAGCAGGGCCTTTTCCTTGCAGTCGCCTGGGCCGTAAGTTGCGTCCTCGGGATTACGCCGCTCTTCTTTACCTCTGCCCCCGCCTCTGTCATGCAGGTGCTGACGTTCTATAGCTTTGCCGCCTGCGGAATATTGGGCGGCTTCGCGTCCGCCCAAGCCATGAAAGCCGCTTTCCCCGCCGCCACCCGCGATGTCCTGACGACCGTCGCCATCTGCTCCTTCGGCTTGGGCATGGCGGCGATAACGCCCAACATCGTCGGCGAACGCCTGAGTTTGACGCTGCCGCCCTGGGCCGCCTGGGCGATTGCCTTTGAGGCGATGGCGATGATCATTGCCGCTGCCGGGGGCTATGCGCTGCTGAGGCTTTGGAGAACGGCCGGCTCCGATAAAGATGGAGGCAGCAGTGACCTGGCGGACAAAGCGGGAAGAGTGGCAAAATTACTGGATTCCCGCCTGCGCGGGAATGACAGGGGGGGGCGCGGGAAGGTCATAGGGGGAGGCGGGAAGGACCGACTGAGGGAGAGCAGGACGGAAAGAACAGGGCGGGGCGATGCCATAAGAGCGGGGGGCGGCCAGGAAAAAATCAACCTCGACTTCGTTGTCCTGATCATCCTGTGCCTTCCCTTTTATCTCAATGATCTTAGCGACATCTACGTCCGGGACTGGCGCCTGTGGCTCGCCATTGACTATTTGGCAGTCAAACTGCTGCCCCTCCTCATCGTAGCGTGGCTGTTCTTTCAGAAGAAAATGACCTTCGCGGATTTCGGTTTGACCAGGCAGCCGGCCCTGGCCTTTGTCTCGGTCTTTTATATTTGCGTCCTGCTGGGATCGGTTATCGAACAAGCCGGCTATTCGCTCCTGGGCAATATATCCGCCACCGCCAAGTTGGGCACGATGCCCGACATCCCCCAGCCTTTTTGGCAGGGAGTCGATCTGACCGTGGGGCTTCTCTTGACGGGAATCTGCGAAGAACTGGTCTTCCGCGGCTACCTGCGCACGTTCCTTGCCCGCTACACGAAAAGCGCTTTTCTCATCGTCGGGGCCTCCGCGCTGGCCTTCGGCTTCATCCACTGGAGCGGGGGATATGAAAAGGTGCTGGTAACTTCCCTGGTAGGCGCATTTTTCATGCTCCTCTACCTGCGGACGCGCTCCCTGCCGGCCATCATGCTCGCCCATTTCGCCATCGACTTCATCGATTTTTCCCACTTACTCCCCAGATTCCTCTTCCTTTAAATAGGGACAGAAACCTATTTTTCCCGCTCCTGCAAAATAGGGACAGAAACCTATTTTTTCCGATTTCGGAGGGCGCGGCGCCGCTGGGACATTAGTTTGCCGCCCGCCCCCCGTTGATTTCCTGGATTCCCGCCGGAGTTTATGCCCGTGGGTACGGGAATGACTCCAGCGGGTTGAGGGCCAAAGGGATACAAGAAAAGCCGCGAAAAATAGGTTTCTGTCCCTATTTATGCCCGTGGGGATGGGGATGACAGGAGGGTGGCGCGGGAATGACTCCGTTGAAAAAATAGGTTTCTGTCCCTATTTATTAAAAAAAAGCCCCCGCAATCGCGGAGGCTTTTGGGGACCCGATAACCGATAATTGCCTTGTCTACTGACTTGGCGGCTTAACGCTCGTGGTGGTGGACGTCGTCGACGATGAAGTGGTGGACGTGCTGGTGGTCGTCGTTACCACTGTTGTTGTCGTCGGCGCTACTGATGTCGTTGCCGCCGGCGCCACGGAGGTCGTGGTTGCTCCGACAGTTGTTGTCGTGGTCGGTGGCACCGTGGTGGTCGTCGTCGGCACCACCGTCGTCGTCGGCGCCAGGGTGGTGGCGGTAGTCGTGGTAATATTCTGCGACTGGGCCTGAGCCTGCACCTGCTGCTCGTTCTGCGTTGCTACGACCGCCACCTGCTGCGTCGTATCGGCCGCCTGCTGCACCTGGTTAAGCGCCGCCTGGGTGACGTTCCCCGTAACGGCCGCCTGAGTCGTCACCTGGGCTACAACCGCCTGCTGGGCAACGGCCTGCTGGGCCGCCTGGGTGGCGGTTGAGACCGAGACAACCGAACTGGCCGCCATAGTCTGTGTCCCGGCCTGAGCTGTCGCCACACTGGTGCTGACCACGTTGACGGCCGCGGTTACCGTCTGGGCCGTTGATGCCGTCGTCTGGGCCACGGCAGCAGTCATCTGCGCCGTATTTTGGGCCTTCGTCACATCACCCACCTGCACGGCCTGGGTCACCGCCGCCAGTTGCTGAGTAATCGCCGCACTCGCCGTCTGCGCCGCCGTTGCCGCCTGCTGAACCACGGCAACAGTGGTGGCCGCCGCCTGCACTTCGGCAGCGTTCCGCGTCGTGGCGGCCTCCTGCTGAACCCTGGTGGCGTCCACCCGCACGATGGCCAGCGAGGCGGCGGAACTGGTTGCCGATGCTGACGCATTGGCCGCCTGCGAAACAGAGGCGGTCAGCGAGGCCGAGTTGTTGGCCTGCGCCTGGGTCAGGGTTCCTGCCTCGGAGCTCAGCTTCACATCGGCCGCGACCTTTTGCGTTGCCGCCGCCGCCGCTTGCGCCGTGCCCACGGCCTGTTGCGCTTGCGTGGCGGCCTGAGTCGCGGCGGCGGCCTTCAGCGTGTCGCCGGCGGCTCTCGCCGTCTGCGCCGCCTGGGTCGCCTGCTCAACAACTACCTGGATCTTCGCTACCGCCGCTTTCGTATCCTCCACGGCAATCGAGGTGCTCACCACGGCCGTCGCCAACTGGGCCAGCTGCTTGACCGCCGGATCGGGATTGCTCGCGGCGACCAGATTGGCTGCCGTTTTGGCCACATTCAGGACGGCGATGGAGGCCGCCGTCTCATTCAAGTTTTTCTGCGCCGGACTGGCAAGGGTCACATTGGCCTTGTCCGTTTCCACCTTGGTCGAATAGGCCTGGGACAACTGCTGATACACAACACTTTTCTGAGCGGCGCCGATGCCGGGGTCCTGGAAGAAGCCCCGGATCACATTGCCCACGGTGGCCGCCTCGCCCGAATAGAGGTTCAAAAGGGTCTGCAGGCGTGCCGGATCATAGCCGAAATCGCCATCGGTGCCGCGGAGGCCCGCCACGGCGGTGGGGGTTTGCAGGTAGTTTTTAGTCTCCGAAGCCCCGGATTTGAACCACATTTTCCCGACAAAACAGGTAAGCCGGCGGGCATTCTGCATGGTCTTGAAAATCCAGACGCCGCGCTGCTCTTTCCGCTCCTCCAGCATCATCTGCCCATAGGGGTTGACCTTCATGACTGCCCCGTCGTTGAACTGGATTTGGGCCTCCCCATTCTTCGTCTGAATCATATCGCCGTCGTTCACCAGGACGCCCGGCTGCTTCACCATATTGATCTTGGGTCCCGAGGTGAGGATGACCTCGCCCTTGAAACTGGCGATCTTCCCGATCGAAGCCAAGGCCCGATCAAGGGGAACGAAACTTAAGCCAGCCACCATCAACGCCACAACAACCGCACTATTTATCCTTTTGTGCTGCATCATTCCGGTACCTTCTTTTGTTCAGTAGTGTCTGAAGCTGAGTCTTAACTACGCCAGCCAGGCATTGTCAAGCCCTTTTAAATAGGGACAGATACCTATTTTTCCGGCTTCCGGGGGCGTCCGCGCAACTGCGGCGTCAGTGAGCGACCAAGACGCTCTTCCACATCCTTGATGAAATCCTCCCCGCCGCACGGGCGGCCGGTCAGCGTCGCTTTCATGACCGTGGCTTCCTCTGCACTACCCAGCCCGGTCCCCAGATATTGCCGCCAGTCGGCCACTGTTTCCGTGAGAAAACAGCGCCCCGACAGGACGGGGTTCGCCTCACCGGCAATATGGGCCTTCGCGCTCGACCAGCGGTAATCATCCGGCGCGGACACCAGGCCGCCCCGCACCGGGTTTTGTTCCACATAGCGAACGGCCGCATAAACATGGGGCTCATCCAAAGCGCAGGAAAAGAAACGCCCCTGCCAAAGATGGCCGACGGTGTCCCTCTTCTTGTTGAAGTACCGGGCATATTTCATGTGGACGGTGTGCAGGGTCCGGGCAAGCGAATCCGGCTGCTGGGGGACGCACACCATGTGGACATGGTTCGGCATGAGGCAGTAGGCCCAGATATCCAGAGCGCATTGGGGGGCGTATTGGGTGAGAAAATCCAGATACTGGACATAGTCATCCGCTGCTGCGAAGACTGTTTGCCGGTAATTTCCCCGTTGCGTGACATGGTGGGGGTAACCGACCGCTATGGCACGGGATATCCTGGGCATGGAAAAAAGTATAAGCAGGCAAAGGCCCACCTGTCAATAAAAAAATAGGGACAGAAACCTATTTTCCTGATTTCGGGGGCATCCCCTGAGCTGGGCGTCAGTACGCAACCGAACGATTCCGGATCCTGAATTTTCCGGTTGCAGGAAGCAGGAATAAATCGGTTTCTGTCCCTATTTTTCTGATAATCCCGCCTGAAGGAAGTGCGAATTAAAAAAATAGGTTTCTGTCCCTATTTTTAAAAGGTTTCTGTCCCTATTTTTGTATTTATTCGGCCACAACTTCAATGCCTTTTCGATCGACCAAATTAAGCAATTTAACTGCTGTAGGACCAGGTTTCTTCCCGCCGGACTCCCAACTTGCCACTGCTGTTTTGCTGACATTCAGATACGCGGCAAATACCGCCTGGCTGACACGGTAGCGCAACCGTATCTGTCTGATTTCCTGCGGCTTGTAAATCTTTACGGGTGGAAGGCAAAGCGTATCGAATTCACGCATCGTCATCTCATCCATGATCCCCGCATCACGCAACCCTTTTGCCGTTTCATGGACGACGGATAGAATACCATCACTTCTTTTTTTCATCGCAGTTTACCTCAGTTAATTCGCCACATTGCAATGCCGTTTCAATTTCACCGGGCTTCATTGCAAGATAATATTTCGTCAAACGCTTCAAGGCTTTTAATTCATCTTCTTCGATGTTATCCCGGCTGTTCTTGGGAAACAGATACAGGAAAAACGCCTTCCTTTCTGCCTGAAATCCAAGCAGGGTCCTCCAACTCCCGCGCTTTCCTTTTCCAGGCATTGCCACCCGCTTCTTGAACAAGCCCGCTCCAAGATTGGCATCAATCAGCCTCTATCCATCTCAGCCACTGCCCGACAAATATGGGCGTTTGTCAGGCCCTCGTGAACAGCCAAGCGCGTGAACGCTTTTGAGAGATAGACATTCATAAGGTAATCTCTTTTTAAATCTTTTTCTGTATAGCTTAGTTATACATATAAAGTCAAACCGTTTTCAAAGTCAGAAAGTCACTTTAAATTCATCCGGTTTGGCCTAGACAACTTCGAATTAAAAAAAAAAGGGGCCAAGCCCCTTCCTTCATTCATTTCTACGCCCTTTCCCCTCACTCTCCCGTAATGATTAGAAATTAAAATAGGTTTCTGTCCCTATTTTTCCATCTTTGTATTGACATCTTTACAAAATGTCAATACACTCGAACTATGCGATTCGAGTGGGACGCGGAAAAGCGGCGGGCGAATATCGCTAAGCACGGCATCGACTTCACGGATGTCTGCCGGATGTTTTCCTCTCCCATGCTGCTTGTTCATGACGCGCGCTACGACTATGGTGAAGACCGCTGGTGCGGCATCGGCATGATGAAATACTGTATCGCCGTGGTCGTCTTCACGGAACGAGGACCGGAAAAAGACCGCATCATCCGGATCATTTCCGCACGAAAGGCTTTGAAACATGAAAGGGAAACCTACGAAAAAGAAATCCTTAACTGACTGGAAGCGCCTCGATGCCATGACCGACAGCGAGATTGACACTTCCGACATCCCGGCCCTGGACGATGACTTCTTCAAGAACGCCAAGTTGGTGCTTCCGCAACCGAAAGTTGTCGTGACGCTGCGCGTAGACGCCGATGTTATGGCCTGGTTCCGGACTAAAGGCAGGGGATACCAGACCATCATGAACGCCGTGCTTAAAGGCTGGGTTGAACAGCGCCGGCGTGACGGCCGGTAGATATGCACTGATGTCCCATGTCAAGGCCTGGCGCTGTCGGTCTTTATGACAACTCGAAACCTTACGCCCACCCTTTCTCCTCATTTGCATGAATTTTCCGGCTATAAAAATAGGTTTCTGTCCCTATTTATTGATCCATTCGATGGGTGTTAAATGGGCGACAGCTTTGAATTCTGGATCTCCCGTAACAAGAATGGCAGAATGATTTATGGAGCAGGCCAATGCGAAACAATCGGCGTAGGCAAGAGCATATTGTGCCTTGAGTTCGGCGGCCTGATAAACAAGTGAATCAGGTATGGACAGTATTTCGAAGTCAAGCTGATATATACGACCTAATACTTCGAGTTTTTTCTCATCTCCAAAACGTCGTTTGGTAAGGTAAACGATCTCACCCAGATTAATCAGGCAAATTAGCCGCGCACTCTTTTGCTGGTAGGATTGCCGTAGGATTACCTCAACAATGTCCGCTCCCGGCTCCTTTTGGAAAAAAGCCAGCAGCGCCTGGCTGTCAAACAGGTATGGAGGCATCAAGCCGTTCGCTCTTTTTTCCTTTCAAGCAGCAGCTCATCTGACAGGGAGGGCACGGCGGGCAGGCATCCCTTCGCCGCACCCACAGGATCATCGATAGCGGGAACGAGATAGATCAGACGGCCATACTCGAACAGTTGAATTTTACTGCCGGGTTTGATGGCATATTTTTTCCGGAGCGCCGCCGGAATAACAATTTGACCTTTATTGAGCACTTTTACCGATGCCATTGATATACCTCGAAACACCTGAAGTTAAACATTTATTCATTTTGTACAACTTAATTACCGGAAAGGCAAGAACTTAGTTTTACAAATAATATCTTCAGCTTGCTTGCCGGGAGGCGATTCAGGATCAGGAATTTTCCGGTTGCAGGAAGCAAGAATAAATCGGTTTCTGTCCCTATTTTTTATACGGCAATGGCTTCCACGTTTATTTCATCGATGGAAGCAACTTCATAATTCAGACGCTCAAAGCCAATCACAAGACCTTGCTTATCCTTAATCAAAACAACATCATCGCCTGTCTCTTCCGCAACAAATTCTTTCTCGGGATCATCAAACCATACGGTAAGTGTTTTGCCTGCCCCATCATAATATATTTTCAGCGCGGCCATATTCGCTCTCCTTGTTTTATGATATCCGTTCTATAGGTCGTTATGATAAAGCCATCATCGTTTAAATGCCTTGCAACTACGCATATATGATAAGGACCATCTGGCAGATAGTACAGATAAACGGCTGGATCTTTGCGGCTACGGCGAATCTCTGTGGGATGCAGCAAAGCAGACTTTACTAATTCTTCTTTCCCGCGCATGACAGGATGTTTGAAAGTTACAATTTGAGCCCAATGAACCACGGTAGTTCTGACGCGAACGTCCAGAGGCGTCAGCACCTCAAAGTACGTTTTATCCATTTTCCCACCGGTTCAATCTTGTAGATTGGGCGCACCACCGTCCAATCACAAAACACAGTCCTTTAAAAAGTCGGTTTCTGTCCCTATTTTTTGTCCCCAATAAATCGGTTTCTGTCCCTCTTTTCTAATCAGGGTCACGTGATGGTAATTTCTTCACCTTCGCGTCTAGCTATCTCAATGATGGCACTCGAATCATCTTCCAACCACTGTCGCTCGCCGCACGGTATTGGTTCGATACGATTGTCGATCCGTGCTGCTAGCCGCCACAACATGTTAATATCCTCCCGGCTGCGTTCATCATCAAATCGGGGAGAGACAACGAGCAGATCAATATCGCTCAAGGTATCGGCCTTGCCTATCGCCTGTGAACCGAACACAATGCCAAATTTAACCGCAACTCCCTGGTCGCGCAAGGCACGCAGATATTTCCGAACTCCATTTAGGACTGATTCATTAACCATTGGAAAACCTTTTCTGCTCTGTCCATGTAATTCAAAGCTTCTTCTTTTGTGGGAGGCTTCGTCAGTAATTCAGGATAACGACCTTCGATATGGAAGGCGTTCATTTCCGCTAATACTTCCATATTCTCAGTATCCGGCATAAGGCCGGCCAGCTCCGAAAGCCTGGATAAATTGTGAAGTTTAGGTGCCAGATCTTGGGAGTGTTTGCATACCAAGGCCTTGAGAATCTTTTCAAGGGCCAAGTGCGCAAAGAAAAGACCATGTCGAATTCGTCCGCTCTCAATAAGTTGTCGGGCCACGTCCCAGTCTTCCCTAGCACTCTTACGCCAAAAGATGATCTGTTTTCCTATATCAACCATTCAATGCAATCTCGATCTTCGGAAGTGACGTTTTATTTAATTTAGTCTTTTTCATAAATAACATCAATAGCTTTTTCATCAAAGGCTAATGTCAGCAATGATTGCCTTTTTCTTATTAAGCAACAAGAATGATATCCATTAACTGACTGGAAGCGCCTCGATGCCATGACCGACAGCGAGATCGACACTTCCGACATCCCGGCCCTGGACGTTATCGTATATTAATCTGCATCGCAGTTCCTTGGCCGTGCCCAATCACCAGCACCAATCACAACTTCAAATAAATCGGTTTCTGTCCCTATTTTTGTAACTTATTGCGTTTACCTGGCACAAGTGTTAAAATATTTTCCCATTTTGGGAATAAAGAAGTTATTACAAGGAGAATTACCATGTCACAGGTCGAAATTCTGGAACGGAGTGTCAAGAAGCTCAGTCCCAGTGAGTTGGCCGCCTTTCGCTCGTGGTTCATCGAGTTCGATGCCGCCGAATGGGATCGTCAGATAGAAACTGATAGCGAAACCGGCAAGCTGGACAGATTAGCTCAACGCGCCAGGGATGAACACAAGGCGGGAAAGACAAAAAGCATTTGAAACACTTCGCTTCGTCAGATTTCTGGGAGTGTTACCGGAAATTGCCGCAAGTTATTCAGGAGCTTGCAGACGCACACTTCTCCCTCTTAAAAGAAAATCCATTTCATCCGTCACTTCACTTCAAGAAAATCGGTAAGAACAGTCAGTTCGGGTAGGTACACATTATCGTGCTCTTGCCATCGAAATCCCAGAGGGCCTTCTTTGGTTTTGGATCGGCAGTCACGCGGAGTATGACAAAATTCACTGAATAAGCTTAACTTTTTTGACTTAAGGGAATAGATGGATTGTCGGCTTTGTCAGAGACATTACTAAAATCAATCGCTAGGCAAAGGTCCCGTAATGAATGGAAAATAAAATAGGTTTCTGTCCCTATTTTTCTCTTTAATATTTCTGGATGACGGCTTTCACCGGTATGACGTTGATGGTCGGTTTTCGACTTTTTACGAAAGTATCAAACTTACAGCCTGAACCAGCGGCAAAGGCAAAAATTAAATAGGTATCTGTCCCTATTTTTTGCTAAGCCTTTGAATCGCATCCGTCAGCGATCGCCGCAGATGTTCAACACGGCGGAGCGTGTAAGGTTCCAATGGTTCGCGCTGGAGGTCTTTGATGAGCACCAACCGGCAGTTGAGTGAGAAGAGAGCGCCGGCGCCCACGGGGAGTTCCACTCTAAACATATTCGCTGGTGAAACATCCGTTTCTCGCCGGTAGTGTCCTCTCGTCCATATCCTTACTATCTTATCACCCTGCTGTTCCAGGAGCTGAAAGCACTTTGTGCCGCAACCATTCTGGCCGTTATTTGCCTTCCTTCTTTCTTCACCGCAGTAATTCCCCCCAACAAAATCCTCCCCCTTTGCAAAAGGGGGACCGAGGGGGATTTTCAGACTAACATCCGGCACAATTTTCACATCAGCGCCAGGCGGGATTTTCACGTCAACACCCGCACCAGGCAAACTTTCCACCCTGCACACATGCAGCTCCCCCCGATCAAAGTGCAGCATCTCCAGGGCCTCGCAGACATCCTGCCAAAGCTCATCCAGATCCCGGGATTTATCCATCTCCACTTGCAGGCTGAGAAAGCTGCGCCGCCCCTGGCTGATGCCGGCCTCATCCGACATATCGCGAAACCAGCCCGCAATCTTGTCGGTCGCCAGGTATTCGAAATAGCCAAACTTCCGGACAATAACGAACACCGCAATGGCCGGGATTAACAGCAGCAAGCCGGCAGTCTTATTGCGGATATTAACCACCAGGATCGCCAAAAAACACAATACCGCCGTTGCGGCATAGATGATCAGGACCGCATTGCGCGTAGAAAGCCCCATCTCAAGCAAGCGATGATGGATATGATCCTTATCCGGCTGAAACATCCGCCGCCCTTTAAGGAAACGGCGCAGGGGAGACAAAATAGTGTCGAAGATGGGCACGCCCAGCGCCAGGAGAGGAATCAACAAAGTGGCGCCTACCTGGCTTTTAAGAGACCCCAGGATGGCCAGGGCCGCAATCGCATAGCCGATGAAATAGCTCCCCCCGTCACCCATGAAAATGCTGGCCGGGTTGAAGTTGTAGCGCAGAAAACCTAATAGCGCACCGGCCAGAGCGGCAAACTCCAGTGCAGACAGGTAATTGGCCTGTATAACGGACAAAAAGACCATCATCAGGCTGGCAAATAAGGAGACACCGGCAGCCAAGCCATCCAGGCCGTCGATCAGGTTCAGGGCATTGATGAAAAGGAGAAACCAAAAGACGGTAATCGGATAGCTAAATATCCCGAAATTAAGCGTGGTACCGCCAATCGCAAATACGTCAATCCGCACGCCCCCGTAAAAGGCGAGCGACGCAGCAAAAATCTGCATAATAAGTTTGCTCTTCGGCCCCAAACGGCGAAAATCATCGATTAGCCCGACGGAGAAAATGACCACGCCACCCAACATGGCAAAAACCACTTTTGAGTCCCAAACCATCAGCTCTGAAACCTGGGTGTTGAGCAGCCGGGCGGCAATCAGTGCCAGAAAGAAGGAAACAAATATGGCCGGCCCGCCGCTCCGGGGAATAGTGGTAAGATGGACCTTCCGGGCCGACGGTTTATCGACCGCCCCCCAAAGCATTCCGAGCCGACTGGCTACTGGTGTCAGAAGCAGTGCAATCAAGGTAGCTGCAACAAATGTAAAAAGGATTGTGGTCATTGGGAAAAACCGTTATTTTTTTTGTCAGCGCGCACTGCTGACGTTCTTTAGATGATCCAGCATCAACTTTGCCAGACTTTTCCGGTCATAAGCATGCGCTAACCGGACACATCCTTCCTGTAATTTTTGATACATATTCCGGTCCTCTTTCAATAAGCTTACTTTCTTCAGGAAATCTCCTTCATGCTCGGGCTCAAAGCAGATACCAGCTTCATGATTTTCCACAATTTCACGAGCCAACCCTTCCACCCCAAGCAGTATTGGTTTCTGCATGGCCGCTGCTTTGAAAATTCTTGAAGGAATGACCGTTTTAAACGTCTCCGATTTTAGTAACGGCAATAGTACCGCATCAGTTAATGCCATGTATTCGGGAACATACTCCTTGACAGCAGGATCGGAGCTGTCGCTCCCTTTGGGGGTTGGGGTGCGGCGGATGCCTCGTTGGAAAATAGGTCTCTGTCCCTATTTTTTAGATGGAACTCGGCGCGGTCGAATTTAAGCATCTCCATGGCCTCGCCGATATGCGCCCACATCTCCTCTATGGTGTGCGTCTTGTCCGCTTCCATCTGCCGGGAAAGGAAAGTCCGCCGCTCGCGACTTAAACCTGCCATGTCCGACATGTCCCGAAACCAGCTGTAGAACTTGTCGAAGGCCAGGTATTCCAGGTAGCCCATCTTCCGTGCCATGGTCAGCGCCCCAACCCCAAAGATCACCAGGATCAGCCCCACCCCCTCGTTGCGGAGGTTCACGATCAGGATCGCCAAAACGCACAGCGCCACCGTGATGCCGTAAAGGATCAGGACCACGTTCCGGGAGGATAATCCCATCGCCAGGAGCTTGTGATGGATGTGCCCCTTGTCCGGCCGGAACATCGCCCGGCCGCGGACAAAGCGGCGCAACGGCGCGAGGAGCGTGTCGAATACAGGCACCCCGAGAGCCAGCAGCGGGATCAGCATTAGGGCGCCCACCTGGCTCTTCACCGATCCCGTGATCGACAGGGCCGCCACGATGTCGCCCAGAAAGACGCTCGCCGGGTTGAAGTTGTAGCGCAGGAATCCCAGAACCGCCCCGCCCAATGCGGAGAAATAGATCGCTTCGAGGTAGTCGGCCCTTATGACCGAAAGGATAATCATCAGCAGGCAGGTGAAAAAGATCACCCCGGCCGCCAGGCCGTCGATCAGGTTCACTGCGTTGATGAAGAGCAGGAACCAGAAGATCGTAACCGCATAGCTCAGCATGCCGAACTGGATCCCGTACCCGCCGATGAAAAAAAAGCCGATCGAGATCCCGCCCGCGTAGGCAAGCGATGCCCCCAGGATCTGGAAGAGCAGCTTGACCAAGGGGCTCAGCCGGCGGAAGTCGTCCCAGAGCCCGCAACCGAAGACGACCAAGGCCCCGTAGAAGCCGAAGGCCGTCCGGTGATTAAAGACGAAAAGTCTCGACACATCAGTCATATACAAGTTCGTCAGCGCCATCGTGGCCGCAAAGGCAAGAAATACCGCCAGCCCCCCGACCCGTGGGATCGGCGTCGTGTGGACATTCCGCTCCGACGGCATATCCACAGCCCCCAGGCGCACCCCCAGCCGCGTCGCCAGCGGGGTAAGAACCAGCGCAAATCCTAATGCAATCAAAAATAAAAAAAGTAAAGTCGTCATGGGGCCTTTAAATTAATTACTTTCCAGCCGATGTTGAGGAGTGATTGGATTGTAGTCGCCTAGTTCTGCAGAATAAATCTTGCAATACGTTCACAATTCTTTGCCCGATTGAAATATTCCTCTGCGAAGGCATAAGCCGCATGCCCCCGGCGAGCACGTTCTTCTGGATTGTTAGCAGCATCAATTGCCGATAAAAGCCCATCAATGTCGTCCTCTCTCACGACCCAACCACCGCCCGACTCAAGAATCCACTGTGCGATTTCACATTGCATATTTCCAATAAAAAGCGCCGGCTTTCCAATAGAAAATATATTTTGGATCTTGCTTGGAACTCCGATACCAGTCCAGGATGACTTCAAGCTAACCAAATGTACGTCGGCAGCTCCTAAAATTGCCTTAGGAGCATAGTCATACAGTTCTATGCGCACTTCCTTGTGTGTCTCTGCAAATTGTTGCAGTGCCGCCCAGCGCTTTCCACCGCCGAAAAAAGCCCACATAGGCCCGGATGGCCCCAATCGTGTCGCCGCTTCAAGAAATTCATCAGTATTTACACCGAATCCCAGATTTCCCGCATGCATCAGTACGCAATCATCTTCTTTCCAGCCATACTTTGATCTCAGTTCATGCCTTTCAGAATTTGACAACGGCTTCAAATCAGAATCGCCCCAGAGAGGCACCCACTGCATATTGGGCCGCTTTTCAACCGTTGCGAAGTTTTCATGATCATTACCTTTATTGCTCTGCTTCTTTGATAGTGGGCATTCAACATACTTTGATATACGGTCAATCATGGAAGGACCTAAGGCCAAGATGGCATGCGAACGCATAAACATGGCCCGATTGATTTTTTCTAACGATCTGTAAATTAGGCTGCTTTGCCCCAGCATGCCATGTTCCTTCATGACATCGGGATAGAGATCCATGATCCACTGTACGACCCGTGTATGATTTTGACTGCCAGGTGATATCTGAGAATTAGAATGATCAAGATTATCGCTGTGCCTACCAAATAAAAGAGCAGTTAATATGCCAAGATAGGGCGGAGTCGTCAGTGCGACGACAGCATCCGGTTTTGGTCTGAATGTCCACAACTTAAAAAACAGGATAAGGTAAAATGATGCATAATCTAAAATTTTCCCGAAATATGTTCGGCGCCCGAAATTGAAAGCAGGCAGCCGTATGATCCTTACTTTATCAATGAAATCAGTTTCAAAAGATTTACTGCCACCATAGGTACCCTTTGATGTAATGACCACGACATCATGGCCATGCCCTACCAAACATTTTGCAATATCGTGGAGTTTAACACCGGTGGGAGCAATGTCGGGGGGATAGAATTGATTTAATAAGATGATAAGCAACTGATTATATAGATTATCTGAGGATATTTTTCTATGTGGGCTTTGCCTGCCAATGCTTCTGCCAGACCACCCGGTTGACATAATCGGTATAACTCAGAATAATGCGTACGACCTTTTCTGATACGTTAGGTACATCATAGTCATGTACAATACGCAAGGTACGATCACTGCCGCGTGGCTGGGTTTCAAGGATGTCAAGACCTTCTCGCACCCTTTGCCAGTCTAATCCCACCATCATGACCGCACCCTCTTCCATTCCCTCCGGCCGTTCATGGGCTTGGCGGATATTGAGAGCAGGGAAATTCAGAATTGAGGATTCTTCCGTAATCGTGCCGCTGTCCGAGAGGACGGCGCGGGCATTCATCTGGAGCTTTATGTAATCGCTCAGTCCAAAGGGTTTGTGCATCTCCACCAGCGCGGGCAGTTCGATCCCTTCCAGTTCAATCCGTTTTCGCGTGCGGGGATGGGTGGTCATGATGATACGCTTGCCGTGCGCAGTGACCAGTCCCTGCAATAACTCAATAAGCCTCCGGAAGTTGCCTTCATCATCCACATTCTCTTCCCGGTGGCAGCTCAGAACAAAATAATCAAGGGCATTCAAACTCAATGTTTCCAGTATCGCAGATCTTTTAATCTTAGGCAGGTAGTGATGCAGCACCTCATACATGGGACTACCCGTCTTGATCACGCGATCAGGCGACAACCCCTCACGCAGGAGATACTCTCTGCCGATGGCGCTGTAAGGCATGTTGATATCGCTGATATGATCTACGATTTTGCGGTTGATCTCCTCTGGCACCCGCTGATCAAAGCAGCGGTTTCCCGCCTCCATGTGAAATACGGGAATTTTGCGTCGTTTCGCCGGATAAGCTGCGAGGCAACTGTTCGTATCCCCGAGAATTAGAATCGCATCTGGCTTTTCAGCGGCCAGAACTTCATCCACTTTCGCGATGACAAGGCCAACGGTCTCCGCAGGGCTCTTCCCCGCCGCCGCCAGAAAGTGGTCGGGTGCCCGCAACCCTAAGTCATCGAAAAACACCTGGTTTAATTCATAATCATAATTCTGCCCCGTATGGACGAGGATATGCTGGCTTAGATGTTCCAGCACGGAGATCACACGGCTCAGGCGAATGATTTCCGGCCGGGTGCCGACGATGGTCATGACTTTCATAGAGGTTCCTTAAGAATCCTTTACACGGTCATTCCAAAAGAATCTGGAATAGCCGGATCAAAAATTTCGTTCGCCCAGAAAAGCACGATCAGATCGCTTTTTCCCACATTTTCAATGGAATGTGTGTGACCCGGCGGAATATCGACCACGCGGAACTCACGGCCAGAAACGGGATATTCAATAACATCCCCACCCAGGATATGGCGAAAGCGAATCACAGCGTTCCCTTCGAGGACGACAAACTTCTCTACCTTGGTATCATGATAATGGTTGCCCCTCGTGATTCCGGGCCGGGTGCGCGATACGAAAATCTGCCCGATTTGGGGCGATTTCAGCAGCTCGGCCAGTTCGCCACGTGGATCAATCCGCTGGGTCAATGCATAGGCGAAGGAATCCGCAGGAAGATACGAAATGTAGGTCGCATAGAGGGCGCGGAGAAAAGGGTCGCTCATGTCCGGCAGAAGAAGGTTTACACGGCTGTCCCGAAAGCCTTGGATCGTCTCCGCCAATGCGCCCAGCGATATTCGATACGTCGGTTCCGCCAGGCAATACTTGCCATCTGAAACGGGCAGGCGGCCATCCATGACGCCGAGAAAGGCGCGGACCACATCATCAATATAAACCAGCTCGATTTCCCTTGCCGGATCAGAGATGCCGATAGGTAAATCGTAGGCGATATTGTGACAGAAAGTAGCCACTACGGAATTATAATTGGGCCGACACCATTTGCCGAACACGTTGGGCAGACGAAAGACATAGACCGGCGCCCCGGACTCTTTCCCATAAGCAAAGACGGTACCCTCCGCCTCCCTCTTGCTGTTGCCGTAGGGATTGTCGAGTGCTGCCTGGGTGGAAGAAGAAATGACGAGCGGGATCCGTTTCCCCTGGATCTGCAGATAGTCCACGATGGCCTGCGTAAGTCCGGCATTGCCGGTCTGGAACTCTTCCACATCCTGGGGACGATTAACACCGGCCAAGTGGTAGATGAAGTCCGCCTCAGAGACAAGGCCGGCAAGTGCTGCAGGGTCATTCTGTACATCAAAGCAGAGGACCCGGACATCTGCCTGTCGACCCAATGCCGCACGCAGGTTTTTTCCGACAAAACCTGCGGAGCCGGTAATCAGAACAGTTTTCATGCTTCGACCTTCTCTCCCTTGAGGGCTTTTTGAATAATGTCGAGCTTAAGGAGCAATTTTGTCATGCCCTCAACATCAAGTCGCTGAGTATTATCGGATGTATAATCGCACTTGAGCGAGAGATCTTCCTGTCCTTCGACAAAATAGCAGGCATAATTCAAATCGCGTACATCGGCGGGCACACGATAGTATCCACCCCTATCTTCAGCTTTGGCCATCTCCTCGCGGTTGAGCAGCGACTCATAAAGCTTCTCGCCGTGCCGGGTACCGATAATCCTAAACTCGTTCTTAACATTTAAAAGTTTCAGCATTGCCTCCGCCAGTGTACGGATGGTGGCGGCAGGAGCCTTCTGCACAAAGATATCGCCAGGGCTGCCATGCTCGAAGGCATAGAGCACAAGATCCACGGCATCATCAATGGTCATCATGAAACGGGTCATATTGGGGTCGGTCACCGTTAACGGCGCACCATCCTGAATCTGGCGCAAGAATAGCGGAATCACCGAACCACGAGAGGCCATTACATTGCCATAACGTGTTCCGCAGAAGATTGTTGAAGTATCGCCATACATGCGCGCCTTTGCAATCATCAGTTTCTCCATCATAGCCTTGCTGATACCCATGGCGTTGATTGGATAAACGGCCTTGTCGGTGCTGAGGACTATAAGATTTTTCGCCTGGCAGGCCATCGCCGCGTTCATAACATTTTCCGCTCCCATATTATTGGTTTGCACCGCCTCCATGGGGAAAAATTCGCATGAAGGTACCTGTTTGAGAGCCGCAGCATGGAAGACATAATCCACACCCCGCATAGCGGGCAATATGCTATCATAGTTGCGCACATCACCAATGTAAAACTTTACTTTAGGATTTGCCAAAGAAATTCGCAGATCTTCCTGCTTCTTCTCGTCGCGGCTGAAAATACGAATTTCTTTGATCTCGGTGTCAAGAAAACGACGTAGCACAGCATTGCCGAAAGTTCCGGTACCACCAGTGATTAGTAATGTTTTTCCTGCAAACATAACACTTCCTAAGTTATTCTCTATACCTGATAGTTCCATGCATGTCCAGTTACCATAAGACAATCTGAGCGTTACGGTTAATCAACGACCACAAAATCCGGCCTCTCCCTGCAATTTAAAAGCCACTCATACAACTCAATCGTCATCTGGGCAGAATTGGTCCAGGTAAATCGTGCCGCAACCAATTCCTTGCCCCGCTCCCCCATGCGCCGCAGCTCATCAGGTGCGCAGCTCATGGCATCCTTCAAGGCTTCAGCAATTGCACCAGAGTCAACGTCAACCCACCAACCGCACTGATGAGTCACAAGACTCTCCCACGGAGCGCCTTTGGTGGTAATTACGGGTACACCAGCACCCAACGCTTCCAAAACGACAACCGGAGCAGCCTCTCGCTTGGTCGGCAGCACAAACAGCTCAGCAGCGGCATAGGCATCACGTTTGGTTTGATCTACCAACAAACCGGTAAATACAACATGATTGTCAAGGTTATGCTTTTTGACTGCCGCTTGTATTTCTCGCAGATGATCGAATTCATCGGCACCGGCAAGGACAAAAATCCAATCGGTCAGTTTTTCGCGAATCAGCGCCAATGCTTCAATAAGAAGTGGAATGCCCTTGATCGGAGTAATCCGTGATAAATACAAAACGATTCGTTTGTCAGAATTGATATTGAACTTACTCCGGAACGCGGATGAATCTCCTTCACTATCCAGCCAAAATTGACTTATTCCATTTTGAATTACTGCGATAGGATTTCTTAGACCAAAATCGCGGACTCCTCCTATCTCCTGTTCTGACAATGCATGAAAGCAAGAAGCATTTCGCAAATTACCACTCTCATACAGAGGCATTACTATCCTCTTTTTCCAAGAAGAGCGCTGCAACGCCCACAGCTCAAGAGCTCCATGAGGTGCAAGTACAAATGGTACATTACGCTTTTTGTGTAGGTAACTGGTTATTCTGGAATTTGCAAGCCAGAGAGAATGCTGATGGATGATATCGACATTTCGTCCTTCAGGTCCGGCAGCAGCACGCGCCATCGCAGGACTGTACCTCAGTGCCTTTGGGCCAACATAGGGAAACCGGAAAATCTTCTCTGGTGGGAGGTTCGCTGACAACTCCGCCCAATGGACGTCTGCATCGCTATCGGTGCACCAGATAGCAGCATGGTTTCCCAGAGAATTCTGCTCCCGACATAGGCTCAAAGCCACCGAACCCAAACCAAAAGAGCCTGGACCGACGGTGAAAATATTGTGAATGATATTCATGAAAGCATAATGTATGGGTTAATAGACCTAACCTCAACAAGCCACATATCGCTAAGAGCGGTATTACTCAATTCAGGACAGTTTCAATTGGGCTGTAATGTCTTCATAAATTGACCCTGCTGGAACGGCAACACAATTCCAAGCACTCTCCACATCGCCATCCAGCAACCCATCAGACCGAAGGCGATATATGGTATAACCTGCACCAAGAATCTGCCGGATTTCTGACATCCTAAAATGTTTTTTACTTATTGCATTGTATTCGAAAATGATCAGCGGCTGCTTCTTTTTAACAATCTCCCCCCCCCCCCGCATTACCGAAGGCTCAAAACCTTCAACATCTATAAGCAAGACCAAATGCTCATATATTCCAATCGCTGCATCATCAAGCTTGGTCATTAAGACCTTGCTATCTGATTTTAAAGAACTTTCACTGAAAACGGATGAACCGCCCGAGTTTTTCTCGTAGCTGGAAAAACTGACCCATCCATGTTCTTCACCAACGAGTTTCTCAACGACCGCATGCTTACTTAACCCATTAATTTTCAAGCTTTTTGTTATCGCGTGGGCACATTCTGCAATCGGTTCAAAAGCAACAATCCGGGCAACATTTTTGTACTGTGAAACATCCAGAACCATCTCGCCTACGTTTGCACCAACATCAACAAACTCGACCGAACCGGGCAAACCGGATAGGACATAGTTAAGCAATGCATGTGTTTCAGGTTCATTCCAGCCGCCGATTATTGGTCGGGCATAGGAAGCGGCAACTTTGTGGTTAAAAAACATCTTGATCCCCATGACCGAAATAACCCGGTCAGCTCTCACAAGCCTTAGAGCAAACCCAAGACCGCGAAGATTTATGCCAAACCACTTTTGCACCACAAAATAAATGAACGCATAAGCTTTGGCTAAATAGAAGAACATGCCGAGTAACCACCTTGTATATCTATTTTATCATTAACTCGCGTATAATGCAGATGCACATTACTTTCGAATCAAAGCCTTGAGTATCATCTTGTCTGCCAGACTAAAACCTTTTTGGGGCGTCTGTATGGCTACATCGATCGCACTTTTAAGATTCTGCGCGAATAGTTCAGGCGACCATCCTGCGATTATTTCACATCCTGCCGCACCCATGGCATTTCGCAGAGATTCATCGTTTGCAACATGGCTCAAGTGATGCGACAAACCTTCCACGTCATACGGGTTGAACATAAATCCGTTGGTTCCTTCTTTGACGAGATCCGGGGCACAGCCGCAACTGGATGAAACCAGTACCGGCAGTCCGGATGCCATCGACTCGTTAACGACAAGACCCCACTGCTCGCTGGTGCTCGCCAGGATAAATGCTCCTGCCAATCCATAATACACCGGCAGATCCGGATATTGGGCGAATCCCGGCAGTAGAACCATTTCATTCAATCGTAGCTCTTCCCGCAGATTGATAATCTGTCCCTTAAACGGGCCATCGCCGAGAAAAATCAGCTTCCACTGTTTATCTTCTGAATTTTTCAGATACCGGGCATATGCTTGAAGGACGCGGCTGAGATTTTTTTTCTGAACGAATCGGCTGGAGACAAGGAAGTATCGTTCCGGCAGGTCATACTGTTTTCTTAAGTCAGCAGCGTTCCGCCGGGCAGATTCGGCCCCCTGTGCAAAATACTCGTTATCGACAACATCACAACCGGTAAAAATTAGTTCTTCAGGCATTCCCAAAATATTAAGGTATGCCTTATGCGGTGTTCCGCCGACAAACCCGGCATCACTCAGTTGCACAATTCGGCCTTTAAGAGCTTCCTTCCACCAGACACGCGGTTCATCCTGCTGCTGGCTCTCAGACATCATCACGGTCGAAGTCTTGGTCTCCAGGCACCACGTCAGGGCAGTTAACGAGGCCGGCGCGTCCCACCCGGAAATTACCACCACATGAGGACAGAGCGCTTCAAGAACAGCCCGCACCCTTTTTGCAACAACTCTTCTGGGTTGCATGCTTATCGGCTTGTCCTTGAAAAGGGTTATACGGGAGAAGCGGGCCTTATCGGTACACAGATCCCAAGCATATGTATCGTCGCGCAACGAAAATTCAATTGCGGTTATTGCCGCAAGCCTGTTCGCCGCATTCAGGCGTGCAAGATGATACGGCCCCAGCCGGTCGCAGAGAAAGGCTGTCCGTATCCGCTGTCCGACCATTTCAGACATGAGCAGGTCCCATCAGCAACGACTCGATCTCCCATGCTATATTCCTCGTATCGGATATCTGCGCGATCTTGTTACGACATACCATGGCGGTCTTGTGCGCAGCCTCCTTATTCCGGATAAAATATACCGTCTTTTCCGCCAGGACAACAATGTCATGGGTGGCAATCAGAAAACCGCAATCGTCATTATTGACGATCTCCTTTAATCCACCTTTTTGCACTGATGCGACCAACGATACACCATAACTGACGGCTTCCAGGGGAGACAATCCCATAGCGTCAAAATCGGAATTAAACAGCATTACGTCAAGACTCTGATAAAAATGTTTCAGATCCTGCTGCCAGCCCAACCATTTGACTCGCTCGGCAATATTCAGGTGCGCGGCAAAGGCCTCCAGCCGCGATCGATCTTCTCCGTCCCCGGCAATGAGGAACATGGCATTCGGCAACTCCTGCAATACCTTGTGGGCAACACGCAGAAATATGTCAAAACGTTTCCTGGGGATCAGCCATCCGGCATTGCCGATCACCGGTATATCCGGAGACAGCCCAAGAGCGGCGCGAGCCTGCCAACGTTCTTCCGCTGTAGGCAGCTCGGGTATGGCAAGCGGGTTACGAATCGTATGGGCCAGCCGTTTTACTGGGGGATATAGAGTTTCCGCTTCCGCACGTATAAAGTCGGAAGGAAAGGTAATGGCCTGAAACCGGCTGCAGGCGATACGATAGATAAGCTGCCATTGCCAAGACGGTTTAACCCCTTCATGGTGGAAATGAATAGCAAGCAGCCTTCTACCGCGGCACAGGTCACCCAATGCCAGCATTGCCAATAGATTGTGACCGGTCATCAGTAGGGCATCGGCCCGGATGCCGCGCAACGTCCGTCGCAACAGACTGAAGCTACGCCAACCGCCTTTGCCGAGATAGGGTAAACCCTGTACAGATATGCCCTGCTCGTGTAGCAACGGGCCGAGGCTGCCTATGGGAGTTAAAGAAACAACCACGCAAGAATGGCCCCGTTCTTTCAATCCAAGCATCAGCCGCAATGAAGCCTGTTCCATGCCGCCCAGGTTTGTTCCCTGCATGATGTTTATTATGCGCATATTTTCCCAACTGCCGGTTTACCGCTATAATTTCCCTTGCTGCCAACAAACTCCATAAGTTAACATCATGATATTTGAGGTATCTTAAATACCACCGCCATAAATAGCGATAATGCCAGTGCACACTACCCTTAACCAGATGCCCGAAAGGATTAAATGCTGTTATAACAAAAAAGCCTTAACCGTTACTTCATGGTCTAAATTATAAGACTTTCCAATCCCGCAATATTAGCCCCTTGTCATACTCTAATCTTTCAGCCCATTTTTTAGGGGCAGTAACTATTTTGTCAGCGTTATTATTCAGCCAGGCACCCCACCAGCTAAACGTACTGTTAGCTAAAATATTATTTCTACAAGCCGCCATTAACTGCATATCAATGTAATGGCTTTCCCTTTCACTATTCCAGTCAATAAATAAGCATGCCGAGTCACCCATTAGAGGGGGGAAATTTTCTTTACACCAGGCTATATCATCGGAAAATACAAAAAACGAAACATTTCGCTTGTTCTCTGCAATATAATCTATAGCAGCTTTATAGTATTCGAGAGGACACTCTAAATGAGAATCCGCTTGGATATAATTGGTTCTTCTGACATGAATACTAACAGATTCGCTCTTGCTGATTTTATCCATAACTTGCTGATTTTTGATGTCAAGTTCACGTTTAAATACAAATGATTTTCTAATGTTGGCTTCAACACCATTGAAATAATCCGTATTAATCCAGTAGCCTACATAATATCGGTCGTTAATGTCATCAAAAGAAGATTTATCAAATTTACATATTGTTTCCTCATAAAATACTGTATTTTTAGGAGAGAGATATTTGTTAATCAGTTTTTGTAGTAGAGCTGATTTGGAATAGCGTGTCACTTTATTCAGATCTGAGCTATTAGCCAGCTTCAATTCCATGCCAAAAAAATCAACCAAACAAAAATCGTGTGTTTCATAATGATCAAACATCGTAATGTCTGCCAAAATTTCCTCTTGAAATTTCTCTTGTAATGCAACTAAAAAAGCATATTGGAACATTTGATTTCCAAATCCGCCCTGGAATTTAACTATTTTCATTGTTCATATCCTCAATTTGGGACTTAACCCACTCATATTGTTCTTTCAATCCATCCTCTAATTTAATTTTTGGTTCCCAACCAAGCAATGATTGTGCTTTTGAAAAATCTGCACACCTTGCCTTATCACCTTCGGGCTTTGACGTATCATAATAAACATCGATATCTTTACCTGATATTTTTACTATATTTTCAGCAATTTCCTTAATAGTAGTTGATTTATCAGGCCCAATTTGAATATAGCCATGCCCCCATCCCTTTTCCAGAGCCAAACAAATAGCACCCACAACATCATTGACATGAATGAATGCTCTCCCCTGAAGCCCGCTGCCCCACACATGAAAGGGCTCTTTAGGGTAATTTATCGCCTTCCGAATTAAGGCAGGGATTACTTGACTACGTTTACCAAAATCACAGGGAGAACCGTAAACATTATGAAACATCAATGTGCAACAGGGGATACCTACTTCTTTTTCCATATACTCGGTTTCCAGCTGGCCCATTAGTTTACTCCAACCATAGGCAGATTCGGGTATTGCAGGAAACAACTCTTCCTCTCTTAGCGGAATTGCCTCTATCGTATTCTGCCTTGTATACGGAAAGCTGCACGCAGTTCCCACGTAGATAAAGCCCTTAATTCTGTCTTTCCCGGCTTTTCTGCAAGCATTTATTACATTAGAATTTATCAAATTGTTTTGTCTGAAAAGATCTCCTTGATTATTAAAAACATAATCAATCCCGGCTACAATATCTGCCAGATGAATAACATAATCCATACTATTCACAACACGCTCACACGCACCCTGGACAGAAAGATCAATATTATAAAAATTATGATCAAGGTCAATAACAGGTAACCCAGAATCGTCATTCAAGTACTCCAACTTTCCTCGCCAGAGATTATCTATCACATATATATCATATTGTTCTTCCAAGAGACGTTTCACAAGACTAGAACCAATCATCCCGCAGCCTCCGGTTACTAAAACTTTTTTGTTGAACAGACTATTTCCTTCCGATGATGTAGCCAGCTTTGGCATTTATTTTGCCCCCCTATCTATTAGAAGATGTTATGCACTTAAGTCACATACCATTTGTACGTAGAGCCTCACAGAACCGGACTGGCGCTATTTACACTGCCGGCTCCTCACATGGACATTACGGTTTTACGACGGAAACATACTCACCTTGATTCTTGGCACTGGCAACGGGTACCTTTCCAACATTTCTGTGCATCAAATCGCCCATGCTTGCAATAAGTTCCATAAATTGTTGCGCCCGACTGACAACATCATGCCCATCAGCCCAGACCCGTCTTTGACCTGCCTCTGCTATCCGCACAATTTCAAGAGGATTCAACAGGAGACACTGTACTTTTTCAACCAGCTCTTCAGCGCTGGAAAAATATACCGCCTCTTCCCCTTCGGTAAACATCTCTTTCATGTCATCTGTACGCTCGCACAACAGCAATCGTCCGCAGGCCGGTATTTCAAAACATCTTCTGGTAAAGGTGTCACGGTTCATTTTAGACAGAAAGGAAAGACATATTTTCGCCCCGCAAAGAGCCTTAACGTACTCTTTATCATAGACCGGTGATATATCACCGAAATAGTCCGCCATATCGCCAAGTACTTCTCTTGTCCAATATTTGCCGCCGTACAGTCGCACGTGCACCCCGGCTGTTACAAGTGCCCGCAGGTACTCCTCGCGCCCGTCCGGCTCGTAGTGGCCAATAAATACAACATCGCAGCCAGCAACCCCCCTATCAGCATCGGGCATCTCAAATGGCCGATGCTGATAGGGAATGAAATATGGCTTGAGGACATGTACATTCCTGGCACCAAAAGAAATGGCTTCTTTGAGGTTGAGCGGTCTGTATACGAAGTTAACATCATAATATTTTAGGCATATTAAATACCAGCGCCATAAATAGCGATGATGCCAGCGCACACTACCCTTAATCAGATGCCCGAAAGGATCATCATTGTTGTATGAAGCCAACAATATACCAGCAGCTTTTAGCCTACGCAGAGTGCGTGGCAACACATGGGTGCCGTTCCAGACAAGAACGAGATCAGGATTTATGGCACCTGACTTCTTAAGCAGTTCACGATTCAAGTTGACTAACGCAGGGCCGGGAAAGGGCAATGCACTCTGATAATAGCCCAGCTTACCATGAAAATAATCCTGAAAAGCAAATGAAACTACTTCATGACCGATTTTTGTGAGAGCATCTGCGAAAGCCGGCTCCATGTGTTGCCAGCTCCAGTTGCCGGCGATTAGAATTTTCATTTATGGCTGCACCATCTCCGATTAATCGTCACAAACATTTAGCTGAAACATTAAAATTAGTATTAAGGTCGTTCGATGAGCTTTCCCCAGCATGTATCAATTTCTTCTGGATGAAACTTCCCGGTGCCACTTTCGGGATATAAAGTTATTTCCCCAAAAACAATTTTTGGTAATGAATATAAATCTATTCGACAAAACGGAATCCCAGCCGAAAGTGAGGATGCGACCGATAGCATTTCTTCGAGACACTCTGGTTTATTTATATCGCCTTTGTAGTCTTGATACGTTAATTCAATAGGCAATCGCTCCCATTTAGGGCTATAAAAAGCCCGAGTGTGATTATCGAATCTGTCGATATCAAGCTGAACGAAACGTGGAACACCATTGAAACAGTAGAACTTGAAATCCTTTGGCACCCTGCCACTTTGGTCGGTCAGATATTTTTCACAAACAATTCTCGGCCTTATGTTTTTGTAGGCCCATTCACGACCAAATTTATAATAATTAGAATGCAACCATTTATTCATATTCTTCTGCAAAATTTCCCAAGCTAAATCAGCCTTGTCTTTACATAATATCCTGCCTTCCCGCTTTCAATGTAACGAGGTTGGTGGTGTAATGTCCATAGCCTCATAAAGTTCAATTTGTTTTTTCGTTACTTCACCTACGCGCAGTTCATGCCCCGGCTGCTCGAAGCATTC
>Ga0209514_10001709_pt1 | contig 36643 bp, 49 predicted proteins | sample Subgrocontami58m_FD_187452 | JGI IMG/M metagenome (GOLD analysis project Ga0209514, IMG submission 187452) | Subsurface groundwater microbial communities from S. Glens Falls, New York, USA - GMW37 contaminated, 5.8 m (SPAdes) (version 3) | ecosystem: Environmental > Aquatic > Deep subsurface >...
CAGTTTCTTTGGCGAAATTGCTGGTAGAAATGTATTTCCTTTAGTTAGTTTCCACATAATAATCACCTCAAACAGAGGGAAAGAAGAACAACTATATAAAAGTTCCTAAATTAAAGAGATATGCTATAAGATGCTCACAATCTTGATGGCAAAACTTTGTGATTGCTTCCCTAACTCCTGCACAGATTATAAATCAAATCAAACGCCTTGATTAATTTTTCTTCTTCCATTATAAGTATGTGCTCGTTTGAAGAAATTAGTGCATCAATTATGCTAATATCATTTTCTGCCAGCTCATTGTAGATAATTGAAAAAACTCCCGGTGTTTTCTTGAGTATTCTCGGATATTCAATTTCAACCATCCCGACTTTCTTGTTTTCCTCAAGAATAACCTCCTTCGGAAAAAGTGATTTTATCTTATCAAAGTTTTTCTGGTCAAAGACTATGGTAAGCGCCTGCGAGCCTTCCAATATCCTGATTATGTCATGCCCCTGGAAGTCCATAAGCTTGTCGGGCCTTCCAAGTTTTGTCTTTACGAAATCAGTTCTTTTTAGCAATAAGGAAGACATCTTTGTTTTTATCGAGACTTTTGCCTGCTTTATCACGTTATGTACAGAATGCGTTTCCTCTTTCTTTACTGCACTAAAGTTATATCTCCTGATTGCGCTTATGACTGCGTCCAGTGAAGCGTCAATTTTTTGCGAAGAAGAAATGTACTGCGCCAGTTTCCTTGAGTTTATTATTTTTCTTCCGAGGTCTTTCTTGATGGACAAATCAGTATCAATGAACTTCCAGACAGATTCATTTACGTTCTTCATTATGACAAAGAACTTATGTCAATTTATAAATATTTTTGTTAGATTTGTCATTTTTCAAAGGAATTTGGCATATGTGTCAGAAGGGATTTAAAGCTGGATTTTTTGCATTTGCCTTGAAATGAAAGTTTTAATCAATGACGGCCTCAATAAAGAAGGAGTTCAAATATTTGAAGCTGCGGGAATGAAAGTTGATAAAAATAAAAGGGACCTTGAAGGTTTATTAAGAGACGTTGGTAAGTTTGATGCCTTAATTGTTAGAAGCGCAACTGGAGTTACCCATGATGTCATTAAAGCTGGTGCTAAAGGCAATTTAAGGATTATTGGGCGTAGTGGCGTCGGGGTTGACAATGTTGATGTTAATGCTGCTTCTGATTATGGAATTATTGTTAAAAATGCCCCATATGGCAACACGAACAGCACTGCGCAATTTACAATGGGCCTGATTTACGCAGCAGCAAGAAATATTCCGCAGGCACATATGTCATTGAAAAATGGAGTTTGGAAAAGAAAATCTTTTGAGGGTGTTGAGCTGTCTAATATGACTCTGGGAATTTTAGGCTGTGGGAGGATTGGACAGAGATTAGCGGAATTATTCAGAGAACATGGGGGCGTAATAGGATATGATCCGAAGCTTGAAAGAATCAAGTCAGCTTATCCGGATTCCAGAATTCAATACCTATCTAAAGATGAGGTTATTGCGCAATCTGATTTTTTAAGTGTCCATGTCGGAGGCAATGGTAATGTTATAGGAGAAAGAGAGTTATCACTTATGAAACCCGGTTCTTACCTCATAAATGCTGCAAGGGGTGGCTGTGTTGACGAGGGTGCGCTGTACAATGCATTAAATTCTCGCAGTATAAGGGGAGCGGCATTGGATGTTCATTCGTTTGAGCCGGAAGAAGGAGGTGTGTTCAGTAGCATATTTACTTCGCTGGATAATGTTGTATTAACATCTCATTTAGGAGCTTCAACCCCCCAAGCCCAAAGAAAAACATCAGTAGAGATTGCCAGAGTTGTGACTGACTATCTTTTGAAAGGCGACTTTACAAACGCTGTTAATGTCGGTGAAACAATAGAAGCAGAAAAGAAGCCCGTTTATCCGCTGTTTATTCATCATCGGGATGCACCGGGGGCTTTTGCGGACATAGCAAGGTTATTATCAGACAATAACATAAACATAAGAGAAAATCCTTCAAGGCAAGTTGGAACAAATAGTAATGGTAAGGTCATAACAGTCTATCTTGTGCATCAGATGGTTCCGCAGCCTATACTTGATAAGCTCAAAGGGATGAAAATAGTTTATTCTGCAAAAATGTGAGGCAGCCGAATTCTCTAATTTTAACAACAAATTTTATAAACAAAGTGGGATGTTCTTGGAATTATATAAATATTAATTTACAGCCCCGTAGTCTAGCGGTCAAGGATTCTGCCCTTTGGAGGCAGAGGCGGCAGTTCGAATCTGCCCGGGGCTATTTTTTTCTGGGGAATTGCTAAATTCCCCCTATGTTCTTTTGGTCAAGCTTTTCTTCGTCAAGAAAAGGTTGGTTCTGTATCTGCCCGGGGCTATTTTTTTCTGGGGAATTGTTAAATTCTCCATGTGTTCTTTTGGTCAAGCTTTTCTTCGTCAAGAAAAGGTTGGTTCTGTATCTGCCCGGGGCTATTTTTTTCTGGGGAATTGCTAAATTCCCCCTATGTTCTTTTGGTCAAGCTTTTCTTTTTTAAGAAAATGTTGGTGGGTATCTGCCCGGGGCTATCTCTTAATTACAAACAACAACTACCAATATCTTGATAAACATATCAATACTCTTCCAAAATATGTCTGTGGTAATCAGGGAATCAAAAATACAGGGAAAAGGAGTCTTTGCCAATATAAACTTCAAGAAGGTAGATGTTGTCATGAAATGGGACGCATCAATGATTTTAACGCTAAAGGAAGCAAGAAGAATCCCAAAAAGATACAGGAAATATCTTGTGTTCTACAAAGGCAAGTTCATAGTGTCGGCGCCTCCTGAAAAATATCTGAATCATTCCTGCAGTCCAAACACAAAAGAAGGCAATCTCTGCGATATCGCAATCAGGAATATAAGAAAAGGCGAAGAGATTACGACAGACTATTCAATCAACTCAGAGCATCATTATAAAATGAAGTGCGCCTGCAAAAGCAGGATGTGCAGGAAGATTGTATAGATTTATAAATACAGTTAAAACAATATCTGCTAAGGGGTGTTTATCATGGCAATATGGCTTTATGTGCTGATTGTGTTTGCATTGATAGTAATATTTAGTTCTATAAAAATAATTGACCAGTATGAAAAAGGAGTTATTTTCACGCTTGGAAAATTCACAGGAATAAGAAACCCGGGATTCAATCTTATTGTTCCATTCATCCAGAGGGCAGTCATTGTTGACATGAGAGTCCGTACAATAGACATAGAAAAGCAGCAGGTCATGACAAAGGACAATGTTCCTGTGGATGTCAACGGAGTCGTTTTCTTCAAAGTCCAAAATGTAGATGATGCAGTCATCAAAGTCCAGGATTACCAGTATGCAATAGCCCAGTATGCCCAAACTGCCTTAAGGGATGTAGTTGGAGGAATGACGCTTGATACAATACTGGTTGAAAGGCAGAAGATTGGAGATGAGATAAGAAAAATTGTTGACAAGGAAACCGACCAGTGGGGCCTTGATGTGCAGGTAATCAAACTGCAGGACATTGAAGTCCCTGATGACCTGAAGAGAATAATGTCAAGGCAGGCTGCTGCAGAAAGAGAAAAACGGGCAGTCGTGATAAAAAGCGAAGGAGACCGGGACGCTGCAAAGAACCTTGCCGCTGCTGCAAACGTGATGTCGAAATCACATGGCGCAATGCAGTTGAGAACACTTCAGACATTGGATGGGCTTGGTCCGACTGCTTCAAACACAGTTGTGATGGCACTTCCGGTTGAAGTGATGGAAATGTTCCAGAAAATGACGAAGAAATGATTGGAGTTTAAACAGAGCTTGTCGATTAATTACACATTACGCATTTCAGGATTAGTCGAGTAATGGCCGGCTGCTATGCTTGCTATGCGTGCTTGCTCTGCTACTTTCGCAATCCCCCTAAGACAGTCTTCACGAGCGCACCCAACGGCATAAGCTAAGAAAGGTCTTCGTGCAAATTCTAAGTTTTGCAAAAATGAGCCTATTGCAGTATTTTTTTGAACTGAAGGTGCATTGCCAAACTTTTTGAACGGCAAACTACGGACATAAACTCTTTGGGCTTCTCTATCGTATTCTTGGGAAAGATAAGCCAAAGTTTCTTCTTGCTTTCTTAAAGCGGACTGCAAAGAAATATAAGAGTTCACTGCAGACTGAAGTTTTTGACTATATTCTCCATTTCCTTTCTTAGCAAGTTCTGTCAAAAAATTTAACTGTCTTTGTGCTGCACTTGCAGCTTTCGCAATATTGTCTGCCATGTCATCAAAAATTGTATTTCTATGACTACCAGCATACAACTCAAAAATTTTAGATTCTTTTACTGTTCCTGGAGGAATTCGCCCAACAGTTTTAGCATATTCTTGCTGATTTTCCCTTAACGCCTCAAGAGCAGACCCAAACAGATTACTGATTTCAGCGGCCTCTCTTAAATTAACTATTAAGTTTTTATCTGTAAGCTGAGCGACTATCGATTCTATGCTTGGATAGAATTCTTTTAATGGATCATCATCCCTATGAAATAATGCATCTACATGCATTGTATCAAAAAGCAATGCTTCTATTCCATTAAACTGCAAAGAATAATAAGGTTGAGCTCCATCATGCATGACATTTAGCTGTACCCAATTATTCAATGGAAGTTTTTCGATGCCTACCTTCAATGTGTTTTGAGCAGCCATTACCTACTAGATAAAGGCAACACTATTTAAAAGTTTCCATGCGATTATTGCTCAACTATCGACTGCTAAACAACAAGTTTTATAAATCAACATATGATTCCATTCAATAAAGATAGCTTGGTGAAAGCTCGGCTATGCTGGATGAAGAAACTTATTTTTCTCCAGTTTTTATAATAAATAGGCGAGGCAAAATTTTAATGGCAGAGAAAATTTTGCCGAGCACTAGATATTGTGAGCGAAGCGAACGAGATTAAAAAATTAAAGGAAGCTAATAAAAAAATAAAATGGCAAGAATGCACTCAAGGAAGAGGGGAAAGCACGGCTCAAAGAGGCCTGCTAAGAAGACGGCCCCTTCATGGATTCTTCACGACCAGAAGAAGGTTGAATTACTGATAGCAAAGCTTTCAAAGGAAGGAAAGAGCGCCTCTCAGATAGGAACTTTATTAAGAGATACTTACGGAATTCCAAGCGTTTCTGCTTTATGCGGAAAGTCAATAAGCGCAATTCTGAAGGAAAAGAAATTAAGCCCTGAAATGCCTGATGACCTGACTGCATTGTTCAGGAAGTATGCATCAGTAAAGAAGCACATTGATACAAACAAGCACGATAACACAGCAGGAAGAGGGCTTCAGCTTACAGAATCAAAAATCAACAGGCTCGTAAAATACTACAAGAGAACCGGAAGAATACCTGAAACATGGAAATTTGAAGCAGACCAGATGGGATTTTTTGCGGAATAAATTAATATTTTCAATATGTCCAAACAACTGCCTCTTTGACTTCTGCATTAAATCTTTTCAATACATTAATTATCTTCGTTGATTTATTTCTGTCTACTAAAAGAACTCCTTTGTTAATTTTATCTACACCGGCTTCATTAGTCAAGCCCTTGGTTCTTGTGAGATATTTTTTACCCTTGAATTCAGAGCGCGAAGTTGAGCCATTTAAAGCTCTGTTAAGTTTAACTTTCTCTGTTTGGGGAAGATTATGCAGGAAATAGCTGACTAATACTTTTGGCTTTAGCCTTATTTTGTTTAAATCTATGTATATGGGCCTGCCATGAAGCAATAATCCCTCGCCAGATAGAGCTCCAGTTAACTCTGTTTCTTTTGGCAAATCTTTTAATTCTATTAAGCTAAGCTGAATTTTTTCATGTTTGTGCTTATTAATTTCCTTGGATAACTCAAATTTATCAGCATTGTCGAAAACAACTGCTATATCGATATCTGAGCGGACTGTGTCTTCTCCTCTAGAAACAGAGCCGAATAGCACTATTTGGAGTACTCCTTTTTTTTTCTTAATTTGGTTTGCAAAGTCAACCGCTATCTCAAGGTTGTTTTTCATTTTTTACTTGTTGCTGTTTTATTTATTGTACTGCGTTTCTTTATCTCCAAGCATGACTTGTCTTTGGCGTTGGTGATTGGGAATGTTTTTGTTCTTACATTAAATAGATTTAGTTTTGAGTTCAAAAATGAAGAAGAGAAAAATCTTCGTCAATGAATATTAGTCTATTTTATTATATCTCCACATATACCAACTTTAATGCAAAAATCTCTATTTTTGTTCAAATAATCGTGAATAGTTTTGACTTCTAAACTCAAGCTATAATTTGCTTGTGGTGTATTACTATCAAAGAAAATTTCCTTTCTATCGCAAGGTACAAAACTCTGAACATACCTATAAAATTTATTATCTTTTTCAAATATTAGTGTATCAAAATCAATAATTTGATTAAGACTACGATGCCCATTGTATCCATTTATGTAACAAATAAAACTAACATTATAAGATTTTAGAGAATATTTATTCAATAAACTTTCCATTTCTTTTATTGTTGTTTGGGTATAAGATGATGCTTGACAATTTTCTAGAACATTAGTATTTTCTTTTATCAATAAATTGAAATTTTCTTTTAGGTCGTCACTTTTTTTATCATACAATTTAATAAAAGTAACCCCACCACAATCAATACTAATTTTAGGTTTAGGGGCACATCCAAACAATAGTATTAAAAATAATAATAAAATTAATTTGATAAGTTTCATATTTATTGTTCCTTCATTAATAACTATATAAGCTTTTCTTTAACTTTAAACCGTAATGCAGATTAAAATTAGCCAGTTGCATTAAATTTTCAAATAAATCTTTTTTATGAATTAACAAGTCATTATCTTACTAAAACTAAAGTTTGTGTGCTTATGTCAAAAGCTCTCATCAGACGTCCCATTTCTGAATGTATAAGGGGCAAGCATGTAATCTTCTATTAGAGTCTCTGAGTCCTCTTTATCGTCAAGCTTCGATATGGTCTTTTCAAACCTTGCCGCTTTTTCTGTATGATGCTCTATTTTCATTAGATTTACAAGCATAACAGAAAGGATATTTAAAGCTTTCTGTTTTATGGATAAATAAGCTGGATTTTCTGAAACATGGAAATTTGAAGCAGACCAGATGGGATTCTTCGCGGAATAATTTTTTATTTTCTTATATTTTATTTTTAAAATTAATATCTGCCTAGAGTTACAGTATTGATATATGGAAAATTCGTATTGGGGGAATCGGTTGTAGGCTTTTTCTCTAATAACTTTACTATATGATCTAAGCATAAGTTATTTTGGTGGGCAATCGCCTCAAGAACAGTTACTCTATTGCCTAAATCACTATCAACGTTTGCAAATATGCTTCTGTTTGTCCGGTAGCTTTTAAGTATGCTTCACGTAAATTCAATCCTTGTTGCCTATAACTCCACATTTCTTTTATTAATTGAAGATTTTCTTCGCTATATTCTCTTGTAAATAACCTGACTTTTCCCACCAAAAAAGATCACCACGTGTAAGTCCAGGAACATACGATAAAATATCTCTTAACTTCAATTTGTAAAGCTGATACACAATTAAATTTTAAGATTTAAGAATTCTTCTTTGTTTGTTGTAATCTCCTTTATCTTCTCAACCACTTCTTTTATCAGGTAATCCGGAGTTGATGCCCCTGCAGTGACTCCAATCTTTTCCTTTCCGGTAAACCATTCCCCTTTTAACTGCTCCGCTGACTGTATAAAATAACTTTCAACTCCGAACTCTTTTGCCTTCTCGTAAAGCTCTTTTGAATTGCTGGAGTTTTTTCCTCCAATCACAATTATTATATCCCTGTCCTGCGCAAGCTCATCTATATCGGATTGCCTCTGCTTTGTCGGGTTGCAGATTGTGTCAACATAGCCAAATTTCTTGCTTAAGTCCTTAAGATTAAGCGCAATCTCCTCGAATTTTCCGTTTTTTAATTTTATATTAATATCTTCAAGCAATTTTTTGTATCCGTAAACTGACATCGTGGTTTGAGATATGAGCGCGTATTTTTCATAATTATTTTTGTTTACGTAATCAAGCACCAAATCTGAATCTTCTGCGTGCTCTACAATGAAAGTATCCGAACCTTTTAGATGGTAAGAAGTCCCGATTGATTCAGGATGGTCATGCTTCCCAAATATCATGACTTCATAGCCTGCGTTCTTTAGCTTTATCGCAACATTATGGACAAGAGTTACAAGAGGACATGTTGCGTCATTAAGGTTATTCCCTTTTGTTATTGATTTCCCCTCTAGAATTTGATATGTTGTTCCCGACTCGCCGTGCGCCCTCAGCACAGTCACTGCATTCTGCGGGATTTCATTAACGTTTTCAACAAAAACGATTCCTTTGCTTTCCAGATCGCTGATTACTTTCTCGTTATGCACAAGCTGGCCGTATACATAAGTCTTTCCAGTATTCCGTTCAGCTACTTCTTCTGCTATCTCAATAGCTTTCTTCACTCCGAAGCAGAATCCCGCGTGCTTTGCTACTTTTATTTCTGGCATTTTGTTTTGACTAACGAATTTAAATGTCCACAACATAAGTTTTAAAAATCTTATTGTTGCCAAGCACTAAAATTATTTTTGATCTTCCTGCGCTTGACAATAGGCGCCTTTTCATTGACGGTTGAACATTAAAATAATAAAAATTATTAATATTAAACCCCCAAAATAATCTTAAAATTCATTTGATATTTTTTAGTGTCATCGAAGATGGCACATTTTTTGATGAAACTTTTTCGCAAAAAGTTTCCCGCCGTCAACTGGCGGAACGGTTGAACTAAATCGTCTTAGTCAAAAACACGAACGGATAGTCATACTGTATCTTGAAAAATGCTTCCCTTGCCTCATAGATGCTGTTGAAGATTCCAAACACTGTAGGCCCTGAGCCTGACACGGCCGCATTCAGCGCGTCATTCCTCAGCAAATTAGTTTTCATCTCGCTTATCATCTTGTATTTTTTCATTACAACGGGCTCAAAGTCATTGTGAAGGTTGTTTGCTATCTCTTTTATGTCCTTCTTTTCCATTGCTTTTATCAGGTCATTTATGTTGGCATCAGTCTTTATCTTAGGCCTTTGCTTGTCAAAAGCGCCGTAAGCCCATTTTGTTGAAACTCTGAATCCGGGATTGATAAGAACGATATTGACGCTAAATGATTTCTTCACTCTTTTTATCTTGACGCCTATTCCTTCAACTAAAGCAGCGTTTTCTTCCATGAAGAACGGGACATCAGAGCCAAGCTGTGCAGCCAGTTCAATAAGCTGCTTTTCCTTGAGCTTGAGGCCCCATAGCTTGTTTAGGTTCATCAAAGCAGTGGCAGCGTTGCTAGAGCCTCCGCCCAGTCCCGCTTCCAGAGGCACGTTCTTTTCAATAATTATCTTGACGCCGTGGTGCACCTTGAACTTCTTCTTGAGAAGTACGGCTGCCTTGTGGGCAAGATTTTCCTCTCCTTCAAGCTCCTTGTTTGTGCACTCCAGTATGATTTTGTCTTCTGCCAGAGGCTCAATGGTCATGTTGTCGCTTAGCTCAATCTTCTGCATCACAGACTGTATGTTATGGTAGCCCGAACCAAGTTTCTTGCCTATCTTGAGGTAAAGGTTGATTTTTGCGTATGAATTTACAGCCATAAAGGCATCGTTAACACTATTCATATATTAATATTGCTGATTTGTGCTTAACGGCGTTAATAAAGAAAACAAGCATGCCTTTTGCAGTGGGAATTTTTTCTTTTGCTTGCGGTAATCTGCCTTTTACAAGCTGATAATCAAGCTTGTCGTTTCCTCTTTGAAATCTTTTCTGTGATCTGTTACTGTTTCAGCAAGCTCCCCAATATGTTCTGCTGAATGGGTTGCTCCTAATTTTCCAACTACAACAGTGCAAACATATTTTTCTTCCGGAGGTTTTCCTTGATAATAATTTGCTGCCAGATAAATCCTACAGTATGTTGGCATTTTATTGAAAAAAATTAAGCTTGAACTCGATTGCTGATTGTCGCAATTGCAAAGCACTGCATCCCTTCGCCTTTGCCAAAAGAAGTAAGCCCCTCACCGGAGGTATATGTAATTCCAATCTTTTCTGCTTCAAGGTTTAATATTTTTGACAATGATTCTTTTATCTTTTCTGTGTGCCATTCAAGTTTTGGCTTTTTTGCCTCAATTGAAATGCTGACGTGGTTTACTTCAAGATTTTTTTCTTTTAATTTTGCCAAAATCACTTTCAGGTATTCTTTGCTGTCAGTTATTCCTTTTTTGCACATTGAATCCGAAAAGAATCCCAGTGATTTTTCTCCTATTGCGGAGCTTATCGCGTTGAACAAAGCATGCAGAATGACATCTCCGTCAGAGTTTGCTTCCAGTCCGGTTTCGTTAGGAACAGCATAGCCGCCAAGGATTAATTTTTTATTCCTATCTCTTGAAAATCTATGGCTGTCCTGCCCAAACCCAACCCTGAAGTCATTTGATATGCCGTTTCTTTTCAGCAAAATCCCTTCTGCAATAGCTAAATCATCAGGCGTTGTTATTTTAATGTTTTCATAAGAGCATGGAACAATCTTTACTTTCTTTCCAAGAGCTTCAACAAGCGAAACATCATCTGTCACGTTTATTTTCTTTTTCCTTGCATTATCAAAGGCGTCAATGAATAATTTATATTGTATTGCCTGCGGTGTCTGGATTTGGTAAACATCTTTTCTGTCAATAGTTTTCTCTACAAAATCATTGCTTGTTTTCTTGATTGTGTCTTTCAGTTTAAATCCAACCGCTGCAGCTCCGTATTGCTTTGCGGCATTGACGCAGTCCGCAATTTCTTTTTCCTTAACTAAGGGATTGCTTCCGTTATGTATAATTATTATATCCTCATTTTTTGCATTTTTGATTGAAATTAGCCCGTTATAAGCAGAATCCTGCCTTTCTTTTCCTCCGACAATAATTTTTTTTATTTTATTGAATTTATTTTGATTTTTTATGTCCTTGATTTTTTTGATGTAGTTTTTTTGCGTTACGATAATTATTTCATCAATCAAATCACATTCCTGGAAAATTTTTAGCGTGTAATATAAGATTGGCTTGCTCAATAGGTGAAGAAATATTTTATTCATTCCTTTATTCATTCTTTTTCCTTTTCCTGCTGCGACAATGATTGCGTAGTTCATTTTTGGCTTATTTCTTCTTCAATTATCTTAATAGTTTCCTGTTTTGTTTTTCTGTCTGTTTCAAGAATATCATTCAAATCAGGATTATTGATTAATTTATGCCCATCCATCATCTTCCTTATTAGTCTTTGAATGCCTAAAAATTTTATTTTATTTTTAAGAAAAGCGTAGACCGCAGCTTCATTTGCGGCGTTCATAACAGCAGGCAAAGTCCCTCCTTTTTCTCCTGATTCATAAGCGTATTTCAGGCACGGAAACATATCTAAATCTGGTTCCTTAAATTCGAGATTTTTTATTTCAGCCAGATTTAATGATTTTTGCATATTCGGAAATCTTTTTGGATAGGACAGGGCATATTGTATAGGTATTTTCATATCTGGCAATCCCATCTGCGCAATCACAGACTTGTCATGGAATTCAACAAGAGAATGGATGATGCTTTGCGGATGGATTACGACTTTTATTTTCTCATATCCGATTCCGTAAAGCCAATGAGCTTCAATGACTTCAAACCCTTTGTTCATAAGGGTTGAAGAGTCTATTGTAATTTTATTTCCCATGTTCCAAGTGGGGTGTTTTAAGGCGTCATCGACAGTCACTTTTTCCATTTGCTCTTTTGTTAGGTTTTTGAATGGGCCTCCGGAGCAAGTCAAAGTTATTTTCTCAATTTCGTTTTTATTTTCTCCGTTCAGGCACTGGAAGATTGCAGAATGCTCTGAATCAATCGGCATTAGCTTAACATTATTTTTTTTAACTTCATCCATTATGACAGAGCCGGCTGCAACAAGAGCTTCCTTGTTCGCCAATGCAATGTTTTTCTTAGCTTTTATCGCATTGTATGTAGGTTCAATTCCTGCAGAGCCAACAAGAGAATTTACAACAGTATCAGCTTCACTCAATGCTGCAATTTTATTCAGTCCTTCCAATCCGGAATAAACCTGACATGATGAGAAATTCAATAAATCATCAGCTTTTGACCTGTCCATTATTGAAACTGCCTTTGGCCTGAATTCTTTTATCTGCTTCAGAAGCAAATCAGAATTTTTATTTGCTGTTAATCCGACAATCTTGAATTCATTTGGAAACTGCCTTACTATCTCTAGAGTTTGTGTTCCTATGCTGCCTGTGCTTCCCAATATGCTTAAATATTTCATAGCTTAAAACCACCCGCTTAGGTTCAGAATTGGCTAATTTTGTTATAAATGTTTCTATAAATTTAAATATTTGATTAAAAAGAAAGTAATTATGGATACAATACTGACTAAAGCATTAGACAGCACGCCCAAAATCAAAGTTATGGAATTTTTAATAGAAGGCAGAGAATTAGATTACTCAACATCGGACATTGCAGAAGGCACTGAAATCAGAAGGACCACATTATTTAGGATTTGGAATGATTTTATTGAGTTAGGGATTGTTAAGCCTACAAGAGTTATAGGAAATGCAAAGCTGTACAAACTGAATATGGATAATTCTTTTGTAAAGAAAATGATTGAGCTGTTTGACACTCTGGTTATTGAGCCGCTGAATAAGAAGAGGAAAGTTGTTGTTAAACATTAAAAGTTATTTCTTAATATCCATTATATTTTTAATAAATATTTTCAAACTTTCTTTAACATTATCCTCTTTTTGCTTTCCTGAAATATTATGTCAAACTCTTCAAAGAATTTTTCCCTTCCCAATATGAAAAAGTAATGCTTCTCTGCGTCAAATGGTATGTCCATCCATGCAACATCCAAAGTGATTTCATAATTTCCTATGGAGAAGGATATTGGAGCAATGTATCCTGGCACATCTGCGCCAGAAACTCCTGTTGCGACATTATCTCTCTTGTCGTAATCAGTAAAATCAACTCCAAGCTTCTCTCCGATAGAAACAAAAGAGCAAGACCGGTCAGCGCCTGAGTCAACCAAAGCGGGGAAATTTATTGCCTTGTTGTCCGCATATTTGAATTTAATATCTGCAAGCGGCTTCAGCTTCCTTCTGTGCTCAATATAAGGGAAAGTTATTATTTTGTTTGCCATAAAATGATTGTTTACAGAACGAAGTTCGTATCCCTTTTGGGTATGCTGGTAACCAGGATATCCTTATCGGAATAGCTTTTCATTAATTTATCCATGACTTTTATTGGGTCTTTGTTTACTATGACTACCTTTCCATCTGCCAGGCCTATGCACTTGCCTTCGTACTTATCCTTGTTCATTATTGCCAATTTGTTAAAGTTTTTGTCTGCCATACTGGTAAGTATATCTCAATTTCTATATATAAGTATTTGTATTGTTTAGAATATAAGTGTGTTCAAATTGATGTTTTTGTTATTGAGCTGATGAAGAAGAAAAGTGTTGTGAGGAACTACGGTTTCTTATTTTTTGAATTTTTATATTTATTTATATTTGACAAGCATCCTATCAAAATATTTTAAAAAGTCTTGAAGTGTTTCATACCTTTCCACAATTATTTCAGTCGGTAAGTGATTTGTATAATGCCCTATCTTGCTAACATCTCTAAAGTGTAATTTTAAATCATTGACCTCAATATCATTAAGTTTTGCTTTTGAGTAGAATATAACGCTATTTTTTCTAGTAACACATGAGAATATCATGTTATTTTCATTGTAGAATCCAATATAATATTTCATAGGCGAACACCTGATATTATGAGATTCCGTATAACCTAATAATTCATTTAGAATTCCCTTAACATTATTTGATTTATTTTCCGTGTGATATTCTATAGAATATTCCTCTGCTTCTTTGACTTCATCCTTTTCAGTCCTATATTGTTCGCTATCAGTAAATAATAATATTTCTTCTTTTTTAAGATTAACAAATTTAGAAATTTCTATTTTTCTAATTTTTACTTTTATGGCTTTTTCTATTTGGGATAGCCCAATACTTAATTCCGCACTTATTCTGTCTATAACTAAAAGTATTTGCAAATCTTCCATAGAATTTTCAAGTAAATGGTGAACCTCTTGCCCAGTGTCTTTTTGCAATTTTTGAAATAAATCTTTATCATTTCTTATTTCTCTATAAAGGCGATCTCTAACGAAATTTAATTCTTCCTTACTTGCGCTCTGGATAAAAGATATAAAATTTCCTAATTGTGGCAAAACGTGCTTATTAATATCGTGGGATTCTAATTCAATTTCCGTTATATAAAGTGAAGGTGTAGTTGGGTTATTCCACGTTAATAAGAATGCGTCACTGATTGAATGATTAAAATTCTTAAAATTTTTAGACTTAACTTGTTTTTCTACTACAAATAAATATGAATTATCTGAAATAATATTTTTGTAATTTTTCTTAAATAAGTCAGTTACTTCGTCCTCTACATCAAATTCTTCTTTCAAGAATTTATCATCTTCTTTTAATATGCCATTTTCCATATTTAATTCTCCTTAGCAATCTCATTTATCTCTTTCAGAAGAACCTCTTTTATCTCATTATCATTAATCCTTCTTACAATCTTTCCGTCCTTGTAAAGCAGATGATTTCCGGGCGCGCCTACAATCCCCAAATCAGCTTTTCTTGACTCACCCGGGCCGTTGACAGCGCACCCCATGACAGCAACATGAATCGGTTTTTTTATTTTCTCAGTCTGGCTTTCAATTTCTTCAACCAGTTTTATGACATCAATCTGTGTTCTTGCGCAAGTCGGGCAGCTCGTAATCTGCACTCCGTCATTTCTCAGTCCCAGCGACCTTAGAATATATTTTGCGACTTTGACTTCTTCTTTAGGATCTTCTGACAATGAAACTCTGATTGTGTCTCCGATTCCTTCTGAAAGAAGCATCCCCATCCCCATTGATGATTTGATTGCGCCCGGCAGTTTTGAGCCTGCTTCTGTAACCCCAAGATGCAGAGGGTAATCTGTTTTTTCCGCGAATAATTTGTAGGCCTTGACCATCCTTGGAACATCTGATGCTTTCAGTGAAACTATTGTGTCGTAAAAATCCAAATCCTCTAAAATCTTAACGTGCCTCATCGCGCTTTCGCACATTGCTTCAGGCGCATAGCCGTATTTTTCATACAGGTCTCTTTCAAGAGAGCCTAAGTTGACGCCAATTCTTATCGGAACACCAAGCTCCTTGCATGACTTAACAACCTGCCGAACCTTGTCAGGATTCCCGATATTGCCGGGATTGATTCTAACCTTGTCAACATATTTTACAGCTTCAAGTGCAATCCTGTAATCAAAATGAATGTCAACAACAAGAGGAATACTGATGTTTGCCTTTATTTCTTTCAGCGCCTTTGCCCCGTCCATTGTCGGCGCAGAAACCCTCACAATATCGCACCCGACTTCTTCCAGCCCGTGAATCTGCTCTATTGTTGCCTTAGCATCAGTAGTATCTGTCGTAGTCATGGACTGTATCGGAATAGGTGAATCTCCGCCGATGAAAAGCTTTCCGACTTTTACTTTTCGGGATTTTCTTCTTTGGATTGTGTCTTGCGTCATTTTATTTTATTATTTGATTTTAGTTAATGTTCAACCGTTAATGTACACTTTTCATTAAAAATTTGGCTATTTCTTTAATTTTCCACACACTTATTATTTTTGTAGATTAGTTTGTCTCTTTCCTAACGCATTAGCTAATTAAAATTAAAATTAAAAATCTAAGTAAAAATCTTAAAAACTATCTTAATCCTTATTCATCATCTCATTAATCGCATTCTTAATTCCCTCTTTGTCAATTCCAGCAAGCTTCTTCTGTATTTCCGGCTTTCCGTGCTCTATGAAATGGTCAGGAACCCCAATCACTTTCACATGTTTATTGATTTTATTTTCATTTAGAAGCTCAACAACGGCAGAGCCAAATCCTCCCTTTACAGTTGCCTCTTCCAGAGTTATTATTTTGTCAAATTTTGCTGCAAGTTCAAGAATCAGGCCTTTGTCCAGAGGCTTGACAAATCTTGCATTGATTATTGTTGCGCTGCATTTCAGCTCGTCAACAGCCAGAATAGCATCATATAAAATCGGCCCGACTCCGATAATCAAGATGTCATTTCCTTCCCTTAAAACTTCAGCCTTACCCGGCTCAATCTTTCTGAATTCTGAATCAAGCCCGACTCCCACAACGCTTCCTCTTGGATATCTTAGTGAAACCGGAGAGCCCATCAGCGTTGCAGTGTAAAGCATGTGCTGAAGTTCATTCTCATCCTTGGGGACCATAACAGTCATGTTCGGAACAATTCTCATGTAAGCTATGTCAAAAGGCCCGTTATGCGTCGGCCCGTCATCTCCAACCAATCCCGCCCGATCAAGGGCAAAAATAACCGGCAAATTCTGGAGGCATACATCATGTATTATCATGTCAAAGCCCCTTTGTAAAAAAGTAGAATAAATTGCGCAGACAGGCTTCATCCCATTTATTGCAAGACCTGCTGCAAATGTGACAGCGTGCTGTTCTGCAATTCCGACATCAATAGTCCTTTCAGGAAAATGCTTTTCAAATTTATTTAATCCTGTCCCTGATTTCATTGCAGCAGTTATCGCAACAATCTTTTCATTTTCCTCTGCAATCCTTATAAGGGCATTCGCAAATGCATCAGTCCAGCTAATGTTTGTTGTTGTGACATATTTCTGGCCGTTGATGGGATCGAATTTTGACATGCCATGAAACTTTTCCATGTCCTTTTCCGCAAAAGGGTAACCTTTTCCTTTTTCTGTCTTGATATGGAGCACTATCGGCCCTTCAAGGTCTTTGATATTTTGAAGTGCAGGTATCAGCTCGTCAAGATTATGGCCGTCAATGGGCCCAAAGTACTGGAAGCCCAGGCTCTCAAAGAAAATTCCTTCGCTTGTGATGTTTCTCAGCCTTTCCTGCGCCCAGAAAACCCTGTCAATCTCTTCCGCCCCTATACCCGGTATTTTATTCAATATTCCTTTTGTTGTTTTTCTGAGCCTGAAATAATTTGGCTTCAGGACAATTTTGTTAAGATAATTTGAAATCGCGCCCACGTTTGGAGAAATGCTCATCCTGTTGTCATTCAGTATAACGAGCATGTTTGTTCTTGATGCGCCCAGGTTGTTCAGCCCTTCCAATGCCAATCCTGCGGTCAAAGCGCCGTCTCCGACTATTGCAACTACCTTGTTTTTTTCTTTCTTGAAATCCCTTGCTCTTGCAATCCCGAAAGCTGCTGAAATGGCAGTTGAAGCGTGGCCTGCGCCGAAAACATCATATTCAGATTCAAAAATATTGCAGAACCCGCAGACACCTTGATATTGCCTTAAAGTGTGAAAATTATCTCTTCTTCCGGTGATTAATTTATGGGGGTAGCATTGGTGCCCTGTATCAAGAACTATTTTATCAATTGGAGCGTCATAAACATAATGCACAGCCAAAGTCAGCTCAACCGCCCCCAATGGGCCACCTAAATGCCCTCCGTTCTTTGAAACCACTTCAATTATCTTGTCTCTTATTTCCTGGGCAAGGATTGGAAGCTTATCTTTGCTTAATTTTTTAAGGTCTTTCGGAGAGTTGATATTATCAAGAATGCTTTCTTTTTTTACCTGCTCATGATGCTGTTCCATTGAACCCCCAAATCCTGATGGTTGGGTTAAGATTTATAAAGGTTATGAAAGTGAAAAGTGATTTCCAAAACTGAAAATTTATTTTTCTTCAAGAAAAGTCATATGCGGAAGATTCGCTTTTGAATTTTCTTTCAGCGCCTGTGAATGCATTTTCTCTATGAATTTCTTTGCATGAGCTAAATCTTGAGTTCTAAAAAGAAACATAACTTCATTTGAATCATCTGCATTCTGCCATAAATGCTCAAGAAATAATCCTTGCTCTGCATGTTAAGGTGCATCTTTTGTTAAGATGGATTTGATGTCTTCTAATTTTACGTTTCTGAGTTTTGCCAGGATGTGGGGCATGATAAAGAGTAGGATTTATGTGCATATAAGTTTTACTGTTATTTGGTATCGGAAAAAATAACCAGATGAATTTGATTAGAAAATTTTAAATAGATTGGCAGATTCTTTCAGTTAATATTAAAATGAACCTAAACATGTATAATCATTTGACTTTGGAAGGTATCAAGCCTCATAGTTTTTTGCCTGAATCAAGTGGCGATGAAGCCAGCAGAAGAGAGCTTAAGGAATTAAGAGAGAGGTATCGTGATTCTGAGATGCGGCGCAGTTTTCCAACATTGTTTAGGTATGATGACGCTGCAGAACAACCGAGAGATGGGCTGAATAGATTTTTAATTGGGACTGCAGGAATAGGAATTCCTTTAAGTGCCAACTTGGCTGGAATTGTTACGAATGACACCACACAATTTCTATTGATGATTGGCGGGTTGGCTGCGATTGCTCATGCTGTTGAACCTGAGTTTACTTATGTAACTGGTAAGGCAGGCGATGCTTTGGGAACTGCAGTGCAGCATATTCAAAAATATTTAATGGACAGTTCTCATTAAATTATATTCTTTAAAGAAAATTTGATTTCGTGCTAAGCCAGAACTAATTTAGAATATTGGACTGGTACTTCGATTTCTTTTAAGTCCACTTTTCTTATTACAGGATTGGAATCTTCAAGGCATAATTCTATTACTTCTTTGACTCTTTTCATTAATTCTTTTTGGTTCTTTGCTTGGGTATGGCAGCCCTGAAGTTCAGGGACATCAGCTACATAATATCCGTCTTCGTCTTTTTCTACTAAAACTTTGAATTTCATTATCTTCAAAGAGTCCAGCCATCTTTTATCATTCTCCTCTCAAAGATTGCACTGTGTTCTGGATTTGCGTCGCTGTCATAATGTCCGCTTCCACCAGTTGGCAAAGTGAAATTTCTAGTATTGGTATAAATATAATTATATCCCATACCCGCCACCCGATATTTGTTACCTTCTCCACCAAGAGAGGGAATTTGACTTCTGTCCTTAATTGAACGGATAGTACTAAAACTGATGCCTCTCTCTTCTAAAAATGATTTTAATATATCGGGGTGCTGATCAAAATTTCCTCCAAAAATCATTACTGGTTTTTCTCCAATCCACATTTGGATTACCTTGTAGGCAACATCTGTGCCAGTTGGCAAATTAATTAATTCCAAATCGTCTTCTAAACTCATAAACTATTAGAAATGTATTCAAATACTTAAATGTTTAGTGTCCTGTTGTCTTTTATTCTTTTACATTTATTGTGCTTCGCACTAGATTTACTTTGACCCGAAAAAACTTTGCTTTCAACAACCACGTTGCACTTTCGCATTCGCTCGGTGCGCATAACAGCGCGCATACATCATCTCGTACGAACCGAAAACAGAAACATATACCTTTAAAAACCCCAATATTATCCCATAATTATTACCCGTCATACTACCTCGTGTAGGAGGGACTTAAATGGACAAAGAACAGATACTATCAGCATTAGCCAAGGCAAAGGATATTTCTGGTAAAAGGAATTTCAACCAAAGTTTTGATTTAATCATAAATCTTACAGGGCTTGATGTGAAGAAGCAGGAGCATCAGGTTGATTCTTTCATAACATTGCCTCATTCAAAGGGTAAAAAAGCAAAAGTATGCGCCTTGATTGGGCCTGAATTAGAAGAGCAGGCAAAAAGCGTCTGCGACTCATTCATTCTTTCAGACGCATTTGACAGGTACAAGGACAAGAAGGAAATAAAGAAACTGGCAGCTAACTTTGATTTTTTCATCGCCCAGGCAAATATAATGCCGAAGGTCGCAACAGCATTCGGAAGAGTCCTTGGCCCAAGGGGCAAGATGCCAAACCCGAAGTCCGGAAGCGTTGTTCCTCCAAATGCAAACCTAAAGCCATTATATGAAAAGCTTCAGAAGACAGTAAGGGCAACAACAAAAAGCGCCCCTTTAATCCAGTGCGGCATTGGAAAAGAAAACATGGATTTAAATGACATAGCTGAAAACGCGCTCACAGTCTATAATTCACTTCTCCAGGTCTTGCCCAACGAAAAGCACAACATAAAGGGCATTTATGTAAAGCTGACAATGGGAATGCCGGTAAAAGTCGGAGAAAAAACAGAAGCCGCAAAGGCTAAGAAATAAAAAATTTTAAAGTTAGATTAAAAATGCAATTCAAAAATAATTATAAAAAAAATTTAATTATTGCGTCAGGAGACAAACGGGCAGAATCAACCAAAATAATACGTTTGTATTAACAAAAAAATAAACAAAAAGTCCAATGGACAAAAACCAATAAAAATATTTCAAATTAAAACCAGCCCAATAACGATTAAACATTAACTTAAAAATTCAATAAATAAAAAATTTTAAAATAATAAATCAAAAAATTAATCAAACTCAAAATGGAACAGGCAGCGGAAACCAAGTATAAGGCTCATGTCGCGGAATACAAGAAAGAGATTGTGAAGGAGCTTGTAAAGCTGATTAATGAGCACCCTATAATCGGGGTTGTAAACATGGAAAACCTTCCTGCTCCGCAATTGCAGACCATGAGGGCCCAGCTAAGGGGCAAGTTCTTCATGACAATGACCAAGAGAAGGCTCATAAAGCTTGCAATTGAAGAGACAAAATCCAAGAAAAAAGGAATCGAGCAGCTCGAGGCGCATCTTGGAGGCATGCCTGCGCTTATTTTCACAAAAGAAAACCCGTTCAAATTAAGCAGGACTCTGCAAAGAAGCAAGTCTCCCGCCCCTGCAAAAGCAGGCCAGACAGCTCCAAGGGATATAATGGTCAACAAGGGAGCAACTTCATTTGCGCCCGGACCTATTATTGGAGAGCTGGCAATGGCAGGCATTAAATCAGGTGTAGAAGGCGGAAAAGTTGCCATCAAGGAAGATACTGTTGTCGTAAAGTCAGGAGAAAAGATAAAGCCAAAAGTTGCAGAGATTTTATTGAGATTGGGCGTTCAGCCTATGGAAGTCGGCCTGGACCTGGTTGCAGTCTATGAAAACGGAATTATCTATCCAAGAGAAATACTGTCAGTTGATGAGAAGGAATACTTGAGCAGGCTTAACAACGCTGCAAGATGGGCATTCAACCTTGCTGTTGAAGCCGGATATCCGACAAAGCAGACTATACAGGTTCTGCTTGGCAAAGCCCACAATGATGCAAAGAATCTTGGAGTAGCACAAAACATATTCGACAGCGGAATTGTTGAAACTTTGCTTGGGAAGGCAGAGATGCAGATGAAAAGCGTCAAATCAGCTGCAAATTTCGAATAAAAGTAATTTTTTTTAAAAGTTTAATATATAATTATTAATAATTTATATCAATGTCAAAAATGTATAATGCGTTAGGAAAGAAACTGAATGAATAACTAAAACATTGCAAGTGAAATAACAAAAATATTAACTAAAATTTCAATGGAAAAATTCCAATAACTATTGAACATTAAAAAATATCCAATAAAAATCAAAATTTTAATTAAATAATAAAAAACAATAAGGATGATTAAATTCAAACTAGGAGGTTAAATAAAATGGAATATGTATACGCAGCTATGTTGCTTCACAAGGCAGGCCAGAAGGTCGATGAAGCGGGTGTAAAGAAAGTGCTTGAGGCAGCTCACGCAAAATTTGATGATGCGAGAGCAAAAGCATTAGTGGCAGCTTTGGAAGGAGTTAACATAGACGAGGCTATCGAGAAGGCAGCAGTTGCGCAGGTTGCGGTTGCAGCTCCGGCAGCAGGCGGAGAGCACAAGCACGATACAAAGGCAGATGCCGGAAAGAAAGCATCTGAAGAGAAGAAGTCAGAGGAGCAGGCTGCGGTTGGACTCGGCCAGTTGTTTGGCTAAGCGCTTTAATTTTTTTATTTTAAGCGTCTCCAATAATGCAAATGGATCTTTCAATCCCTTTAGATTTGTAAGGTTTTGATAATCTTTACTCCAGACTTTTAATATTTCACTTAAATTTTTCCCTTCAGGAGTCAATGACCATGAATTATAATTATTTTTCATGATGAGGTTCTCTTTGACTTTATTATTCAACCAATCACTTGCCATATTTGACTGGATTTGAAAACCCTTTGATATAACCGAAGTTCCAAATTTCTCATAATCTGCGAAGTATAAAAACCTTGAATAAGTATAGTATCTTCTTCCCCTCAAACATAATGCTATAGCAGTAAGGAGTTTACTCCAATTATTTGAATTCTTAAAAGCCTTTATGTTATACAAATATAAAAGATTCCTGAAACTGCATGAAGATTTCACAAAAATACGTTTTTGATTTATGCGAGGATGGAATCCAGCATTTCTTAGAATCTTGGAATAATCATCTAAATAATTTAAATCTTGATCAACTATTTTTATATTGAGTTCAGGAAAATCTCTTCTTTTGCATCTAACGTCTAATGTTCCGTCTCCAGTTAATAGTTTTGCAAGAAAATTGTCGGCCAAGCACAGTTCATTGTATGAATATATTTTTGAATTAGCTAATAAATTTCTAACCTTGTCCATTCCATAAAGAATAATTTCTGTCAATAATGTATGCCTGATTACACTTTCAAATCCTATCCCCTTGCTATTGCTATAAGAAATTTTCACTTTACAATTATTTGCGGCCTCAAATTCTTTAACAAGTCTATCAATTTCTTTCCCTGAAATTTTATTTGGATTGCATAGGAATCTGAAAACAAACATATTAGCTGGAATGCCAATATTTGAGAAAGAATACAAAAACTCTGAATGCTCTTTTACTAACTTGTTTTTAAACTCAACTCTGAATTTTTTGTTAGTATTATTATGTTTTGTTCCTTCAGCCTGATACTGCCCCAATAAGCTGCCAAATGATCGTATTTCTATAAATCTCCTGATTTCCAATTGTTTTCCTGATCCTCTTTTATGAGAATACCAGATTCTCAACCACGCTTCATTGTTTTCTTCAAATTCTGTAACAACAATTTCATAGCCCCTAGAAGTTTTTTCTGGAATTAGAAACAGCATATCTATCATATTTTCCTTGAATAATTCGCTTGTCCTTGATAGATTCTTAATTTCACCTAATTCTATTGTGATTAAATCTTGATGCTTTAAACTAAGAGAATTTTTCATATCTTTTCTTAAAACAATTATGCGATTAAATTTAGCCAGAAATACTTTTTCTTTATTTTCTTTGATAACTTTAATTTGGACTGACCTTCCTTTCTGAAAGTAAAATTTTGACAGGCAAATGCCTAACTTATTGCCCATTTTGCATACCTTAACATTGTCAATTTTCATTTTAATCGAACCTCCAAAGTTTTTTATTTATACAAAGATTTTGGAGTCCTAAGAAAAGAGATGTTAAGCATCACTGCGTAATTGATTTTTCGCTAATATGCAAAAATCATAATTTGGCAATTTTGCGTGTTCTCTTTTTCAGTTTTCAGAAGCAGAATGGGTTTATATATTTTAGGCGTCCATGTCCAGTGCTTTTTTGTCCAGTGGTATTGGTTTTAAGCTGGTTTATTAAGAATTTGTTGTCTTAATTTGTATGTATTAGCCCAAATTGCGTAGCCAAGCCATCCTTGTAATTTTTGTATAAAATCTTGGTAACTTATTGTTTTATTTTCATATAACGTAAGATTTTGAATATATCTATGATTAAATCTTATAAAATCGTAGGGCGAATACCCACTGATTTATCTGTGGGATGAAGCCCGTCGCCTCTTTCTCATATTTGTGCAAGAGGCAGAAGCTATAAAAACATTTTGTTTGTGCAAATGATATTTTTACAAATAAAAGTTACTACTCTATATAATTTTCCAGTGACTATATTTTAGACGACAAAGAGGCAGTTCGTTTCGTTTTTCGTTAGTGAAGTTGGAGCTAAACAGTCATTTAAGCTTTGATTTATGCTTCTGATATTCCTCTCTGGCTTCCATCATCCAAATCCATGCCTGACCCAATTCATCTCTTAAATCGTTAATTGATTTATCGACAGAGGCAAATAATTCATGTGCATATTGGTTTCTTAATGAAAGACAATTGTAAAAATTGATTGCCTTATCCTTAGATATAAAACCTTTAACATAACATCGGCTGATAACTTCAAAAAAACTCAGATATTCATTATCATCTTTTATAATTTTTTTATGAACTAATACTCCTTTTAAGAAAGTCTCAACTTGTATAGATGCTAATATAACTACTTCCCTATATGCGTTCCTATTATGGGACTCAACAAATTCGTGAAAGTGGCGTTCATCAGAATTTAATAGAAGGTAGTCTGCTAAGGCAGTTATTCGTTGAAGTGGTGGTTTTAGAGGTTTAATCTCTTTAATTTTCTTCCACTCTTCTTTAGTAAACTTCATGTTATAATTTTTTCTGCTTTTCTGTCTTTTTTCCTTAATCGGCTTACCTTTATGCCAGCCAGAATAGTACATAACGGATTTTTTCTTTCTTACTTTAAAAGTTCCTTCTTTTTCTTAAACTCCTTTTCAGATATTTTTCCTTCAGCAAATACTTTTTTTAGGATGTCTAAAGGGGTTTCTTTTCCCGCAACATTTTCTGAAGAATCTTTTCGGTTAGCTACGTTTTCTATTGCATGCCTTGTATTAATACCAGCTTGAATAGCACCAGCAATAATAGTAGTCCAAAAAGCAAACCAAAGAAAATAAAAAAACCATCCAAATAAAGAATTTAATACACCCAATAAACCATACCAAACAATAGCGTTACCAATCGCTGAAATAATAAAGGCATTAACTAAATTTTTATCTGTTTGTTTTAATTTATCATAATCCCATTTTTTCATTTTTTATCTCACCATCTCTTTTTTGGTCGTTTATTTTTTATTATCTAATTTTTTCTGCTTTTTATTGAATTTTTTGACTTTAGCTTCTAACTCTTTTTGTTCTTTTTTCCATCCTATTGTATCCTTATCATTTCTTTGTCCCATTTTAATTTTCACCTTTGAGTATTTTTAACTATTAATAACCAAAATGTAATATCAATATAAATTTTACGATATTTAGCCCCAAACTCCCGTTTAGTTTTTCGTTTTAGTCGTGCCTCTTTGTCGTTGGTATAGTAGTGTTTACTGCAATTCAAACGCAGGGACACGCTCAACAATCGTTTGTTTCGGAATCTGGGGCTAATCGTCATTTAATTGGAATCTAATCTATCAGGGAAAAATAATATCGAAGCTTTACAATATTTAAGAAAGATTAATCTTCACTCGCTTGGCAATATTCAATAAATCTCTTCCCCAACTCCGTTAATCTACCAAATAATAAGTCTTTTCCCTTATCAGTAGTCACTCCCCCCATTGATGACATATTAATTAATCCACGATTATACAAGTCTGTAATTATAGATTTGATTATTTCTGTATCACATTCTAAGCATTTTTGTAAAACAGTTTGAAAATCATCCCCCCACATACTTTGTGAATCGAATTTTAACTGCCTTTGGTTAAGACTTTTGTCTGGATTAGCAAATATACTTAGCAATCTAAGATGTAGAACGGATAAAGAATTTACTAGATTAATATAAAGTTCTTTTTCTTCTTCTTTCCTATCAGTTCTAGTTAGACTATTAATTAATATTCCCCTGAAAGCGTCCAGTTTTTCTTTTTGGTAATTTTCTAATGCGCCCCTAAATGTTTTTTCTACAATATATAATATTTCGTCGTTAAATTCTTCCATCTTAATAGATAGTCTCTTAAAGTCTTTGTCTAATTGTAAACAAAAATCTTCTAACCTTTGCACTTTACTCATTGGAGCATAATTACCTAAGAGATTTGATAATACTCCTCCACTTACACTTCCTATAATTGTTAAAAATGTAGAACTTTCAGATAGCTTTCTAAGTATTGGAAATCTGCTTTTTAATAGTTCTAGAGCAGAATCTATTTGGTTATATTCAATTTTGTTTTCCATTTTTTCAATTCCATTATTTATCATGTGCATTTTTCTAACCAAATTGTATTCCCTATATCATCAAATCGTAATAATAATTAAAATTACAAAAACATGCAATATACGACAGGTTATAACTTTCATTTATTGTTAGTTTCTTCTTTTAGTTCTTTTAATTCATTTTCAAAAAAGTGTGTAATGTGAACCACATTGTTAAACTCGTCTATTGCTCCAATATAACGTTCAAATATTTGACCTATCGTTGCATTATGAATATTAAATCTCGCACCATAAACCTCTCTATTCTTTTTAATATTGGCTACTAGACTTTCAAATGTTATATTATGCTTATTTTTTTCTGAGAAATAATTAAATTCACTAAATCCATTATCATGATACGTAGCAGGAATGTATATTAATCTTTTTTTAAGAAATCTTATAATGCTACTAAACTTGAAAACATTTACTAAAACGTCATCATAAAAACATGAAAGAATTTCATCTTTCCAAAGACTTTTTATTTCTCCTGAAAAATTATTTTCTATATCTCTTAAAATTTCATTTTTGATTTTTTCAACTTCAGGGGCGTTAAGATTTAAGTCCAATAAGATAGCTTTTCTAGCTTGCTCAGTATCTTCCAATAACATATTAAAAAATCTTTCAATCTTAGTGTCGTTCCATATGCCAACATTAAGTTTATTGCTTAATTCCATGTCTTTTTCTTCGATTTTTGGATAACCCCATAGGATAAGAATTGCTTTGTTGCATTTCATCTCGTCCCTCTTTGCACTCCATTCATAAATCAGACTTTTTATTGGTTTTGAATTCTTCTCGTACTGCTTACATTCACAGATTATTTTAATGTCACCTATATTTACAAAAACATCAATTTGGTTTCCATTGATAGTAATAGTATTACTTGCATAACATCCAATAGACTGAAAGATTCTTTTAGTAATCCATTCTAAAAAGCTACCTAACTTTTTTGAATTAATTATACTTATCTCTCCAGAATCATCCTTATTAGAATTTCCTAATCTTGATTGCATTTTATGTACAGTATTAAGTATTAATATACTATAAAAACCTTTCCAAGAATTATCAAGGATAATCCACACATGAGTTAAAGTTTTTTGGATTGCACCTAAAAATCCTACCTATTGTTTTTACCCATCCTTTAAAAAATCCGTACTTCTGCAAAGCTAATCTGCCATAGTTAGAACATGAAGGATAAAATCTGCATCTGTAACCTTTTTTATTTCTATAAGGGGAAATTCTTTTTTGATGTAGGTTTACAATTAAATAAATTGATGTTTGGACTAATGGGTTATTTTTTCTCATATTCTATTGTTTTTTTAGTGATGTCCGATGAGCCACATTCAGGGCATTTTTTGAATTTATTGGCTTGTCTTGCTAAATCAAGAGACTTGTTGGAATAAAGTGGTCCAAGTGGTGAGCAACACATACCTACTCCCACCATAGCGTTTCCCACTTGCTGTGTTTTAATGGAACTTTCCTCACTTGGTAAATAATGCCAAACCTTCCCGCATTGGTTGCATTTGCACTTTATTTCTTTTACCATTTGATTACATTAACGATTATAAGCTTCATAAATACATTCCTTTTTAATATTTTCGTTAGAAATTAAATTACATTCATCTTCCTTAAGATTTGGTTCCCTAATCAATGCCCTAATCAAACAAGAATTATAAAGTGACACGCTACAATCACTGCATTTTTCTTTCATTTTGTTGCAATCGTCAACTGTAAATTTCCTGTCATATCCTACTTCATGCCCTTTTGAATCGAATCCCACTAACCCGGAACCAGTGATTAATCTTTCATAGGACAATGCTTTACAACCCTTAAAACAAATAGTCATATCACCCAATTCCATGGCTATTCTACTTATGCAACTTGGTGTTTCACAATCATCAGGGTTTAATTTTTCAATAGCAATATCATCCTTACATTGTAAAATATCTTCATCATAATTATCTTTAGATAGTTTTTTTGCCTCATCACATAATGAAGGGTCTTTACTATTTTTGGCAATTAAAATTCCGCACAAAAACGAATCACACATTTGTAGTAAGGTTTTATAATCTCCTTTTAACTCTGCAAGTTTTTTCAAACATTTATTTTTTTCTTCAAAGTGGTCGCAAAAGGAGTAATTTAATTTCTTAAATTCAATTTCCATAATGCTAGAATAATATCCTTCAATACATTTTTTCTTTTTAATCTTAACTTCCCTATCACCTCCGTAGGTCACTCCACCATATTCTATGCCGCCTCGAATGATGTAGGTTACTTCAACGTCATTATCTGGTAAACTGTTACAAAATTCCAAGTCTTTCCCATTTCCAACCGTGAAAAGACATGCTGTTTTATCAATTTCATCTGATAATTTTTTACATAACTCTGCACTTCCTAAGAAAAAAGTTACCTTCAATAAACAATCTTTAATTGCTAAATCCTTTCCTATTTTATTACATATACTTGGGTCTTTTTTATCTCGTGCTTCTAAGATATAACAATTATTTTTTTCGGCGAAGAATTTTTTAGTTTCACATTCATTAACAGGCACTTTTTGCTGTTCTTGTAATGCTCTTTCTTCAATTTCTTGTTTTGGTGTTTCTGTAGCAACGTCCAACTCTTTATCAATAGGAATAATCTTCTCTTCTGATTTTGCTTCAGAAACTTTATCAGTTTGTTTGAAATCCTGTTGTGGTATTCCATTAGAGCAAGCATATACCGAAAAAGCGACAATTAAAATTAAAAAGTAAATTATTTTCATTTTATTTCTAATACTTTTGCATCACCAAATTCAACACAGGAAGCAAAACCATATTTATAGGTTTTTAATTCTCCAGCAAAAATAATAGTGCTGCCCGTATTTGCTTTTAGCAATTTATCTTTTTCACCGCTTGGAAAAAATGCTTTCGCTATGCAAGAAAAACTATCCCTCATTTCCAATACTACATACTGAGAACCAAGACTCGCTTTATTTATTCTATCTGCCCTGATTGATGTTTTAATTAGTTTGCCCTTGTACTCTCTGTTGTATAAATCTTCTTTTTGGATTTCACTATAAGGACTCATATCGCTGAACGAAGCATATAATTCGCTTATATCGACTTCCAGATATTTTGGCTCTGTTGATATGGTTTTTGATGAAGGGGGAGTTAATAAACCATAATAGGCAAGTCCTCCAATCAGAAAGAGGGCAAGAAAAATATATAATATCCAATTCCTCCTTTTTTCTTTAGATTGTTCTTCTTTCATGTTAATTTCACATCCTCTTTTGATTCTTAATAGTTAAACTGTTATACCAATATAAATTTTACTATATTTTGTGCTGTTAAGTTAGCGTCACTTAAACATTAAAAAATTAAAATTCTGGCTCTTGAAGTTTTGCTGGTTTCACTTTCACTATTCTAAAAATAAATGATTTCCAACCAAGTATTAAAACAGCAATTAAAAATAGTGTGGATATTGTGATAGAAACATAAGGAGGATAAAATTTAATTGAAGAAACTATTAGTGGGGTTATTGCAATCAAAAGAAACGAAAAAATTTTCCAATAATCTTCTTTCTTTATGGCATAGATTGTATTTTTATTTTGAAAAAGAGTTATGCGGTCTTGTGTCATTAATCGTCCCTCTCAATAATCAAACTTTTTCTGGTATTTTCCTTTTGTATGCGTTATAATTATCTTCAAATTAGTTCCACTTATTGGCTGATTAGAAAAATTTAGTTGTGCTTCTAACCTTTTAGAAGTGTTTGGCATAAGGCTAAAAGGAATATCAAAGCTGTTAATTTTTTCGTCTTGTAGTCCGATACCTGCTGAAATAGGTATCGTCACAGTTGTTAATTCAATAAAAACTGCTTTTGGGATAAAATCGTTTTGCTGGAATTGAATAGACTTGATTGTGGTCGGTCTGTCTCCAGAATTATTTAGAAAGAATACAAAATCAATGAAATTATTATCGTCTCTTTTTTGAAGTGTAGCCATATTCTTCTCAGCTGAAATTATGGGTCTTTCCCTGTATAATGTGTATAAAGAAAGAATCAAGGTTAAAACTAGGCTTACTACCGAAATTACTATTGCAATTAAATCTATATCAACACCATAAAAAGTAGCCATAAACAAACAAAATTGGTTTATTCTTTTTAAAACCTTCCGAAATAAGCCCCAGATTACCTGACGTTTACTTACAGTCCACGATATTTAGCCCCCAACCCCCATTCATACTCCAGTAAAATCACCAATCTTCAACTGCCCTTTCAAGTGAGTAGGACAGCCATAAATATCATATTCAAAAACAGATTTTCCCATCTGCTCTTGAATGTAGCGTTTAACTTGTTCCTGAGAAACGTGTCCAGCAGAGCCACAATAGTAACCTCTTGCCCAGAGAGCGTCAAAACCTTTTCCGAAATGCTGTTTGTATCCCAAGTATTTCAAATCAGGAAATACTCGCCTTAATTGAATCGAAGTGTTGCCTTTTAATTTATGAATTATCTTAAAAGGAGTTACTGTCGGCTTTGCTCCTACAAATAAATGCAGATGGTCTGGCATTATCTCCAGCGCAAGATTGTTTAAACTCAATTCTTGGCATTGCCCATCAATAATTGTTTTCAAAACTTCTCTTACTTTGCCTACCAAAATTGGCTTCCTGTATTTTGGAATCCAAATAATATGGTAGTTTATATTATACTTGCAGTGATGAGATGTTCTCACCGTTGCGATTTTACTCTCAATTTTGTGCACTTCTGGATTAAAGTGCGGATATAGTTTTTTAGTCATTGCGACCACCTCACTCTGAAGGTGGTTGCTTTGTATTGTTAGGGGGTTCTCGTTAAGCGAACCATACATTAAACTTTTAGCTTAGCGACCTCACAAGAGGGAAAAGTTTAAGTAAAATGGTTTGCGTGAGAAACCCCCAGCTTTAGCTGGATTTATTTTGGGAGTATGTCATTTTGTTTGGTTTTCATAAGATATGTCTTGGAATCCAAGGTCATTCCACGAGAGCGGCCATTGTTGTCTCCAACCCTATTGTTGCCATAGACATGGAACCTGCCGAAGAGGAAAACAAAGCCAGCAGCCCTTTCCTGACAGCCGGCTCTGCTTTGTTGGTCAGGAGCCCAAATGTAAATATCTTCAGCGCTTTTTCCGCTTAATGCAACTAATGTCTTTGCAATTTTATCGGCATTATCTTTAGTGTCAAATAATGCTTGTAAATAATCTACTCCTTCTTTTGTTTTCAAAACATCTCTTAATGCGGTTTGCTGATAAATCGGAACAACAACTTTTCTTTCAACTGGCTGAACAGCAGTGATTCCATAATTGTGTGTGATCTTTGCATCCAGCGTATCAGAAGCATAGTTTGTTCTGGTGCTTGATACAAGCCAACTCTTGTCAAAATCATCTCTTGCGCTCTGAATCAATTCTTGTGAGCCATTCTGCCCTATCCTATAAACATCAGGCGCAGAAATCATTCTTTTTCTTGGATTCTTGAAATTATTGAAATAAGGAATCCATCCATTTTGAGTATTGGTATTTCCATCCTCGGCTGGCTGAAGGTCAACAGCGCCTTGTGAAGAAGTTGCATGCTGAGAAAGATAATTCCTAACAAGACCAGCAAGGTCTCTTTGAGGTATCCTATTTGCTTTGATGCCATCTGCAACTTCCTGTGGAACTTTAATTTGAATATATGCCATAAGAAGTAGGAATAAAAATATATTTATAAATCTTTCTCTTTTCACTACTTTTAAGATATTACAAAATAAAGCCAGAACCTTTTTATATTATATAGAATAACCTATCGTCTTCATGGCATCCAATCAAAAAGAGCTGGTTGAGCAACTCAGCAGTTTCAAGCTAGAGATATCCAAATTAAAAAATTCCCTTAACGGGTTAAACGCTGAAAAAGAGTCCTGGTTCAGCAAAAAAGAAGAGCTGTCAAAAAAAATAAGGGAAAATATAAAGAAAATAAAGGACAGCAAGGCAAAAAGAGACGCTCTTACTAAAGAAGTTAAAGAGCTGAAGCCCAAAAGAGATATAATAAATAAAGAAACCTCAACAAAACTTTCTGAGCTGAGCAAGCTAAAAGGCGAGCAGGAAGAGCTCGGTCCTCTTGAAATCAAAATACCGCCTTCTAAAATAAAACAGCAGATGGACAAGCTTGAGTTCACCATAGAGACAGAGCCTATTTCTTTCCAGAAGGAAAAGGAGATTATGAAGAAAATTAAGGGGCTTAAGAAGATCTACGACAGCGCCAGATTCATTGCCGAGACCGATAAAAAAAACAGGCATGTTTCCAATGAAGTAAGGCACATGAGGAAAGAAGCCAACGAGGCCCACAAGCTGATACAGGAAAAAGCAAGAGGCAGCCAGTCAATGCATGAAGAGATACTGAAGGCTTCTGCTGAAATAGGCAAGCTAAAGCCAGAGGAAGAAGATGCTTTCAAAAAATTCTCAGAGTTAAAGGCAAAGTTCAATGGCCTCAATTCCCAATTAAAAGAAAAATTCAGGGAAATGAATGCAGTAAAATCCCAGCTCGACAAAATATTTGTTGACAAAAGAGATAAAAGAAAGCATGAAGAAGAGTCATTCCTGAAATCAAAGGAAGATGCTGTCAACGAGAAAATAAAGAAGAGGCAGAAATTAACTACCGAGGATTTGCTTGTGTTTCAGGGGAGAAATAGGGGATAAAATTTAATAATTCTTAAAAAGTTGGATTTATAGTTTAGTAATCCCTTGATATTTTTCATTGATTTATCAAATTCTGCGCTGAATTCTATAGTATACGCCATATTACAGCCTTTTGATGTATTTTACAGCATCATTTTGGCTGAGTTTTTTTACACCAACCTTTTTTTTCATCCTGTTTTCTATGGTCTTGTATCTGTTAAAATTCTGCATCACAACTTTATCTCTTACTAAATCCAGAATGAACTCCTGCACATTCTTGTAGCCAAAATCTTCAGAATATTCTTTGGAAGCGTCCAAAAGATTTTCTGGTATTGCCAGGCTAATCTGCTTTAATGCCATTTTAGCGCCTCGTACTTTAAAGTATTTAAAAATACTTAGAAATATATAAATGTTTTTGAATCTCTATTTACTTAGAAACCATCTCAACATAACGACAAGTTCCACAATACCACCTGTTTGCGTGCTTTGCCATGAAATTTCCCTGGCCGCATTTGGGGCAGGATTTATTCTTTCTTGTAATTTTGTCTCCTGCTTTTTCATACAGGTTCCATCTTCCTTTCTTTGCGCCTTTTGACTTAGGGGCTGCTGATTTAACTGCCGGTTTTGCTGGTGCTGCCATTTTTAGTTTATTTGATTTTTATTTTAAAATTATTTTTATTTAATGTTAATGGTTTAAAAAAATAATTTATTCTTTATTTTCTTAGCCTTTCTTGGCTTTCTTTGCCTTTAGCTTTGGCTCGACAAACTGCTTCTTTGCCTCATCAGCGTAAACATAAGCAATTACTTCTGCCTTCTTGTTTCCAAAGTGAGTGTAAACATGTTTTACTGCAATTAATTTTTCATCTGATTTAAGCTGAGAAGCAAGTAATGCAGTAACTTCAGTATATGAGGGCGTTGCCTTCTCAAACTCTAAATTTGCCTTTACGATTGTCCTTGAAAGCAATGGCTCTTCCTTTTTAGATGTGACGTTTAGCTGCATTTTACCTTACCTTTATTGCGTACTCGCCTTTGGATTTTAATCCGATCTTTTCCGCGATTACTGATTTGGTTTCATCGACTATGAACAGCCGCCCCTGCCAGTTTGTCGAAAACTGGTTTGTCTTGCAGGCCTGGCATTCATTGCCTTCAACGAACATCTTGCATCTTTTACAAACTTTCTTTTTCATTTTAGATCGTTAATTTTTTTCCTTCTTCTCTTTCTTGTCTTTCTTCTCTTCTGCCTTTTCTTCCTTCTTTGGCGCTTCAATAACTTCTTTTATCCACTCTGGCTTTCCCAATCCCTGCTGCCTCATTGTAAGGCCTAGCTTTGGATTTAACATGTCCTTGAATGAAACTGCTATGATTCTGGCCCTGCTGTTGTCTCCAACCTTCAGGCTTCTTTTTGATTCTTTTCCGCTTAAAGTCTTGTCCTTGCTGAACGAGACAAAATCATCCATTGTTTGGCTGATGTGAATCATGCCGTCAATAGGCCCTATGTTTACGAAAGCGCCGAATTCAGCTATGTCCTTTATCTTGCCTAAGACAATTTCCTGCATCTCTGGCTTGAAAGCCAAAAGCTCAAACGTGACATCATAGTATGAGGCGCCGTCGCCAGGTATGATTATTCCTTCGCCTATCTCCTTCATTCCGGAAACATCTATTACAATGCCTAAATCTTTCGAGATAAATCCGCTGTACTTGGTCTTTATCCTCTTCACAACTGCCTCTTCTAACGGGAGATTAAACATGTTAGGAGGCACCCTGATGTGGTCTTTTAACTCTATCTTGTAGAACATTTTTTAACCTTTTATATTAAATGGCTTCGACTAGCCAATGGATTATAGGATGAATGGCTTATTTATAAAGCTTTCTTTCAAAAAATGCTGTGAAGGAATAAAGCAAAACTTAGCCATTAAAGAGGGAACTTTTCAATAACTCCTGTCAATCAGCTGCAGGTATTTCTTCTGCCTCAGGAATATCACAGAAATTCTTTTGTCCAAAAGCTTTCTTTTAAGCGGCAAGTCCAGAGTTGCGATTATTGCATCTTTATCCGGGTATTTGAATATTAAGCAATCAACATCTTTGGCTTCTGACTTTATGAGCTCAATTTTTTTTGATTTTATTATTTTTAGTGCAAACTGCGCTGCTTTTTTGTCTTTTCCTTGTTGGTTTTCAATGATATTATTAAGCTCTGCTATAGTTTGCTCAAAGATGCATAATTTGTAGTTGAAACTGCATATCCTGTCGATTTCAGAGAATATGTCTACTTTAAACTGAATGGGTATCAGTAAAAAGTTCGTGTCAAGGATTATTTTTCTCATTAAGCGCTTAATCTATCGAGATTGATATAAATATTTCTGTTTGTTGCTGGTCAAAGTGCTTGCGGACCTCGCCGTCCCGATGCCGACGTTGCCGTCAATCATTTTAGTGGTACGAAAATGACTGTATTTCTGATATATTCCAACTCGAATAGCATAGATACTTTTTCAGTCTCTCCGATTATTTTGCCTATCGCTAAGAACTTAGGTATAAACACAATACCTGCATGTTCTACACCTTTTCTGTGAAGCTTAATAAAATCTGAATCACGAGTAATTATAACTCTATCATTCTCCCTTGCGAACCTCAAAATTTCTTCGTCATCAGATTCTCTTTTGCCTGCTTCATTGACCGATACTGCGTCAATTCCAAGCAGCTTTAAACCATTCACTATAGATGATTCTATATGCTCATCGGCTAAGAATTTCATGTTGCATTTCTTTTCTGAATTTTTCTATGAATTCCCTGTCTTTTCTTATTTCTTCCTGAATCTCTTCGGTATTTTCATAATAATAAGACAGCCCCTCATGCACATCAGAGATAGAAATGCCAAATTCCCTTGCAATTACCGCCGGCGCCTCTTCCATTACTATATATTTTTCAGCAATATCTCTTACCCTTATTCTAGTGCCAGCTATTCTCGGGCTTCCAGACATAATTTTATCTTTTACGATTTTTAATTCTATTGCTTTTGCCATTTATATCAATTAATTCCAAGTACACTCAACTATTTAAACTTTTACCTTTTTTTGGCTTTGTCCGAAAAGTAGTTTTTGCCATCAAGATGTGAAGCTAATTCAGAATTAAAACTGGCAATTTTCGGAGTTCCAGAGAGAAAATTGCAATCAAGTAAGAAAAAATAAGCTGAGCGATGGCAAAAAACGAGCCGAAGGCGACTTTTCGGACAAAGCCCCTTTTTTTCTCGTAAACCGCATGCAAAGGGAAAAACTCAAAATAATTGTTTTCATCAAACCATGCGCATTTGAAATAATACAATGGAAGATTTAATTTTCTGCTTAATGCCAAGGCATAGAGCGTTAATTGCTCTACTGGATTTACGCTTTTTGCATCCGGTTTGTAGTCCAATATATGAATTAACCCATTTCTTATCTGCAAAATATCGATATGTCCTGTTATTGGAGTTGTGTAATGATTTAACGGGAAAATAAACCCATCTTGGTTTCTGTAATAGCCGGCATCCCAGTTTGTCAAATAAACTGGAACTTCTACTGCAATAGTTGTTGAGTCGTTGATTAAGAAGAAGTTTTGTATTGCTTGATGGCACTCTTTGTTTGTTACTGCTAAGTTTAAGGCTAACTTTGCAAGCTTGCATGCAAAATTATTTTTATCTTTTATCTCTATTTTCAAGTGGTTGAATTTTAGCTGCGATGCTCTTTTTTGTGAATTTATTGATTTGTTTTCATTAACATTTAAATTATTTTGAGCAACGCCGGCACCGGGACCATTCCGATTGATTTTGTTATAAGTAAATATATGATGCGGAAAATCTTTTGTTGATATTTTTTCTAATAGCATATCTCTTTAATTTAGGAACTTTTATATAGTTGTTCTTCTTTCCCTCTGTTTGAGGTGATTATTATGTGGAAACTAACTAAAGGAAATACATTTCTACCAGCAATTTCGCCAAAGAAACTG
>Ga0209514_10001710_pt1 | contig 36627 bp, 25 predicted proteins | sample Subgrocontami58m_FD_187452 | JGI IMG/M metagenome (GOLD analysis project Ga0209514, IMG submission 187452) | Subsurface groundwater microbial communities from S. Glens Falls, New York, USA - GMW37 contaminated, 5.8 m (SPAdes) (version 3) | ecosystem: Environmental > Aquatic > Deep subsurface >...
TTATGCTGTTGTTTCATTACCGGCTGGAATCCTTGTAGAAAAAATTGGATATAAAAGCGGAATTGTCATCGGTTTAATTACTGCTGGTATTGGCTGCTTGTTATTTTATCCAGCAGCAAGTATGCAATCATATGGAATGTTTTTAGGTGCATTGTTTGTGCTCGCATCAGGTATTACAATATTACAGGTAGCAGCAAATCCTTATGTTGCAATTCTTGGTAAACCCGAAACCGCATCAAGCAGATTAAATCTTACTCAAGCCTTCAACTCGCTTGGAACCACAATTGCACCATACTTCGGTGCACTGATAATTCTTTCTATTGCAGTAAAAACAGTTGAAGATTTTAAAACTATGAGTGCTGAACAAATTTCAGCATATAAATTAGCTGAGTCTGGTGCTGTTCAAGTTCCTTATCTTGGATTAGCGGCAGCATTATTTGTTATTGCAGCTATCTTTGCTATAGTCAAGTTACCAAAAATTGAAGCATCGGAAGTTGGTTCAAGCGGTGGCGATGGTGGAAGTTTTGATCATCATCATAAAAGCGCATGGGGTTACAAACACTTGGTGCTTGGTGCTATAGGAATATTTGTTTACGTAGGTGGAGAAGTTTCTATAGGAAGTTTTCTTGTAAATTATATCGGTCAACCATTCATTGCTGGATTAAAAGAATCCGATGCTGGTAAATTTGTATCCTTCTATTGGGGAGGAGCTATGATAGGCAGATTTGTCGGTTCCGCTGTTCAAAGAAAAATTAATCCCGGAAAAGTTCTTTCGTTTAACGCGTTTGTTGCAGCTACTCTCGTAATTATTTCAATGCTGACTTTTGGTCAAGTTGCAATGTGGGCAATTCTTGCTGTTGGATTATTCAATTCGATTATGTTCCCAACAATATTCACACTTGCAATTGATGGTCTTGGTAAACACACCGGTCAAGCATCCGGAATACTTTGTACTGCAATTGTCGGCGGCGCAATTCTTCCAGTTGTTCAAGGATTCTTTGCAGATAATATAGGAATTCATCATGCGTTTTTTATTCCAGTATTATGTTATATGTACATTGCTTATTACGGAATCAAAGGACATAAACCATCATATGTTACAGCAAAGGTTTAGCCATGAAGAAAAAAGTTGCAATAGGAATTGATGTTGGAGGTACAAATACAGTTTTTGGTTTTATTGATGAAGCGGGTGAATGCATTTATGAATCATCTATCTTAACTCAAGCGGATCAAGATGCCGATCAATTATTCAGCAGATTGTTTTTTAAGATTGATAATGATTTCAAAAAATATTCTGATGTTTATGAACTGATTGGAATTGGAATAGGTGCACCGAACGCCAACTATTATAAAGGAACGGTTGAACGCCCGCCAAATTTAAATTGGGGAATTGTAAATGTTCTAGATATCGTTAAAAAATATTCACCGTTACCTTCCGCGATTACTAATGACGCAAACGCTGCTGCAATTGGCGAGATGATCTTCGGTGTTGCAAAAGGAATGAAAGATTTTATCGTAATAACTCTTGGAACAGGTCTCGGGAGTGGAATCATTGTTAATAACGAATTGGTTTACGGAGCTGATGGATTTGCAGGAGAGATTGGTCACACAATTGTTGATCCTAACGGACGTGAGTGCGGCTGTGGAAGAAAAGGATGTTTGGAAACTTATGCTTCTGCTTCAGGTATTCGTCGCACTGTTTTTGAATTAATTGGGACAACGAACATTCCCAGTGAATTAAGAAATGTGAGTTTTAATCAACTCGAAGCTAAAAATATTGCTGATGCAGCAAACAATGGTGATAAACTTGCATTAGCAGCATTTGACTACACCGGAAAAATTCTCGGTCTCAAACTTGCAGATTCTGTGGCTCATTTAAGTCCCGAAGCAATAATTCTTTTCGGTGGTCTCGCTCTTTCAGGAGATTTAATTTTTAAACCAACAAAACGGTATATGGAAGAATACTTACTAAACATTTTCAAAAATAAAGTTAAGCTTCTTCCATCCGCACTGCCCGGTGCACATGCTGCTGTTCTTGGTGCAAGTGCTCTTATCTGGAATGAATTGAAGAAAATAAAATAATAAATATTGTTGGAAAGGATTTGTAACCTTTCTGTTGTATTAATTTTTATGAGGACAAAAATGAAAATAAATATTCTCTTTCTAGTAATATTTCTTTTGGCTGGAATATTTTCATCTAATGCACAAAATGCTATTGATAAAAAAGTTGATGCTCTTCTTTCTCAAATGACGCTCGATGAAAAAATTGGTCAGATAACACAAGTAGATTACGATGCGATCAAAAAAAATGTTGACGACATTACTAAATACTATCTTGGTTCAATTTTATGCGGCGGAAATTCCGAACCTGATGATATAACCGCTAAAGGATGGGCTAATCTTTATGATAGTTATCAAAACCTTGCTCTTACAACACGCTTAAAAATTCCTATTATTTGGGGAATAGATGCTGTACACGGACATAATAATGTTGATGGTGCCACAATCTTTCCGCACAATGTTGGACTTGGTGCGACACATAATCCTAAACTTATTGAACAAGTTGCTGCTGTTACTGCTGCCGAGATAAAAGGAACCGGAATGCAATGGGATTTCGCACCGTGCGTTGCAGTTGCCCGCAATGAAAGATGGGGAAGAACTTACGAAAGTTATGGTGAAAATCCGGATCTCGTTAAGATGTTGGGAGCGGCTTATGTAAAAGGAATGCAGGGAAAGAATCTTTCTGATAAAACTTCTGTACTTGCTTGTGTTAAACATTTCGTTGGCGATGGCGGAACTACAAATGGAAAAGATCAAGGCAATACTGAAGTTGATGAAGAAACTCTTCGCAAGATACACTTGCAAGGTTATGTTGAAGCAATTAAAGCCGGTGCTAAATCTATTATGGTTTCATACAGCAGTTGGAATAATGAAAAGCTACATGGTCATAAATATTTATTAAGTGATGTTTTAAAAGGTGAACTTGGCTTCAAAGGTTTCTTGGTTTCGGATTGGGCCGCTATAGATCAACTCGGCAAAGATTATAAGAGTGATATTGAAAAATCTATTAACGCCGGCCTCGATATGATTATGATTCCTAACGGACCGGGACAAGACAACAACTACATAGATTTTATAACTAAGCTGAAAGAACTTGTAAATGAAAATAAGGTACCGTTAAGTAGAATTGATGATGCTGTTCGTAGAATATTAAAAGTAAAATTTGAGTTAGGACTTTTCAAAAATCCGATGACCGATAAGTACTTAACCACACAAGTTGGTTCAAAAATACATAGAGAAGTTGCACGCGATGCCGTACGCCAGTCACTTGTATTATTAAAAAACGAAAATAAAGTTTTGCCGTTATCAAAAAAATTAAATCGCATTCACGTTACTGGAAAAAGTGCCGACGATATTGGAAATCAGTGTGGTGGTTGGACAATTAGCTGGCAAAGCAAAAGCGGAAATGTAATTAGCGGCGGAACAACAATATTACAAGCAATTAAAAATACTGTTTCAAAAAGCACTGAAGTAACAACATCAACGGATGGTTCTGGCGCTGAAGGTGCAGATGTTTGTGTAGTTGTTGTTGGTGAGACTCCGTATGCTGAAATGATTGGAGACCGTGAAGATTTAAGCCTGACAAAAGAAGATGTAGATGCAATAGAAAAAGCAAAAACTTCAGGAGTTCCGGTTGTTGTTATTCTTATTTCAGGGAGACCTATGTTGATTGAATCAAGTTTGAAAATTAGCAATGCGTTTGTTGCTGCTTGGTTACCGGGAACTGAAGGGCAAGGAGTTGCAGATGTTTTATTCGGCGATTTTAAACCTGTAGGAAAGCTCCCGCATTCATGGCCTAAAAACATGCAGCAAATTCCAATCAATATCGGAGACGCAAATTACGATCCGTTTTTTCCATACGGATTTGGATTAACATATTAATAATATTTTTCTCCGTTATTACTTAAGAAAATCTTGTTAGTTTAATACAGAGGACTATCATGAAAAAAATTCTACTTTTTATTTTTATATGCTCAATTTCTTTTGCACAGAAAAAGACAATTGAGCAACGCGTTGATTCAGTACTTGCATTAATGAATCTTGAAGAAAAAGTTGGTCAATTAGTTCAATACAGCGGAGGATGGGATACGGGAACTCAAACATCCAGACCGCGTGAAGGACATATTGAATTAATTCGTAAAGGTAAAATTGGTTCTCTGCTAAATGTTTTCGGTTCAGATGAAACAAAAAAGATTCAGAAAGTTGCAGTTGAAGAATCACGTTTAAAAATTCCTCTTATTTTTGGGCTTGATGTTATTCACGGTTATCGTGCAACATTTCCAATACCGTTAGCAGAGGCAAGTAGTTGGGACCCATCACTTGTTGAAAAATCCGCACGCTGGCAGGCAATCGAAGCTTCATCTGCAGGCATTCATTGGACGTTTAATCCAATGGTAGATATTGCACGCGATCCGAGATGGGGAAGAATTATGGAGGGAAGCGGTGAAGATCCATACTTAGGTTCCTTAATGGCAGTTGCTAGAGTTAAAGGTTATCAGGGAAATGATCTTAGTGCAAATAACACAATTGCTGCTTGCATTAAACATTTTGCAGGATACGGCGGTGCTGAAGGTGGACGCGATTATAATACAGTTGATTTTTCGGAACGGACATTCCGCGAAGTTTATCTACATCCATTTCAAGCTGCTGTTAATGCAGGTGCGGCAACATTGATGGCTTCATTTAACGAGGTTGGCGGTGTGCCTTCTTCCGGAAGTAATTTCCTACTAACAAAAATTTTACGCAATGAATGGAAGTTTGACGGATTTGTTGTAAGTGACTGGAATTCAGTTGGAGAATTAATTCCACACGGAGTAGTAAAAGATTTGAAACAAGCTGCTGAACTTGGAATTAAAGCCGGCGTTGATATGGATATGGAAGCAAATGCATATTACAATCATCTTTCTGAATTAGTAAATGAAGGTAAAGTTTCGCAAAAAATAATTGATGAAAGTGTTCGACGTATTTTGAGAATTAAATTCCGTCTGGGATTATTTGACGATCCGTATAAATATTGTGATGCTGAACGAGAAAAAAATACAGTCATGAACAAACAAATTGTTCAGGCAACTTTACAAACTGCTCGGGGAGCAATGGTTCTGCTGAAAAATAAAAATAATTTACTTCCTCTAAAAAAAGATTTAAAAAAAATTGCTGTCATAGGCCCTCTTGCAAATTCAAAAGATGATCCACTCGGCGGATGGGCTCAGCAGGGAAATGCGAATGATGTTGTTACTGTTTTAGAAGGAATCAAAAATAAATTAGGAAAAAATACAGAAGTAAATTATGAAGAAGGATGTACTGTTATTGGAGAAGAAAAAAACGGTTTTGGAAAAGCAGTTGAACTTGCGAAAGCATCCGATGTAGCAATTGTTGTTGTAGGTGAAAGCAGAAATATGGCTGGTGAAGCAAGTTCTCGTGCCAACATTGATCTTCCCGGAATTCAAGAGGGTCTTGTTGAAGCAATTCAAAAAACCGGCAAGCCTGTAGTAGTTGTATTAATGAATGGAAGACCGTTAACTATTCCATGGATTCAAGAAAATGTCTCCGCTGTGCTTGAAACTTGGTATTTAGGTATTCAAGCTGGGAATGCGATTGCTGATGTACTATTCGGTGATTATAATCCTAGCGGAAAACTTCCGGTAACTTTCCCGCGTTATGTCGGGCAAATTCCTATCTATTATAATCATAAAAATACAGGCCGTCCGTACAATCCAAATGATCATTATACATCATACTACCAGGATTTAGAGAACACGCCTCTTTATCCTTTTGGACATGGCTTAAGTTATACAACATTCGATTATTCAAATATTTCTTTGAGTAAAAATACAATCAAGAAAAATGAATCTTTAAAAGTTAGTGTTAATGTTAAAAATTCCGGATCTGTAGATGGTGAAGAAGTTGTTCAGCTATATATCAGAGATTTGGTTGGAAGTGTTACCCGTCCCGTTAAAGAATTGAAAGATTTTACAAAGATATTTTTGAAAGCAGGAGAGTCAAAGAAAGTTGGATTCACAATTACTCCAGAAAAATTGAAATTCTACAACATCAATATGAAGTTTGTCGTAGAACCGGGTGACTTTAAAGTTTTTGTTGGAACTAATTCTGAAGATGTAAAAGAAGCTTCGTTTTCAGTTATTGATTAGGAATAAAAAAATGAAGAAGATATTTCTGATTATCATCACAGGATTTCTATTACTGATTACCGGTTGTTCTTCAAATATTGTTACGGAAAAAAATATCAAGAGGCAGGAAGAAAAAAGTTTGAAGACAAATTATGAACAGCAAGTAAGCATTAATTATTTACTATATCAGCCTAAAAATTATAATAGTAGAGATAGGTTTCCGTTAATGATGTTTTTACATGGAAGCGGTGAGCGCGGCAGCAATCTTGAACTTGTAAAAAAACACGGACCACCAAAACTTATTGAACAAGGAAAAGATTTTCCATTCATAGTTGTTTCACCGCAATGCCCTTCAGGAATCCGCTGGAAAACAAATACTCTCGTTGCATTGATTGATGATATTATTAAGAACTACAATGTTGATGAGAACAGAATTTATATTACCGGATTAAGTATGGGCGGATACGGGACATGGAAACTTGCTAATGAAATACCGGAACGGCTTGCTGCAATTATTCCAATTTGCGGCTGGGGTGATTCATGGACAATCTGCGAGATAGGTGATTTGCCTGTGTGGGCATTTCACGGTGCAAAGGATAATGTAGTTAATCCGCAAAAGTCTAAAGAACTTGTTGATGCTCTTATTGCATGTAAAGGAAACGCTAAGCTTACTATTTATCCGGATGCTAATCATGATTCGTGGACTCAAACGTATGACAATCCTGAAATCTACGAATGGTTATTAAAGCAAACGAAAGATCAAAGAAAGAAATTAAATTCAAACTGGTTCTAATATTAAAATATAAATTTTATGAAAAAGATTTTTGTTATTTGTAGTTGGTTATTAGTAATTGGAATTAGTGTTTCTGCTCAGTCCAAAGGATTTATACGTTGCGAGGGAAAAAATTTTATTGATGCAAAAGGAAAGGTATTTATACCGAAGGGAATAAATCTAGGCAACTGGCTGAATCCCGAAGGATATATGTTCCACTTCGAAGATGTAAGTTCATTTCGTTTGATTGATAATACTTTCAAAGAACTTCTCGGTGCAGATGAATCAAGAAAATTCTGGAAAACATTTCGTGACAATTACATCACCAAAGAGGACATTCATTTCATTAAGAGTTTAGGATTAAATCATATTCGTGTTCCATTCAATTTTAAACTTTTTCTTGTTGAAGATCATCCTGAAATTTATTTGGAAGAGGGATTCAAGCGATTGGACGATGTAATTAAATGGTGCCGTGAAGAAAATCTTTACGTTTTGTTGGATCTCCATGCAGCACCTGGCGGTCAGACCGGCGATAACATTGATGATAGTTGGAGCTACCCATTCCTGTTTGAAAGTGAAGATGCTCAACAAATAACAATTGCATTTTGGAAAAAACTTGCATCAAGATATAAAAATGATAAAATAGTAATCGGTTACGATCTATTGAACGAGCCGATTCCTCATTTCTACGAGAACAAAGAAGAACTGAACAAATTACTCGAGCCATTCTATAAAAAACTAACTGTCGCTATTCGCAGAGTAGATAAGAATCATATAATATTTCTAGGCGGCGCTCAATGGAATACAAACTTTAAAGTTTTCGGCGCTCTGTTCGATAAAAATCTCGCATACACATTTCATAAATATTGGATGCCTACAGAGCAAAAAGAAATTCAAGAGTTCGTTGATTACAGCAACAGATATAATGTTCCGATATACTTAGGTGAATCCGGAGAAAATGATGATGTGTGGATTGATTCTTTTAGAAAATTATTAGAGGGAAATAATATAGGATGGTGTTTCTGGCCGTACAAAAAAATGGATTCTACACGCGGAATAGTTTCATTTGTACAAACGGAGGAGTGGAAGCAAATTATAAAATATGCAGAAACGCCGAAGAAAAATTTTGAAGAAGTACGTAAAGCAAAACCACCACGCGAACTTATAAAGAAAGCATTCAATGATCTACTGGAGAATATCAAATTCAAAAATTGTACGGTCAACAAAGGATATATAAATGCACTTGGGATGAAGCAATAAGTCAAAAAATTTTGCAAGGCTAAAGGAGAAGTAATGAAAAGGTTTTATTTATCGTTGTTTCTTTTATTCACATCATTTATATCCGCACAAGAAAATGTTCCATATAAAAATTCTAAACTTACAGTAGATCAAAGAGTTAATGATTTATTACAGCGAATGACGTTGGAAGAAAAAATTGATATTCTCGGCGGAACCGGATTTGCAACGAAACCAAACGAACGTCTTGGCATTCCTGAACTGCGAATGTCTGATGGGCCTGTCGGAGTTAGATGGAATCCATCAACCGCATTTCCCGCCTCAGTGGCAATGGCTGCTACATGGGATCCGGAATTAGTTAATGGAATTGGAAGTTCGATCGGGCGGGAGACAAAAGGTAAAGGCAGACACGTAATTCTTGGACCATGTGTAAACATAGTTCGTATGCCAATGGGCGGAAGAAATTTTGAAAGTTTTGGTGAAGATCCTTTCTTAACATCGCGTATGGCTGTTTCTTACATCAAAGGTGTGCAGAAAGAAAATGTAGCCGCAACCATTAAACACTTTGCAGTGAATAATCAAGAACATGAAAGAACATGGGTTGATGTTCTCGTAAGCGAACGTGCGTTGAATGAAATTTATTTTCCTTCATTTAAAGCTGCTGTAACTGAAGCAGATGTTCTCTGTATAATGAGTTCATACAACAAAGTTAACAGACATTATGCAAGCGAGAATGATTATCTGCTTGTTGACAAACTGAAAAACGAATGGGGATTTAAAGGATTGGTTATGAGCGATTGGGGAGCGGTGCATTCTTCAGTTCCAACTGCAAAAGGCGGGCTCGATCTCGAAATGCCGGTCGGCGAATATTTGAATCAAAAAACTTTGCTTGATGAAATTAAGAATGGAAAAATTTCTCAATCCGTAATTGATGATAAAGTGAAAAGAATTCTCAGTGTAATTTTTAAACTTGGTTTGTTTGATAATCCGGCATGGAAAGAAAATCCGGACCTTGTGAATAGTTTAGAAAACCGGAAAGCTGCTTATGAGACCTCTCTCGCATCAATTGTTTTGTTGAAGAATGATCAAAACATTTTACCTCTAAAACAAAATCAAATTAAAACGCTGGCTGTAATTGGACCGAGTGCGCAAATACCTAGAACCGGCGGAGGCGGAAGCGCATATGTAACAGCTATTGATCCCGTCTCTCCCCTTAATGCTTTGAAGAAAAAACTTTCGGACAAAATTAAAATTGAATATGTACAAGGGTTGAATCTTGAAGGTGATGCCGAAGGAATTGAAACAAAATATTTATTTACAGATCAATCTCAAAAACAAAACGGATTGAACGGTGAATATTTCTCCAATATAGATTTAAGCGGAACTCCAATACTTAAACGGATTGATAAAAGAATTAATTTCCTGTGGGACGAAAAAAGCCCCGCTGAAAATATAGGAGAAGATAATTTTTCGGTGAGGTGGAGCGGTTATATTAAAGCTCCTAAGACAGGTGATTTTGTTTTATGTACTTCAACTGATGATGGAGCCCGCCTATACTTTGAAGATAACCTTGTTATAAACGATTGGAATGATCATTCCGTAGAAACAAGAAGTTATACAACTCACTTGGAAAAAGATCAGCTTTATAAAATCAAGATGGAATTTTATGAAAGAGGCGGCGGAGCTATTGCTATATTAAGCTGGACAAAACAGGGTAATGAGTTGCTGAATGCAGCAATAGAGGCCGCAAAGAAAGCAGATCAAGTTCTTTTATTTGCCGGTACATCATACCAAATTGAAACCGAAGGAAAAGACAGAGAGAATTTATTCCTTCCCGGTGAACAAGATGAGTTAATTTCTAAAGTAGCAGAAGTTAATAAAAATGTAGTTGTTGTATTAACAACAGGTGCCCCGGTATTAATGGATAAATGGATTAACAATGTTAGCGGTATTATAGAAATGTGGTTTGGCGGAAGTGAAGGCGGAAACGCAATTGCAGATGTTGTTCTTGGCAAATATAATCCTTCCGGAAAATTACCGGTTACATTTCCAAAACAATGGGAAGATTGTTCGGCTTTCGGAACATACAAAACTTTTCCGGCACGCACATATTATGCAGATGATATTTATGTAGGATACCGTCACTTCGATAAATATAATCTTGAACCGCTTTTCCCATTTGGTTTTGGACTATCGTACACAACTTTTGAATATTCGAATTTAGATATAACACTGGATGGAAATGATTTTACCGTTACATTCGATTTAAAAAACACTGGAACTATAACTGGCGAAGAGGTTGCACAATTATATATTGGAGAGAAAAAACCAAAGGTTGATAAACCGGTAAAAGAGCTGAAAGCATTTACAAAAGTTAAATTGAACCCCGGCGAATTGAAAAAAGTAACTTTGTCTATTTCAAAAAATGAACTAGCTTATTTTGACGGACAAATGCAATCTTGGAATATTGAAAACGGTGTTTATAATTTTTTAGTCGGCAGTTCATCGCGTGATATAAAACTAAGAAAGGATATTGTTATTAAATAAATGGTGAAGAGGTGTCGTACAGAATTTATTTCATCTTATTATTTCTGATTTTTAATTCCAATAGAGATTTCAGCCAGGTAACATTTACATCATCGAATCTCCCGATTATAGTAATTAACACACATGGCCAGACTATTCCTGATGATCCCAAAATAACCGCCGATATGGGCGTTATTGATAATGGTCCCGGTCAAAGAAATAATCTTTCTGATCCATTCAATGCTTATAATTCAAAAATTGGAATTGAAATACGCGGACATAGTTCTCAAATGTTTGAGAAAAAACAGTATGGAATTGAAACGCGTGATAGTTCAGGCAATGATATTAAAGTTTCACTTCTCGGATTTCCCGAAGAAAGCGATTGGGTACTCAATGCATCATATATTGATAAAACTTTCATACGTAACGTAATTACATACAAACTCTCGAATGATCTTGGCAGATATGCTTCACGAACCCGATATTGTGAAGTTGTAATAAACGGAAATTATGTTGGTCTCTATATATTACAGGAAAAAATAAAACGGGATAAGAATCGCGTTAATATAAAAAAGATGAGCGCAACAGACATAACTGGAGATGCCGTTACAGGCGGATATATTGTTAAAATAGATCGTGTGGATCCTGGTGATAAATATTGGACTTCGGCATATCCCGCAGTATATCAAAGTACAAAAGCTCCCGTCACTTATGTTCATGAATATCCAAAAGCTGCAGACATAGTTCTGGCACAACAAAATTATATAAAGAATTATATCAACACATTTGAAACAATTATGTATTCAGCTTTCTATCGGGATCCTTTTGCAGGTTATTACAGCCTTATTGATGTTGATTCGTTTGTGGATTACTACTTGATAAATGAATTTACAAAAAACACTGATGCGTATCGTTTGAGTGCATTCCTTTACAAGAATCGAGATAGTGAAGGAGGTAAGCTTGTGATGGGTCCTGTTTGGGATTATGATATTTGTTTCGGGCTGGCATATTATGGTGATGGTTTTAACCCTGCAGGTTGGCAAGCATATAAACATGATGATGGTATTTGGAGCAGTCCTTTTTGGACAACTAACTTGATGATAGACCCTGTATTTAAAAACAAACTAGCGAAAAGATGGAATGAAGTTAAGAATAAAACTTTTAGCATCAACTCAATCAATAACCTGATAGAAGAAAATATTACACTAACAACTGAAGCCCGTACACGTAATTTCTTGAAGTGGAACATTCTTGGAACATATGTTTGGCCCGAATATTATTTCCCGCAAACTTATGAAGAAGAGATCAACTACTTGAAGAACTGGATTAGTCAACGTACGGCGTGGTTAAATAATAATTTACCCTCAGATTATTCCGATGTTGAGTGGCTTACTCCCGATCTTTCTAAAATAAATTTTGAAATTGGTAAAGCGACAAAAATTCCTCTCGCAAATTTTGTTAAGAGTAGAACTAATGTCTCATTAATAAATTTTCAAACACTTGATATAGATTGCAAACCGGAATTAATTGGTGATACTCTTTGGATCACAGTTCAAAAATTCGGCAACTATTTAATGAAAGGTACCGGCCTAAGGGAATCAAATATTGTTTCTGTTTCTCCTGATTACAAAATAAATGTTGTATCAACTTCTGTTGATAATACTAACTCACAAATTCCGGCATCATTTGAATTATTTCAGAATTATCCTAATCCATTTAATCCCGAGACAGTTATTAGTTATCAGCTAGCAGTAAACAGTTATGTTACGCTAAAGGTTTATGATTTACTTGGAAGAGAAGTAACAACGTTGATAAATGAATTCCAACAAGCCGGTAAATATGTAAAGACGTTCCATGGAACGTCTCTACCGAGTGGAATGTATTTTTATAGATTACAAGCCGGAAATCCTTCGGCAGGCTCAGGAAATGCTTTTATTCAAACAAAAAAAATGATTGTTCTCAAATAGCCAACTTCCAAAATTATTTTAGAACTTTTATTTCTCTTGTAATTATTTATTACCTAATGTAGATTGCCTATGGATTAGGGGAAATAATGAAAGGAATAATTACAAATACTTTAGTTCTTTTCTTCCTTCTCTACCTCACAATTTCTTCGCAAACACAAGAACAAATTATTCAAAGAGGCGATAGTTATTGCCTTTCCAATACAATTGTTGTAAAAATTAAAGAGCATCAACTTTTATTAGATAATCAAGAAACTCTCGTAGAAAATCTAAATAAAAAATTAAAACAACCATTCATAGAAAAAATTAGAAAAGCATTTCCCGTCTCGAAGACACTTTTCAAAGGAAGCAGTTCATTACAGAGAATATTTTATCTAACAACGAACAATAAAGAGAGCCCATTTGAGATCACAAAGAGGTTATTAGCGATACCGGAAGTTGAGTGGGTCGAACCCAAATACATTCGGAAAGTATGTTATGACCCCAACGACTCATTATTTGTAGCGGGAAATCAACTATATTTAAATGTTATAAAAGCAAAAGAAGCCTGGGAAATTACAAAAGGAAATAAAGAAATTGTTATTGGGATAATTGATACAGGTGTTGATATTGATCATCCGGATTTAGCTGCAAATATTTATATAAACAAAAATGAAATACCCGGAAACGGTATTGATGAAGATGATTCTGGTGAATACATTGATGATACCAACGGCTGGGATTTTGGAGGGTCAAATGGAACGCCGGATAATGACCCGAGAGAAGATTACACTAATAAAAATGGTTATCATGGAACTCATATAGCTGGCATTGCTTCTGCTGTAACTGATAATTATTACGGTATATCTTCAATTGGATTTAACTGCACAATACTTCCTGTAAAAGTTTCTCAAGATGGATATCGCGATGAAAATGATATACCGCGAATAATTTTTGGTTTTGAAGGAATAAAATATGCAGTAGATAAAAGTTCAAAAATAATTTGCTGTAGTTGGGGCGGTTATGAATATTCAAAATTTGAACAAGAAATAATTGATTATGCAGTTTCAAACGGAGTTTTAGTTGTTGCCGCGGCGGGAAACGATGATTCTAACAAACCTTTTTATCCTGCAAGTTATAAAGGTGTTTTATCTGTAGGCTGGACAAACAATGACGACACAAGAAGTATTGCAAGTAATTATGGCGAGTTTGTAAATGTTATGGCGCCGGGAACAGCAATATATTCCACGTGGCCAACAATCTCAGGACAAAATCCGCCATTCCATTATGCCGGTGGGTCATCAATGTCTGCACCTTTAGTTGCGGGATTAGCAGGACTGGTAATTTCTAAATATCCAAATCTAACCGCCGGACAAGTAGCGGAAAGAATTCGCGTTACTTGTGAAAATATTTATTCCAAGAATCTTTCTCTTTATAATAATCTACTTGGCTCGGGACGTATAAATGCTTTCAACGCTGTCAGCGAAAGCGAAATCCATTCGTTACGAGCGACCGAAGTTAATTTAATAGAACTTGCGAATCATACAATACAATTGGAAGACACAACTGCAATTGAAATAACTTTTACTAATTACTTAAAACCAATTATCAACGCTACTGTTACAATTTCATCAAGGGAATCTTATGTAAAAATTGTAAAACAAACTTTTGAGACGGGGTTTCTTAATGAGCTGGGAACTATCAAAACAGCAAAAGATAATTTCCTTTTTACGCTAACAAAAGAAGCACCTCAAGACACAACAATTTATTTTTTGTTGGAGTATGAATCACAAGGATACTCGGATTTTCAATGGATTCCGGTAAGCATTAATTTATCTTACAGAACGCATGATAATGGAAAAATAATTGCAAGCGTTACTAGTAAAGGTAATCTTGGATTTAGCGATTACAAAAAAAATGTTAAAGGCGAAGGATTTAAATATTTGTCAGGAAATAATCTTTTATATGAGGGAGCGATTTTGTACGGTACATCATCTAGTAAATTAGTTGACTGTGTAAGAATTACAGACGAACAAAGCAATGATTTTAATATTTTAAAATCAATATCAATTAGAAGAAATAATTCTATTAATGAGAGTTATTCTTTAATAAATGATGATAACGCAAAGACTTCGAAGCTTGGAATTCTGACACATTTTTATTCATATACTTTTAATTCAACTCCGGATGATTCTTATATTATTCTTCATTTTGTTTTAGAAAATACAGCTCAAACAGAAACACAAAATCTGTTCATGGGTTACTTTCTTGATTGGAATTTATTATCAACAGATTTTTACAGTGATACAACTGCTTTCGATCCTACAGACAATTTTGCTTATGTATTTAACAAAAAACAAAACGTTGTTTTTGTAGGTGCAGCACTTCTATCCCCCCAACATTTAGGCTATATGGGAATAAATAATCAATGGAGAGTAGGTGAAGTAATTTTTGAAGATGGCTTTGATGATGTTGAGAAATGGTATTCAATATCAAATGGCATTGTAAATAATGGTGTTGGCGGTGATGTTTCAGTTGTTATAAGCGGTGGACCGGTAAACATTTTACCGGGAAGGAAAGAGAAATTTACTTTTGTAATTGCTGCCGCCTCTAACAAAGAAGAGCTACGACAAGTTATTAGAAAAAGTCGGGATAAATACAATTCATTTATCAGCAGTGTAGAAACGATTGATCAGCAAATACCCTACAATATTGTTTTGCATCAGAATTATCCAAATCCATTTAACCCGAAAACAATAATAGGTTATCAACTTTCAAAAGCAGGGTATGTAACATTAAAAGTATATGATATTTTGGGAAGAGAAATTGCAAGACTCGTAGATGAATTTAAACTACCGGGTGTTTATGCGGAGGAGTTGTATGCAAAGTCTCTACCAAGCGGAATATATTTTTACAGATTGACCTCTTCTAATTATTCTCAAACAAAAAAGATGGTTCTTTTAAAGTAAATGAATTAAAGCATTATGAGAAAAAAACAATTCTTAGTTACATATTTCTTTTTTATAACAAATCTCTTTGCTCAATGGTATTGGCAGAGTCCGCTTCCACAGGGAAATACTCTTAATGATGTACAAATGTTAGACACCAACACAGTTTTTACTGTGGGTGATTTTGGAACAGTTCTGAAAACAACCAATGCCGGTGAAATATGGACTCAAATCTATTTAGGAACTTCAATAAAATTTATTTCTGTTCATTTTGTTAATAATAATATAGGGTACATATTAGGTATAGATGGAACACTATTTAAGACAACAGACGGGGGAGTAATCTGGCAAACTCTGAACATTACTATCTCAACAACATATTACTCAATATATTTTGTTAATAAAGATATCGGTTATGTATGCGGTTATTACGGATATATTTTAAAAACTACAGATGGCGGTATTACATGGGAAAGAAAAAATAGCAAAACAATTAACACATTAAATAAAATATATTTTGTGAATGAGAATCTTGGTTTTGCAATCGGCAAAGAAGGAACAATAACGAAAACAACAGACGGCGGAAATAATTGGAAAGGAATTACTGTTGGAGTAACAACTGAACTTAGATCAATTTGTTTTATAGATGACAACACAGGTTGGGTTTTAGGAAGCCCGGGAAATATTTTTAAAACAACAGACGGCGGAACAACTTGGAATGAACAGTTATCATATTCAGCAGCAAATTTAACTTCTTTGTGGTTTGTTGACAAAAATAACGGTAGAGCATTTGGTCTCAGAAATATTATTACAAGCGATGGCGGTAGAACATGGAGAAATGTTTACACTGGGAATTATTTTAATTCCATCTCTTTTATAGATCATTTTAATGGTTTGGGAGTGGGTGATTACGGAAAGATTGAAAAGACAAATGATGGAGGGCAAACATGGGTAGAGACAGATACTTTTTATTTTGGGTTAGTACGGAGTATATATTTTATCAATAAAGATATTGGATTTGCTGGTTCTTTCACTACTGGTGGAGTATTAAAAACAACCAATGGTGGTTTAACGTGGACAAAAATATTAGATAGAATTTCTGTATGGAAAATTTATTTAAAGGATGAACAAACGGGTTATATTGTTGGTAACAATGTTATAAAGACCACAAATGGTGGTGAAAAGTGGGACACATTATTTTCCAGCTCAACTTCTTATATGATATCCGCATCATTTATTGATAGCTGTATATGGTTAGTTAATCAAGGAAATAAAATAATTAAAACTACTGATGATGGTAAAAATTGGGAAGAGGTTACTGCTGATGGTGCCAAGAATTTACAATCAATATTTTTTATTGATAAACAAATTGGTTGGGCAGTGGGAGGATACAGTACTATTGTAAAAACCACTGATGGATGCAATTCGTGGGTTGATCAAGAAAGCGGAGTGCAAACGCTGTTTTATTCAGTTTATTTTACTGATAAAAATAACGGATGGATATGCGGAAACTCCGGAATAATTTTACATACCAACAATGGTGGAGAAAAGTGGAATGTTCAAATATCTGGAACAACGTTTACAATGAATTCAATTTTTTTTGTTGATGATCTACATGGATGGGCTGTTGGTGGCTCAGGAACAATTTTAAAAACAACCGATGGAGGCAACGAATGGATAAAGCAAAAAATTGTAACCACAAATAATTTGTATGATGTTTTTTTTATTGACACAGGCACAGGCTGGATAGTAGGTGATCATGGGACTATACTTAAAACTACAAACGGCGGTGTTACATTTGTTGAAGAAGAGAAAAATAATTTGCCAGCAAATTTTATTTTGTTTCAGAATTATCCAAATCCATTCAACCCAACAACAACAATAAGTTTCTCAATACCCAGAATGAGTCATATTATTATAAAAGTATTTGATATTGTTGGTAGAGAAGTTGTTACGCTGATAAATGAAGAAAGATTACCGGGCAATTATAATATTAATTTCAACGGATCAAATTTGCCAAGCGGAATTTATTTCTACTCAATTCTGGCAGGAAGTTATACTCAAACTAAAAAGATGGTTCTGATAAAATAATTGAAACGTAAAAACTGAATGAACTTATTTAATAGAAAAAATTATTTTAAGATTATCATTTTCTTTATTTCGGAATAATTGCCAACTAAGAGACGGCAAAAATAAACTCCGCTTGGTAGATTTCTTCCATCAAATATTATTTCATTATACCCGGCATTTCTTTCTTCATTCAATAGCATTATTATTCCCCTGCCTAAAGCATCGTAAATTTTAATATTAACCATTGTCTTCTTACTAATATTGAATTTTATTTTTGTTACGGGATTAAAAGGGTTTGGATAGTTCTGGTACAAAATAATATTTGGTAAGGTTTCGCTTTGCTTATCATTAAATTCAGAAACATCTGTAATTACATCACTTGCTTTGATTGAATTTGCCCAACTGCCATATGTTAAAATATTTTGTGTGAAAATTCTCTTAGTGAAATTTCCGTGTCTAATTGTAAATCCAGCACCAAAAGTTGTTACTTTAGTTTCATGCGGGATATCAAAAAAATCCTGTGCTGAATATTTGTTGTTAGAAAATGTAATTATTTGCGATTTAGCAGTACCAGGGTCAAATCCAATATGCGGATGGGCAGCGTATTCAACTTTATTGTTTTCGATCGTAAAAATCGGGTTACTTGTTATTTCCATTAGTAAATAATTTTTACTGCCGGGATTCAAATCAGCCGGAACTAACTGCATTTTTATTTCCGGAATTTGAATCTCACTTTTTGTACAAAGATGCGAGATCGTTTCAAATTTAAGAGTATCGCCAGCCGCATTATAAAAATTAAAAGTTAGTTGAATATCTTTTACGTTCTCGGTTAAATTTAAATCCAACAAACTGTTAAAATAATTATTGGATATGTTTTGATTAATAAGAATGTTGTTGTTCATTACAATTGAAAACGAAGTAACATCTTCTGTTGTAAAAATCTCAACCGGAATTTTACCAACATAAATTTCTTCGTTCTTAGGATTTGTAATAATTGCTTTGTTGTACTTTTCGAAAGCAGACCACACAGGACGGGGAGTTCCATGAATATCGTTTTGATTTGTAAACTCAATTAACCCGAACCACTCCTCCGGAGTTGGATCATGAATAAATTCATTGCTGTCTTTCCACCATCCGTCGTGATATTGAAAAACGCATCCGCCCTGTGCGCCGGCATCAATCAATGCTCTATACATTAATAAATCTCCACTTGTCTGCATTTCTAATGTGTTACCGCCGTAAGTATAATTTGAACTTGGAGAACCCGACGAAACAGAAAGTCCAAACTCGGTTATTATAAACGGTCTTTGATTTGCCCGGTTACTTTTTAAGTAACTTAAAAATCCTTGATAACCGTGTGAGTCGGTTATAGTTACGGGATTATATATGTATGCGTTGAATGCAGCAAAATCAAAAATATCCATGTTGATATAATCACCAACAATAGTATTTGAAAAAGAAACCGGAACACCGGCGTGTTTTTGATGAATCAACCCGATTACAGATAGCCAAAGAGACAAAAGATTTTGAGCACCAGCATTATAAATTGGCGCAACTTGCGGTTCATTCATTATTATATAGCCGATCACACATGAATACTTACTTGAGTAATTCAGAACACTGTTTACATTATTCATAACAGTTGTTCTAAATGATTGACTTCCAAAATCACCAGCTGGATCAATCCAAATACCAAACAAAATTTTCAAACCCGATTCATCTACCAATTTCAATTCGTCTTCTGTAATTGCGCCCCAAGTTCTTATAGTATTAAATCCAGCGTTTTTGATTCGCTGCAAATCAAATCTTATCAGATCGGCATTGAAACTGTAAATCCAAGGGACTTGTCCAGGGCGAGTATGCGTCTCGTATCCAATACCTTTCACAAAAAATTTATTTCCGTTAATGTAAAACCAACCGTCATTTATTTGAACGCTCTGAGCTAAGCAGATATTAAAAGTTATGAAGGTGATAAAAACAAATATGATTTTCGAGTTTTTCATTTTACCAGCGAAATCCAAAAAAATAATTAACATTAATTATTTTTTGCATAAAGAAAGAAACTGTAATGAAGTTTTGTTAATAAAACTATAATCACTTTCTTATTTTATCAAGATCATCTTTTTTACAAGAGTAAATCCTTCAGCACTCATACGGTAAAAATATATTCCACTGCTTACCGGATTGCCGAACGAATTTTTACCATTCCAGACTAAATTATATTTTCCTGCTTCATGGAATGAATCTTTCAAAACATTTACACGTTGGCCTAACGAATTATAAATTTCAATCTTAACATTGCTTGCTTTTGGCACGGTGTAGTTAATGGTTGTAGTTGGATTAAAAGGATTAGGATAATTGTTGCTAAGACTAAAATTGAATGGAAGATTTTTATCTTCTTCTTTTAGATCAGCGGCAATATTATTAAACACTTGAACTTCGTAAAGAGAGTAACCATACTGGGTGCCACGTTTTGTTCCATAAATTTGTAAATATCTTGCCGTGGCCTGAACGCTGTATTTTTCATATCCGCCGTTTCCGTTTGTCTGAGTTACTATTTTTGTCCAATGTGAATTATCATCAGAAACTTGAATTGAATATTCTTTTCCATATGCATTTTCCCAATTCAATCTTATTTCATTGAACTGAGTAGATGTTCCGAAATCAATAGTTATCCACTGCGGATCCAAGAACTGCGAAGACCATCGCGTTCCATAGCTACCATCAACAGCTTTATTTCCTTCTAATCCGGTTCCTTCAATTGATGAAACTGTAACTGTTTTATTTAATGCAAGATTTACAGGCGGTGTATTATAAACTTTTAGTGTTACAGTTTTTTTATTATTTGTTTCGATCATTTCATTGATCGCGGATTTGCTATCAACAAAAGCTTCGATTGTGTAAGTGCCCGGATCACCGGCAACCCAATAATTTACATTACCATCAACATTTGAACATACCAGCGCCATTCCACCTTTTGGAATAGAATCTTGTAGCGAAAAAGAACTGCAGACATAATTTCCATTAACACTAAAACTTACTTCGTGAAATGTTGAATTGGGACTTGGTCCTGTACCACGGTTAATCAAAGTTGCAAGAAAAATTACTTTATCTCCTTTAAGAGGATAACGGGGAACAGTCATTATGTTTGCAATTTGTAAATCAGGTAGAGGTGGATGTGGTCGGATATCAATTGTTTTACTTATACTTAAATTATCGGAAGAGCCGCCAATTCTAACTTGATATGGACCGGGATCTATTTCATAACTTCTAGATTGCTGGCTGTATATATACAATTCATTTGGACCAATAGTGAATTCAACTGTTTTTGTTTCCCCTGGTTCCAGAAAAACTTTTTTAAATCCTTTTAGATCTTTTGCAAACCTTGTAGTATTAGATACGGGTTCGGATAAATATAATTGTACTACCTCTTCGCCAGAACGTGTACCTGTGTTTGTTACATCAACAGAAACTTTTAATTCCTGATCAGTGAAAATATAAGTGTCTTGAGAAAATCTTAAATTGCTGTAAGCAAATGTTGTGTAGCTCAATCCGTATCCGAAAGCAAATTGAGGAGTAAATTTTTTATAATCGAACCATCTGTATCCGCCGCCTTGAATTGCATCTAAATCATTTTTACTTCTATCCGGCAGTTGTGAATCAGCCGTCGGCATGGTTACAGGAAGTTTGCCGCTCGGGTTATAATCACCGAACAACACTTGCGCTATTGCGTTGCCGCCTTCCTGCCCGGGATAAAATGCATACAACAAACCCTTGATATCATTGATGAAAGGCGTTGTTGTACAAATTCCACCGCTTATTAATACAACAATAACATTTGGGTTTGCATTTTTAAGGAGTTGAATAAAATCTTTTTGTTTGCCGGGCAATTCAATTGAATCATTTTTTCGATCTGAACCCTCACCTTCTTGAGTCGGATCTAATCCGCCGAAATAAATTACAATATCTGCCAGCGCAGCTTTTTGTAATGCATCATAAAGATCACTTGCATAATCCCCGGCAATAGTACATCCTTGAGCGTATAAAACTTTACTTGTACCTAGGTAATTTTCAATTCCTTGTCTTGGAGAAATTTTATAAAATGGATCTACCCAACTGCTGCCTGATGCGTCTGTTCTCATTTCATTTGCGTTAGGTCCGAGCACTGCGATTGTTTTTATTGTATTCTTATCAAGTGGTAAAATGTTGTTTTGATTTTTTAAAAGTACAATTCCTTTTTTACCCGCTTCCAAACACAAAGCTTGATGTGCAGGACTATTAACATCGCTGGGATCGCCGGGAGGATAGTAATCCATCATACCTGATAAAATTTTTGTCCGCAATACTCTGCGCACAGCATTGTTGATATCTTCCACAGTTAACTTACCGCTTTTAACAAGACCAGGTAAACCGTTGGCTGTATCTGCATAAAGATTTGAGCCCATTTCAAGATCGCATCCGGCTTTTATTGCTTCATCAGGATTATCATATATTGACCACCAGTCACTTACAACATAATATGGAAATCCCCATTTAGTTCGGAGTACTGTTGTTAGAAGTGTAGGATTTTTTGCCGCACTTTTTCCGTTAAGTGAGTTATAAGAACTCATAACACTCATAGCTCCGCCGATTTGAATTGCTTCACGAAATTGTGAACCGTGATGTTCAAGCAACATACGGTTGCTGAGAGTGTAGTTATTAGTTGTTCTTCCGTTTTGTCTGTACTCAGTATAAAAATGTTTTGTTGTTGCTATTGTTGGTGTTGATTGGACGCCTTGAACAATCGAAGTATTAATCTTTGCATTAAGAAAAGGATCTTCGCCGCCAGTTTCCGGTGTTCTGCCATTGCGTGGATCTAGACATAAATCCAAACATGGTCCGAGCATTTGGTGAATTCCTTTTGCTTGAAATTCTTTTCCCATAGCTTCGCCCACTTTATAAACAAGATCAACATCCCATGTGGCGGCTAATCCAATTCCAACCGGGAATGAAGTTGCTAATCCATTACGTACACCGTGAGGTCCATCAGACATTACAAATCCGGGAATATTTAACCGTGTGTTATTGGCAGTATTCATATCTCCTTCTCTATGTAGCTGTAGGAATTTTTCCTCAAGAGTCATTTTCGAAATGATATCTGTAATTCGATCTTCAAGAGTCTGAGCGAAGAAATTTGTATGAAACCATGGCAGAATAAAAAGAATGATCTGAATATATTTCATTGAAAGTTTCTTAATTGTAATCATGCTCAAACGTTCCGTATAATTCCTCAATCAAAATTAATTTTACATTGAAACTTACAAATTTCTAATCTTAAATGTCTCGCGGAGGCTTGTTTTTATTGTGTTTTCTGACTACTTAAAACTTTTAGAATCGATCTAATATAAAATTTTAATCGTAAAGAGTTATCAAATATAAATTCGAAACTTATCTTATCTTTACTGTTAGAATTGTTATAGGTGTTCAATGCAAAAATTAATTTGCTTGTTACTAATTGGATTTTTTTCAAATGTGGGATGCCAATCACATGATCTGAAATATTTTCCGTATGATAAAATAGAATTCAAAATCAGTCAAAAGGAAAAATCATTCCTTGATAACTTACAATACAAGTCATTTCTCTACTTCATTAATGAAATTAATCCTGAGAACGGATTGGTGAAAGACCGTTCGACAGATAGCTCTCCCGCAACAATTGCAGCAGTTGGTTTTGCTGTTCCAATCTGGGCAATAGGTGCTGAAAAAGGTTGGATAACACGTGAACAATCGGTTCAATACACACTTTCAATGTTAAATTTTTTCTGGAATTCAGAACAAAGTACTGAATCATTGGCAACAGGTTTTAAAGGTTTTTACTATCACTTCCTTGATATGAAATCCGGTAAGCGATTTTGGAATTGTGAACTTTCATCAATTGATTCAGGATTGCTTTATTGCGGAATTATTTTTGCGCGACAGTACTATAACGGTAACAATGAAAAAGAAAAACAGATTAGAGAATTATCAACAAAGCTTTTGGAAAGAGTTGACTGGAAATTTTTTGCAATGCCAAATACTGGCCCATATGCAAATACAATTTCTCTCGGATGGGATAAGAAAGAAGGATTCAACAAACTTGGATGGTGGGGTTACACAGAAGCTCTATTCTTATATATAATTTCTGCCGGAATGGATATGCCTGATGTTGAGAAGGGATATGATACTTGGTTAAAAACATATCAATGGAGAAAACCCTATAGTGAAAAACTTGGTCATGTTGTATTTCCTTCCATGTTCATTCATCAATTTTCTTTTCTTTGGTTGGATGGACGCGGATTAGTTGACAGTTACATGCAGAAAAAAGGAATAGATTATTTTGAAAATTCACGTCGTGCAACTTATGTTCAACGTGAGTATGCCCGTCAAAATATAAATAAATGGAATGGTTACGATTCCTTAACTTGGGGATTGACAGCGTGCGATGGACCTGATAAGAATTATAACGGTAAGCAATATTGGGGTTATTCAGCGCGCGGAACTTCCGGACCCGACTCGACGTTTGATGATGGAACGATTGCACCGACGGCCGCGGGTGGTTCAATTCCATTCGCCCCGGAGATTACAATTCCTGCATTAATGAACATGAATGATAAATACGGCTCGAAAGGTTTGTGGGGCAAATATGGATTTGTGGATGCATTTAATCCTACTTTGAATTGGTACGATAAAGATTACCTCGGACTCGATCAAGGACCAATTATAATAATGATTGAAAATTATTTTAACGGATTTGTCTGGAAATATTTTATGAAAGACCCGATTGTTAAAAAGGGATTAGCGCGACTTGGATTTAAAAATAAATAGAATTTAAGTTCATTAAACAAACCATGACAACCAACGGAGATAACGATAAAATAAAGGAATGATTATTATGAACAATAAAGTTTTTTATTTACTTGTTGTCTTTGTATTTACAACCATGCAACTCAGTTTTGCTCAGGATACAACTCCGCCGGCTACACCTCAAGGATTTCAATCTATCTCTTACGAATTGCATATTGATTTGATCTGGCAACAAAACACAGAAACTGATCTTGCCGGTTATAAAATTTACAAATGGGATGGCTCAGCTTATCAATTTTTGGCAAACGTAAAAAAGTACAGATCATTTTTTTCTGAATGGATAGGCAATCTTTCCGTATCTAATAAATATAAAATCGCTGCTTATGATCTTTCTAATAACGTATCACCATTGAGTCCTGAGGTTACAACTTTAACTCAGCAAATGAGTGATGCAGAATTTCTTGATATGACCCAGCGCGCAACATTAAGATATTTCTGGGATTGGGGAGATCCAAATTCCGGGATTGCACGGGAACGTTGGCAGCCAAATGAAAATGATGTTACTAATACAATTGGCGGCGGTGGTTTTGGTGTGATGGCTATTATAGTCGGAATACACAGAGGATTTATCACGCGAGATCAAGGAGTTGATAGGATTAAAAAGATTGTTGATTTCCTTGCAACTAAGATTGATACATTCCACGGAGCTTTTCCGCACTGGTTTAACGGTTCCACAGGTAAAGTGGTTAAGTTTGGAAATTACCAAAATGGTGGAGATATTGTTGAAACTTCATTTATGATTCAAGGACTTCTTGCTGCAAAACAGTATTTCAATTTGCAAAACAGCGACGAAGAATTAATTAGAAATACAATTAAACAAATTTGGGAAAATGTTGATTGGGATTTTTACCGTAACGGTTCAACTGGTTTATATTGGAATTGGTCACCAACTTATCTATTTAATATTCCCGAAGGTGGATCTTTTATTTTTCATGGTTGGAGCGAAACAATGATAACATATTTTCTCGCGGTAGCTTCACCAACTCATTCTATACAGTCGACTTATTATAAGAGCGGATGGGGTTCCGACGGAGGGATCAAGTATGCCGGTCAACCTAAATACGGTTATCAGCTTCAAGTCGGGACAAATTACGGCGGACCGTTATTCTGGACGCACTATTCGTATCTAGGATTTGATCCAAGAAGTAAACGTGATCTTTATGCAAATTATTTTGTGAATAATTTTAATCAGACAATGATTAACCGTGCTTACTGTATTGAGAACCCTAAAAACTATGTCGGATATAATGAAAATTGTTGGGGATTAACAGCAAGTAATAGTATTCCAAGTGCCGGGGGATATATGGCACATGAACCCGGAAATGATAACGGAACAATTGCACCAACTGCTGCTATTAGTTCTATGCCTTACTTTCTGTATGAGAACGAAAACTTAGCATTGAATGCAATTAAATATTTTTATAGAACTTACAGAAGCGGGGTTTGGGGAGACTTCGGATTTAAAGATGCGTTCAATGTAAGCCAACTTTGGTTCAACGATGACTACCTTGCTATTGATCAGGGACCAATAATTTGTATGATAGAAAATTACCGCTCGCAGTTACTATGGAATTTGTTCATGGCGGATCCGGATGTAATAGCAGCACTTCCTAAGATTCCTTTTTTTAATCCAAATGATGTAATTGATAAAAAAAAAATACCAACTGAATTTAAATTAGAAGGAAATTTTCCAAATCCATTTAATCCCACGACTATTATCCGCTATCAGTTATCATCTATAAGCCATGTACAAATAAGAGTGTATGACATTCTTGGAAAAGAAATAGCAACACTAGTCAATGATGAACAAGAGCCCGGTGAACACAACATAACATTTAATGCAGATAAACTTTCCAATGGCAGTCCATTAACGTCTGGAATTTATTTTTATAGAATACAAGCCGGAGAATATTCAGCAACCGGTAAAATGGTATTGTTAAAGTAAATTGAAATTGTTGGTACTTGTTCAAAGAACAAGATAAATATATATTACAGATACAAATAATGGTCGTCAGTTGCATTTCTTGCAATTGAGTTAAAAGGGAATAAGGTGAAAATCCTTAACAGTACCCGCTGCTGTAAGCTTCATTGAAACTGTTTACCAACCTTGGTCAATGTTCCAATAAGGAATGTGAAGGCCGGTAAAAGGAAGCGAGTCAGAAGACCTGCCGTTATTATTTAATCGAATGCTTTCGGGTAAAAAGCTAAGAATGATTTATATCTCAGTACAATTCTTAAATCCTTCTTAAAATTTATACCCGTGCAATTTTTTGAATTTATAAAGTGTTTATAAATCACATGAATATTTTCAGAAATATCAGAATTGTTATTCTTATCGGTTTTATTTATTTCTTCAATTCTTGTGCTGATTCCAATACATCCAACAATACAGCTAAAAATAATCAGAACAATAAATCAATTTACAAGGATCAGCTAAAGATAGAATACTCTAAAAGTTTTGAAATAAAATACCTGGACAGTGCAAAAGTCATAAATGTATTTTCTCCTGATATAAACAGAAAAGAAATATTTCAATATCTCTTGCTTCCTGAAAATGTTAGTATTCCTCAAGGCTATGAACGTGCGCAAGTAATTAGGACGCCCATCAATACTGCAATAGTACTAACCTCTATCTATGTGGGATTTCTTGATAAGCTAAATTTAACGGACAAAATCCTCGCTGTAGATAATTCAAAATATATCTGCTCAGTTAATGCATGGAAATTAATTGATGATGGGAAAATTACAGAAGTTGGTGATTCGCGCAGTCTAAATATTGAAAAAGTTTTTAGTCTCAAACCCGATTTGTTATTCACGTACGGTAATGGAAATCCAAATGTGGATGGCGATCCGAAACTTATTCAAAATGGAATTCATATTGCGTCCGGAACATTTCATTTAGAAAATTCTCCTTTGGCAAGAGCTGAGTGGATAAAATTTATAGCAGCGTTTTTCGATAAAGAAAAAGAAGCAAATGAAATTTTTAACGGCATTGCGGAACGTTATATCAAACTGACAAAGCTTACTCAAAATATTTCTTACAAACCGACAGTGTTTACTGAAGCAGAATTGGGCGGAGTCTGGTATGAACCGGGCGGAAATAGTTATATGTCTAAACTATTAAATGATGCCGGTGCGGAATATTTGTGGAAACAAGACCAATCTGTTGGAAGTCTTAAACTGAATTATGAACAAATTTTTGAGAAGGCACACGATGCTGATTTCTGGGTGAATGTACTTTTTTGGACTAAGCTAAACGATGTTTTAAAAAATGATCCGCGTAATTCTAAATTTAAAGCGTTCCGTACAAGAAATATTTATAACAATAATGCATCATTAAATAAATTTGGCTTTTATGAATATTGGGAAACGGGTGTTATCAATTGCGATTTGGTATTAAGTGATCTTATTAAAATATTTCACCCCGAACTATTGCCGGATTATAAATTGAAATATTATAAAAGAATTTCGGAATAATTAATGTCTATTCTAAAAAGAAAAAAAATCATTGCAGCTTTTCTTTTTTTATTACTGGGACTGTTTTTCTTCTTTGATATAGTTCTTGGTTCAGTAAAAATACCGTTTAGTGATGCGTTGAATATACTAATGGGTTCCTCTTCCGGAAATCCTGTTTGGAATACAATCATAATTGAATTTAGAATTCCAAAAGCCATAACTGCAATTTTAGCGGGAAGTGCTCTTTCCGTTAGCGGATTATTAATGCAAACTTTTTTTAGAAATCCGTTAGCAGACCCTTTTGTTCTAGGGATAAGTTCAGGTGCAAGTTTTGGTGTTGCGTTGGTAGTATTAACAGCCGGCTCGATCGGGATAAATTTATTTTTCTTAAGTGGATTATTAAATAAAATTGGTATTACAATCGCTGCGGGAATTGGTGCAGCTGTAATTTTATTATTAATAACGTTTGTATCAAAAAAAGTAAGCAGCAATATAACGTTGCTTATTTTCGGCTTGATGCTTGGATATATAATCGGCGCATTGGAAAGTATTTTAAAATATTTTAGCTCTCCGGAAAATCTGCAAGGATATGTAATCTGGGGTATGGGTAATTTTGGAAATGTAATCTGGAATGATTTATTTCTTCTAATCCCAATTATTTTAACCGGTCTTATCATAGCTTTCATTTTATCGAAACCATTGAACCTTCTTTTACTCGGTGAGAATTATGCAATCAGTATGGGCGTCAATATAAAAGTAATACGATTATTGATTGTTATTGCCGTTGGCATTCTTGGCGGTGTTATTACTGCATTCTGCGGACCGATTGCTTTTATTGGTATTGCCGTGCCGCATATAACAAGAAAAACTCTAGGCGAGTTCGATCATAAAATATTAATTCCTGCAGTTTGTCTTGTTGGAAGTATTCTCGCTCTTTTTTGTGATATCATCTCGCAATTAATTTGGCATGAACAGACAATTCCGATTAACGTAGTAACTTCACTTGTAGGTGCGCCGGTAGTAATTTGGATTATTATTCAGCAGAGAAAAGTTAAACACTCTTTTGCAATGGAATAATATGATAGAGCCCACAAAAATATTATATACAAAAGATTTAACTGTTGGATACAAAAGGAAGAAAGCTGATGATTTCATTTTGCTGGATAATTTAAATCTATCTATTGAAAGCGGAGAATTAATTTGTCTGTTAGGACAAAATGGTTTTGGGAAATCAACTTTATTAAGAACATTAACCGGAGTTCAAAAACCGCTCAAAGGTGATTTTTTTATAAATGGGAAATCAATCAACTCATATGAAAGATCTCAGCTTGCTAAAGTTCTGAGTATTGTTCTGACTGATAATTTAAATATTGGGGAAGTATCAGTTCATTCTGTTGTAAGTATGGGGCGGTATCCGCATAACAATTGGCTGGGAATGCTAAGCGGGAAGGATCATAAGGTTATTAATAATGTTTTAGAAATAACCGGTTTAACTCCTTACAAAGAAAAAATGTTTAGCGAGCTTAGCGACGGATTCAAACAAAAAGTAATGATTGCAAGAGCTCTTGCTCAAGATACCTCAATAATTTTCTTAGATGAGCCGACTGCATTTCTCGATATACCAACGAGAATTGAAATTTTGAGTATGCTTAGATCTTTGATTAAAGAATTTAATAAGTCCATTATATTTTCTTCACATGATCTAGATCTTGCATTACAAACCGCTGATATAATTTGGCTAATAACTAAGGATCAAAAAATTGAAGTTGGTTCTCCGGAAGATCTTGTACTGAACGGGCATTTTGAAAAAGCATTTAATAAAAAAGAAATTAAATTCCATCCTCAACGTGGGATATTCAAAATGAACCGAACAGCAAATACTAAGATTCAAGTGAAAGGAAATAAGCTTGACGTGATCTGGACAGAGCGGGCGCTTGAAAGAATTGGAATTTCAGTGGAAGGAAATGAAAAATCAGATGGTTCAATTCAAATTGAAAATAAAGACGGAAAATTAGTTTGGCATCTTAATCATAATTCACAATTAGTTGAGTTCCATTCAATAAGTGAGTTAATCAAACACTTAAAAAAATAAATCTATAAAAATTTATTTATGAATTTGTTTTAATACCTCATCAGTCAATTTTTTTATAAGTTCATCATTCATCACTTTTGATTGCTCAGTTTTTCCAACAGAGTGCGAGTTTTCCTCTTTAGAAACACATCCTACATTAGTTTTAATCCCAAATTTCTCTCTTTGATCTTTAAGTTTTTGCACTTGTTCTTTACTTAATGTGTTTTGATAACCCAGCTGAATAGAAACAAATGCTATTTGTGCAAAGTGTTCTACAGTTTCCATTTTGTGATAAGCATTAATCACATCAGTCCCTATAGTTAGTGCCCCGTGATTTGCGAGAAGAAATGCATCGTAATCTTTTAACAGTTTTGTAACCGGACTGTAAAGTTCTTCGGTACCTGGGGTGCCGTATTCAATAAGCGGAATTGATCCGAGAGTTATAATTACTTCAGGAAGAATGCATTTATCTAATGGTATTCCGGCGACTGCAAATCCAGTTGCATACGGCGGATGAGCATGGCAAACACTGTTTACATCTGATCGATCTTTATAAACTTGAAGATGCATAAAAACTTCGGAAGAAGGTTTCTTCATTCCTGATAACACCTTTCCATCAATATTAACAACAATTAAATCTTCGGGTTTCATAAACCCTTTGCTAACACCAGTGGGAGTAACTAAAAATTTATTTTCATCAAGACGTGCACTTATATTGCCGTCATTCGAAGCAACATAACCGCGCTGATACATTCTTTTCCCAACCTCAACAATATCTTGCTTAAGCGTAAATAGACTTTGTCTCATTTATTCCCGAAATAATTATTCTACTATGAATCATAATTAAAAATACACAAGATTAATTTTATTTAAATGTTGCAATTTTAAATGGAACTTTTAATTCTTCCCATTTCAGGAAAGCTGTGGCAGAATTACCGTTTAAATCATCAAAACCATAAGTAAGCCATTCTTCGAAAGGAGCTTTAACTGCTGTAACAGTAATTCTGAGAGCATCATCTTTTTGATCATAAGTGAAGCTTCCCCAATTCGAATTATTCTTACTAAAAATAATTATCCATTTTTTTTCACCCGGAATAAAATGGAGTCCATATTTGCCGGCAGGTAAATTATTGCCTTCAACTGTAACGTCTTTACTAAATTCAATTGTAGTATTTTCGTTAGCACCGCCTCTCCAAGGAAAAGGATTATTGTTAGAATTTTTATTACCGGGAGCTAAACCGTAAGGAACAAGATCACCCCAAATTTTTCTACCTTTAACACCAGGCCTGCTGTAAATAATTGTAACGTCATTGTTGACCCCAATTCTTTGAGTAACGCTGGCCTTAAGACTCAGTCTTGGTTTATTATCTTGTTGTGCAAATGTTGTAACAGAGAGAATTAGTAGAAATGAAATTACTACGGTAAAGCATTTATATAGTCGCATATTTTAATCCTTTGTTATTTTGACTATTGAATTTATTAGTTTTTTGAATCAAACAAAATGTGTTTAAAAATAATAACAGTACTTTTTTTGCCTTTTACTAATTGAAAATTATTGTTTAAGCTGTTTTATAAACCCAAAATTATCCATTAATATTCAGTATAGTTACTTTATTATCCTAACGTCTTCAATTTGATATTTATATATAGTAACTTTGATTATTATAAGTCGAAACTTCAATTAAAATTAAATTAAAGAGTCTAAAAATGAAAAAAGTTGTCATCACACACGCTAAAAGAACAGCAGTCGGATCATTTAACGGATCATTAAGCAGCTTTAGTGCTCAACAATTAGGAAGTATTGTAATTAAATCACTGTTAGATGAATCAAAAATTGATTCATCAAAAATTGATGAAGTAATTATGGGCAACGTATTAACTGCCGGATTGGGACAAGCTCCGGCACGCCAAGCAGCATTGTTCGCAGGTCTTCCTGAACGGACAGAATGTTTAACAATTAATAAAATGTGTGGCAGCGGATTGAAAGCCGTTATGCTTGCTCATCAAGCAATAATGTGCGGAGATGCAGATGTAATTATAGCCGGCGGGCAGGAAAGTATGTCCAACGCACCTTACATTTTACAAAATGCACGGAATGGATATCGTTTAGGTAACTCATCAATTTATGATACGATACTTGTAGATGGTCTTACTGATGTGTACAACAATATTCACATGGGTAATTGTGCTGAAGCTAGCGCGAAAGAATTTAACTTCACAAGAAAAGACTTGGATGATTATGCAATTCAGTCATACCAACGAACATTGAGCGCCCAGAAAGAAGGAAGATTTGACGAAGAAATTGTTGGAGTAAAAGTAAAAAGTAAAAGTGGAGAAATAATTGTAACTAAGGATGAAGAACCCGGAAAAGTAAATTTTGAAAAGATACCAACACTCCGTCCGGCATTTGATAAGGATGGTGTCGTAACTGCAGCTAATGCTTCAAAAATAAATGATGGCGCCGCAGCAGTTCTGATAATGAGTGAAGAAAAAGCAAAAGAACTTGGATTCAAACCGATGGTGGAAATTATTTCACAAAGCTCAGCAGCAAAAGCCCCGGTGCAATTTACAACGGCTCCGGCAGATGCAATTAATAAAGCATTAGCAAAAGCAAATCTGAAACACTCGGATATTGATCTGTATGAAATTAACGAAGCATTTGCAGTTGTTAGTTTAGCGGTTAATAAATTAGTAGGACTCAGCACAGATAATGTAAATGTTAACGGCGGTGCAATTGCATTAGGCCATCCGATCGGTGCAAGCGGTGCAAGAATTTTGACAACTCTTCTTTATGAAATGAAAAGAAGAAATTCAAAATACGGATTAGCTTCTCTATGTATTGGAGGTGGCGAAGCTTCCGCCCTGATTGTAAAAAGTTATTCATAAATAAAAATTTGTCAATTTAATATTGTATGAAAGAAAAAGATGTAATGGAAAAACCTGCTGATTGTATTCTAGTAATATTTGGTGCTTCAGGAGATCTTACCAACCGGAAATTAATTCCTGCAATCTTTGAATTGCAAAACCAAAATCTTCTTCCTAATAAATTTATTGTTCTCGGTGTTGGAAGAACTGAAATGACCGATGATAGTTTCCGGAAAAAAATGGAAGATGGTGTAAGGAATTTTTCCGGAGAAAAAGATTTTAACAATAAAACACTTCAACAATTCATCGAAAAGTTAAACTATGTTTCTATAAACACAGAGAATGTTGCAGACTTTGAAATATTAAAAAGAAAACTAGAGTCACTTAATCTTGAACATCAAATTGGCGGAAATTATTTATTCTATATGGCAACTCCGCCGATTCTATATGAACAAATAGCAGGGAATCTTGGAGCGGCCGGACTTCAAAAAGAAAGCGATGGATTTAGAAGACTAATTCTTGAAAAACCTTTTGGTTATGATCTAACTTCTGCAATAAAACTAAATTTAAAATTACACGAATCATTTAACGAAGAACAGATTTACAGAATAGATCATTATCTGGGAAAAGAAACGGTACAAAATCTGTTAGTTACAAGATTTGCAAATGGAATATTTGAACCGCTTTGGAATAGAAATTATGTTCAGCATGTCGAGATAACTTCTGCCGAAAGTATCGGAGTCGAAAGCCGGGGCGGATATTATGATGCTGCCGGTGCTCTTCGTGATATGGTTCAGAATCATTTATTGCAGATGGTTGGTTTAACAGCTATGGAACCGCCTTCAACGTTTGATTCAAACTCAATCCGAAATGAAACCTTAAAAATTTTTCAATCACTCCGTCCTTTTAGAGAAGAAGATGTTGATAAATATGTTATTCGCGGCCAATATATTTCTTCAAAAGTAAAAGGTGAGAATATTACCGGATATAGAAATGAAAAAGGCGTTAATCCAAAATCCCGGACAGAAACATTTGTTGCTATAAAGTTTTATATTGATAACTGGAGATGGGGCGGAGTACCGTTCTATATCCGAGCAGGCAAAAGGCTTCCCACACGTGTTACGGAAATTGTAATTCATTTCAAACCAACTCCGCATTATTTGTTCTCACTGGAAGAACAAGATAATTCAAGTAATCAACTTATAATTCGTATTCAACCGGATGAAGGAATTCTATTAAAGTTTGGAATGAAAGTACCCGGTGCGGGTTTCAAAGTTAAAAATGTAAATATGGATTTTCACTATTCTGATTTATCAAATGTTCATGTTCCCGGTGCATACGAAAGACTTCTTTATGATGCCATGGTCGGTGATTCAACTTTATATACCAGAGCAGATGCAGTTGAAGCTGCTTGGAAATTTGTTGAACCGATTCAAAAAGCATGGGAGAATAATCGTAACATAAAAATCCATGGATATCCGGCAGGAACATGGGGACCGGATGTAGCTGATGATTTGATCAAGGAAGAAAAGACATGGCGCTATCCGTGTAAAAATCTAGCCGATGATGGAAATTATTGTGAGCTTTAATACTTTCAAATTACTTTACTAACTTTTACAATTAATGACCTCAACAAACCCGGAAATAAAAATCTTCTCAACAACAGAAAGCGCTGCTGAAAATTTAGCTGAATTTTTTTTTAGGAAGAGTGAAGATTATTATCACAGCAAAAAGAAATTGTGTGTAGCTATTTCAGGCGGTAATACTCCTCAAATTCTTTTTAACAAACTCGTTGAAAAATATAAAGAGAAGATCTGTTGGAATAATATTTGTTTTTTCTGGGTGGATGAAAGATGTGTAGCACCAACCGACAGCGACAGCAATTACGGAATGACAAAACAATATCTGTTCGACAAAATTCAAATACCTGAAGAAAACATATTCAGGATTCAAGGCGAAAACGATCCATTGAAAGAAGCAGAGAGGTATTCTTCAGTTATAAAAAATTATGTTTCGGAAAGGAATAACTTACCATCATTTGATTTAACAATACTTGGAATGGGAAATGACGGACACACTGCTTCAATATTCCCGGATCAACTTCATTTGATTAAGTCCGATAAGATTTGTGAAGAGGCAATTCACCCATTAACATTTCAGAAACGAATAACGCTTACGGGAACAATCATCAACAATTCATCTCAAATTGTATTTTTTGTTACCGGTGAAAACAAATCAAAAATATTAGCTGACATTTTAAATTCATCTGAAAATTCAAAATTATTTCCGGCATCGTACATCAAACCTGTTGATGGAAAATTAAGCTGGTATTTAGATAAAGATGCGGCAGCGAATCTTTAATAAAGGAGAGATTCATGGAAAATCAATTTGGAGTAACCGGGTTTATATTTAACAATGATCACCAATGGGAAAAATTTGGTGAAGGAATAAGAAGAAAAATATTAGGTTATGAAAAAGAAATTATGCTTGTAGCTGTTGAATTTAAGAAGAATGCTGCAGCAAACATTCATAAACACCCACACAAACAAATTAGTTATTTAGTGAAAGGTTCGTTTGAGGTTAATATAAATAACGAAAAAAAAATTATGAAAGCTGGCGATGTGTTTCTTGTGCTGCCAAATCTTGATCACGGTGTTACTGCGTTAGAAGATAGTATGTTAATTGATGTGTTTACTCCTTACAGAGAAGATTTTATTTAATTCTTCATTTCCTTAGTTGATCTGAAATTGTATCAATCCTATCAACAACTCCAACGATTATACTTCTTAAAGGTTCACGATTTTTTAATTCAAGAATATCCATCGTACTTCTTCCTTCAGACATAACCAGTACTGTATCTCCTTCACCTGCACGGACAGTATCTATTGCAACCATTGTACCGGATTTAAATTTACCGTCGGGAGAAATTGGACGGACGAGCATTATTTTTTTGTTTCTATACGAATCATGCTTAATTGTAGAAACAATGCTTCCGATTACTTTGCCGAGAATCATAATTTTTTCAAATCCATTCTATCTACTAATCCAACAATTGTAACATCGCTTGGTATTTGTCTATCAGGAAAAGCTAAAGTTGCTTCTCCGCCGCCAACCCAGTAAACTAAATCGCCTTCTCGGGAACTAACAGTATCAACTGCAACCTGCGCCATACCGATCGGATTTTCATTTTCATCAACGGGCTGAAGAATATACAAAGTACAATTATTCAGTTTAGGATCTTTTACTGTTGCCCAGACTTTCCCCTGAATTCTACCGAGTTTCATAATTGCTCAACTTTTTCTAAAAACTACTTTGCCTTTAAACTCAACTGAATCTACAATTGCAACAATACTCGAATCGGTGGGGACATTAGTAAGTTTTTCAGCTTGCCGTGCAGAACTTCCGCGTACAACAATAACTACTTCACCTTCTCCTGCACCAACAGCATCAACCGCTACTACATAATTATTAGATGAACTCATATCCGGATTAATCAGATTAAGTAAAAGTAATTTGTAGCCGAGTAGCTTTTCCGATTTTGCTGTGGATACAATTGTTCCTTCAACTTTTGCCAATTCCATTTATTCACCGTTTATTTTTCTATCTATAATTAACTTTTTCTGGTACAAAACTCAATTGTTTTGTTAACAATGAAATTGTAATCACCAAT